>Ga0209579_10001001_pt1 | contig 24444 bp, 19 predicted proteins | sample Coa_R1_2_FD_187152 | JGI IMG/M metagenome (GOLD analysis project Ga0209579, IMG submission 187152) | Surface soil microbial communities from Centralia Pennsylvania, which are recovering from an underground coalmine fire - Coalmine... | ecosystem: Environmental > Terrestrial > Soil >... | reverse complement strand
AGTCGGTCGCCGGGGTAGCCTCCGTCGGGGTCGGCGGGAGCGGAACGGACTACCGGCTCCTGGTCGCGGTCCGGGACGCCGCGACGCAGCGAAGCGTCCGCGAGCTGATCGGGGACGCGTACGGGGGCGTCCGAATCGTCTGGTCGATCGCCGAACGTCCGACGCGCGCCGCTCTCGCCGAGCCGCCGGGTGAGCGGTTCCCGCCGCTCGTCGTGGCGCCGGCGCCGGCGCCGCCGCCGGCACCGGACCGGCAGAATCCGTGGAACGCCTCGGCGCTGGACTGCGATATCGTCCGGGATTATCTCCACCTGAAGCCCGTGACCCATCCGGCGGGGAACGGGAAGTCCTGGGCGCCCTGTCAGATCCTGAAGCGGACGACCCTCGGACCCGGCGGGTCCACGTCGTTCAGCTACACGGCCCATCGCCCGGATTGTCCGATCCGTCTCGGACGGGTGGGCGAACCGGCGGGATCGGACCAGGTCCTGGCGTGGATCTTCCGTCAGGGCATCACGCCGCCGACCGGCGGCGCGTTCACCCTGCCGTCCAGCGACTGGGCCTGGAGCCTGCAGGCGGCCGCGGACATGGCGTCCCGGATGCCGCTGATCCGCGAAGGAGCGTCCGCCTCGGGTCCGGTCTGGATCGCCGGGTATGGCTGGCTTTATCCCGCCGGGCTCGATCCGCTTCCCTGGTATCCGCCCTGCGTCGACCCGTATCGATCCTGGTGGCGCCCGCACCACTGGATTGTCCTGCGCTCCTGCCATCCCTGGCGCTGCTGCCGCTAGTCGGGATTCGGGGGCTCCTCGACCACCCCGGAGAGCTCCCGGCACCGGGCTTCGTCCCCGGGGGACGCCGGAAGGGACCCGCGGTCTGAACGAACCCTTTACCCCTGCCTTACCCTCCTTCACCGATCCCGGGCTACACTTCGGGGTCGCTGGCGATGCAATAGTGACCGCTGCGGGGGGCCGTCATGTCGCGCCCGGATCCGAAGCCCAGGGAGGTCGCCCCCGATCCCGACTGCCTTCCCGAACGGGACAGCGTTTCCCTGCTCCTCCGCGAGACCCTCCTGGTTCCCCCTCAGATGGTCTGCAACGAGGCGTACGAGATCTTTTCGAAAGACCCCTCGCTGCACTCGCTTCCGGTCGTGGATGGGACCCGGCCGATGGGCATGATCAACCGGCACCTCCTGGTCGAGCAGTATTCCAAGCTCTTTTTCCGCGAGCTCTACGGCCGCCATCCGATCTCCACGATCATGGAGAAGGCTCCCCTCATCGTCGACCAGGGAATGTCTCTGGACGATCTGAGCCGCATCCTGGTGGAGGACGGGGAGAAGTTCCTCTATGACGGCTTCATCATCACCCGCCGCGGCCACTACGCCGGCATGGGCCGCGCCCACGATCTGATGGCCGAACTCACCCGGCGCAAGCAGGCCCACCTCTTTCACATCGCCCATCACGACATGCTCACCGGGCTGCCCAACCGCCAGCTCTTCCAGGACCGCCTCCGCCAGGCCGTCTCGAAAGCCGCCCGCGACCGCAGTCATCTGGCCGTCCTGTTCATCGACCTGGATCACTTCAAGACCGTCAACGACACTCTCGGCCATGGGGCGGGCGACCAGATCCTCTGCACGATGGCCCGCCGGCTGGAGCGCTGCGTGCGCGCGTCGGATACCGTCGCCCGGCTGGGCGGCGACGAGTTCACCGTGATTCTCGCCGAGCTTTCGCGCGCCGCGGACGCCGCCGTCGTCGCGGACAAGATCCTCCGGACGCTCGCCGAACCGGTCGAGCTGAAAGGACGGCCGGTCCGGGTGTCCGGAAGCATCGGCATCAGCCAGTTCCCCGAGGACGGGGACGACTGGGAGACGCTGGTCCAGCAATCCGACAGCGCGCTCTATCATGCGAAGGAGAGCCGGAACCGCTTCCAGTTCTTCCAGCAGCGGCAGCACGCTCAGGTCATGCACCGCCATGCGCTCCAGGAGGATCTGCGCCAGGCCTATGAAAAAGGCCAGTTCCTCCTCCACTTCCAGCCCCAGGTCGACCTCTCCTCCGGCCGGGTGGCCGGGGTCGAGGCGCTCTTGCGCTGGCGCCATCCCGAGCGCGGCCTCGTCACCGCCGCCGAGTTCATCGAGTCTACCGAAGAGACCGGCCTCATCATCCCCCTCGGCGACTGGGTCCTGGCCGAAGCCTGCCGGCAGGCCGTGGTCTGGCGGCAGCGCGGGCTGACGCTCTGGACCGCGGTGAATGTGTCGGGGCGGCAGTTCCAGGCTCCCGGGTTCGCCAGCCGCATCCTCCGCTGCCTTCGCGAGCACGGTCTTCCGCCCTCCGTGCTCCAGTTGGAGCTCACGGAGAGCATCGCCCTCGAAACGAGCGAAGAGGCCCTGCGGGACCTGGAGGACCTTCGCCGAGAGGGGGTCCAGCTGGCGATGGACGACTTCGGAAGCGGGTATTCCAGCTTGAGCTATCTCCGGCGATTCACCTTCGACATCCTGAAGATCGACCGGACGTTCGTGAAAGACATCCCCGACCGGGCGCGGGACTGCGCGATCGCCCGGGCGATCCTCAGCATGGCCCACAGCCTCGATCTCAAGGTCGTCGCGGAAGGCGTGGAGACGAGAGAGCAGCAGGACCTGCTCCGGGAGAGCGGCTGCGATCTGATGCAGGGATATCTCTTCAGCCCGGCGGTGCCGGCGGAGGAGGTGGAGGCCCTGCTGGCCCGAGGGCGGACGCGCGGACAGGAAACGGCCGCGACCGGCTGACCGAGGGGCTCAGGATCCCGAGGCGGCGACGGGCGCGGACGCGGCCGGCGCCTTCGGCGGCTTCGGGCTCTTCACGACGCGGCGCAGCAGGTGCCCCCCAAGCCGGGCCATGGCTTTCGGCGGGAACGTGCGGTCCCAGATCTCCGGCAGGTCCTTCAGATGCCCGTCCGCCCTCGTCCGCATCGTCGCGATGAACTGGCCGGCGACGAAGGTCCGCAAGCCCTTCAAGTGGGACGAGAAGACGGCCGAATCCTGCAGGGCGCCCAGGGATTCCTGGAGATCGCGGCAGCGCTCGATCTGCCGGGACACCGGACGGCCATAGGCCGGGGCGAAGGCCTCAAGGGCGTAGCGGAGCTTCTTCACCGCCTTGCGAAGATCGTGGAGTGATTCTTCCGGCGCCTCGGACCAGTCGGCCGGCTTCCGCCTCATCACCCCGGCGATCGCGTCCAGGATCCGGGTCGGCCCGTGGAGATTCAGGGGCTCGGTCGAGGTCGCGTTGCGGACGGCCAGCTCCAGTCGATGGAGGAGCGCCCGGTAGTCCGCCCCGTCGAGCGTTTCCTGCATCGCGACGTCGGCGGCCGCGAGGCGCTGCTCGATCTCCTCGCCCAGACCCTCGGCCTCGGCCGAGTCCAGGGAGTCGACGCTGCCGATCGCCCCGCGCAGGACATCCAGATCCCGCACCGGTCCCAGGGCGCCCATCAGGGCCTGCAGCCCGCGCTGGAGCGCCTTCTGCTCCTTGCGGCCCAGGTGATCGCCCAGGTATTTCACCGTCGCCCGAAGACGGCGCAGGGAGGTCCGCATCAGGTGGACGCCTTCCAGGTCGCCGTCCTTGCGGATCATCGCCTCGCCTTCGCGAAGCTTGTCGAGGCTCTGCCGGGCGGCCCGGGCGAAGCCCTGGGCGAGGGTGACGGGCGCTTCGGAGCTCGGGAGGTCACGCATGGCTCATCCAATCGAAAATCGAAGGGCCTGACGTTCGTAACGGGCGATGGGGGCGGAGCGGTACAGTGAGGGCTGCCGGAGGGCGTCCGACAGCCGGATCCGGGACGAGCCCGGAAGCCGGCGCATCGCCTTCTCCAGGGGCATCCACCGGCGCTTGGCGATCTCGTTGATCGGGCCGTCGGGGACCTTCTGCCACCCCACGCGCGCGGCGAAGACGAAGGCGAGCGAGCCGTCGCGGCGGCGGTACATGCCGGTCAGCGCGAGCAGGCGGGCGTCGAGGCCGGTCTCCTCCCGGACCTCCCGCAGGGCGGCGATCCAGGGAGTTTCCTCCGACTTGATCCCGCCTCCGGGCAGCGCCCACTTTTTCTGCCCGCGGGGCTTGACGACGAGAACCTGGTCCCGCCGGAGGATGACGGCGAATGCGGAATCCCGACGTGTCATGGGGGCCCCTCTCCAGTACAGGGACCTATCGGCGTTTTTGGGGCAAGCCCTTGAGCCCTTTCTGAAAGAATTCCGCCACGGCCGCGATTTCAGAGATAGGACCGGGAGCGCCAATCCCATTTTTTATGTCACGTAGAGGCCGCCGTGTCGTATAACTCAATGGAGACCAATCCCATGGGAATCGAGTCGAGACGCCCGTCGAAGCCGCCCGCCACGGGCACCCCGTCGTCCGAGTTCCAGGTCCGCATCGTCTGCGCGGGTCGCTCCGTCGACTGGGTCCTCGAACAGCTCCACCAGGGCCTTCGCCAGGCGCTCCTGGAGAACCGCGATCCCTTGATCGTCCTGGAGGACCTCGTCCTCCTGAAGGATTCCGTATCCAATCTCCTCAAGTCCATCTGCAGGGAAATCGTCGGCTATCCGCGCACGGTCAGCTTCTGGGAGTCGTCGGGCATCACGGAAGCCTTCATGAGCGCGATGGATGCCCCGCCGGGCCCCGACGGTCCCCCGCCGATCTGTTCCTGACGCGCCCGCCTTTCCTCCAGCCGATCCTCCACCCCCGATCTCCGGTCGAGCCGGGTCTCCGGCGGCGGGGCGATCGGACGCCGGCGGGACGGGCTCGGAGAGGCGGCATCGGCGGACCTAGGGCTTCAGCGTCAGGAAGCGGGGGGTGTCGACCAGCGGCAGCTCCAGCTCCAGGAGCCCGGGCTCCTGGCGAACGGCGCGGATCGCGATCTCCCGTCCGCTGACGGGGTCGATCAGGGAGAGCTTCCCCGCCGTCGCGCCCCGGAGCGTCACCTTGAAGCGCTCCTCCGGCCAGGCCCGGACCGCATCCCACGTCATCACGTAGAGGCCGACCACATACTCGCGCTCGTTCGTCTGCCAGGGCAGGACGACGAGCGTGTCGATGCTCCGGAGCGGCGTCCGCCCGTCGAAGATCGTTCGGGGGTCGCCCACCGCGGCCACCTCGACCGACAGCGGCCGAATCCCTTTCAGCGGCCCGGAGCCGGCGAAGACCCTCGTCATCGCCCGGAGGGCCCGGAGCGGCGGAGGAGCCACGTCGTCGAAGGCCGCGTCCACGGGAAGCGTCGGAAGGCCGGGCGGGAGGATCCCGAACCCTTTGGCCTCCTTCTCCCACGCCGCATAGAAGTGGAGGACGTCGACGCCTTGGTGCAGCCAGAGAGCATAGGAGCGGAGCGCGCACTTCGTCTTGAGCGCCCAGGCCCCCGCCTCGTCGTTCACCCCGCACTCGGACGCGAGCACTCCATGCTCCGTCATGTAATGACGGAATCGCTCGACGCCCTTGGGCGCCCGCGAGCGCGCCGCCGGGCCGATCAGGCGCATGATCGATTCGGTCTGGATGAACGTGGAGGCGATCCCCTCGGGAAGCCGGACGTCGATGGTGGGCGTGAACCCGTCGGCGTTCTCCTCCGGATGCTCCCGACGGTATTCCTGCTCGGGCAGCCGTCGCGTCCCGGTGCCGTAGGGGTGATAGCTCTGGCCGTCCGTCCCGGGCGGAAGCTGATCGACGGACGTGTGGAAGAACGTCGTGTTGGAGAAGCCCCAGATCACGCGGACCTTCGGGAAGCTCTGCTTCAAGGCGCTCGAGATCCGGCGCGTCAGCTCCCAGCAGGTGCCGCCCTCGTGGAGAAAGTCCGCGGCCGCCTTGGGCCGGTCCGGATAGTAGTTGCGGATGTCGAGGAACTTCGTCCCGAACGTCAGCTCGTTGTAGACCTCGACATCGAAGTCCTCGATTCCCGAGTCGACCACGAGCCGGCCGACGAGCGTCGCGTAGCGGATCCACCCCGACACGGTGTCGTCGAACTCCGGGGTCCCCACGGGATGGAGGGGCAGATACTTCAGCGTCGCGAGCGCCACCTTGCCGGCCGGGAGGTCCTTCGGCAGCGGCTTCGACAGCGTGCAGTCCCCGCTCGCCTGGTCGACGGCCGTGAGGATCGCCTCCGCGGCCCAATAGTCGGTGAGCCCGCTCAGACCCGAGTGACCGGCCACGAGGCGCGACGGGTCGGCCAGCCGGACTTTCGTCGCCCCCTTCGACGCCGCTTCCAGGAGCGTGCCCTCAAACCCGTGCATCGGACACGGCACGCCCTGGTGGCAATTGAGAAGGATGGTGGGGCGCAGCCCGTACTTCTTGAAGAGTCCGAAGAGCTTCCGGAGCCGGACGTCCTGGTGGGTGCCGGTCTCATCCCACGTCACGTCGCCCCACCCCACTTCCTTCCGGACGGCGCGGATGCCGGCCTCGGCGAGAAGGCGGACCGCGAGCTCGTCGTTGCCGGGAACGGTGTAGTTGATCCCGATGCCCTGCAGAAACTCGTCCGCAGGCCGGGTCTCCAGCCAGCCGCGCCACGGCTGCAGGAGATGGCTGTGCTTCGGCGTCGGCAGATCGGCCTGGGCCGGGTCGGCATACGGCCGGGCGTCCTGGGCCGCCAGCATCACGACCGCGGCGAGCAGCGAGTGGAGCACGGAGTCTATAGCCGGATGAAGCTCCCGCGTGTCAATGCTATGCTGCAGGAGATGAAAGACGGGGTGGTCGCGATCCTGGACGACGGCGCGGGGCGCTACCTGTTCATTCGACGGGGCCTGACCCTGGAACGCTCGCCCGGATGGTGGTGCTTCGTCGGGGGGCAGGTCGAGCCGGGAGAAACGCTGGAAGCGGCCGCCGCGCGGGAGGTGTTCGAGGAGGTCGGGCTGCGCGTCCGGGTGCACGGCCTCCTTCACGACAGCCTCTCCGCGGGCGGCGAGTTCAAGCTGCACTGGTTTGCGACCACGCTCGATCCGGCGGCGCAGGTCCTGGTTCCGTGTCCGGTCGAGGTTGACGAGGTCCGCTGGCTGACCCCGGCCGACGGGCTCCGTCTTCACCCCCTCCTCCCCGGTCTGAAGAGCTGGCTCGAGGAGCAGGCGGCGCGCGGGTAGTCCGGTCCCGGTCCGGAGGCCGACGATTGTGGAAGCGAAATCCGAAAGACACGCTATTCTGAAGCAACACTCATGACGCGCGCCTCGAGGCGGTTTCGATCGGCGGCCCTTCTGCTGCTGCTCCTTTGCTCGGCCGCCCCCGCCCCGGGTCCCGAAAACCCCCTGGCCCCGATCGGGCCCATTGGTCACTGGAAAGGCGACGACCCCGCCGCGCCGGTACCCCCGGCTCCCCCGGTTCCTCCGGCACCGCCGCCGGCCGCGCCGCCTCCGCCGCCTCCAGCGGCGCCGGCCGCTCCCGGCACCGCTCCGGCGACCCCTCCTCCCGCCAAGCCGGCGCCGCCGACGCCGCCCCCGCCTCCTCCGGCCCCTCATCCGGCTCAGGCCGCCGACGCCTCGGGCAACGGACGGGTGGGAACCTATTCGGCCGGAGCCGGCATCTCGACGGACGTGCCGCCCACCAAGTTCGCGAATCCCAGCTCGTTCACCTTCGACGGCGTCTCCGGCATGGTGACGATTCCCGACGCTCCGGGACTCCGGGTGACGGCCGACTTCACCGTCGCGTTCTGGAAGCGAAAGACGGCCCCGAATGCCGATTGGGTCCGCCTCGTGGGCAAGGGCGACGGGGGCCAGCGGACGTTCGGTCTGTGGGAGTACCCCGGCACGGAGAACCGCCTCAAATTCCAGATCTACAACAACGCCGGCGGGTCGGTGCTCGACCTCGACACCTCGGTGGCGATCCCCCTCAACACGTGGGCCCACGTCACGGCCGTCGTGTCCGTCAACGCCGCGGCGCTGTACCTGGACGGGAAACCGGCCGGCACCGGAATGCGGACCGGCGACTCCGCCAACGGCGCCCATCCGCTGACGTTCGGGCACGCGGGCTATCACGGATTCTTCGCCGGCCAGCTCGACGACATCCGCCTCTACAACCGGGCGCTGTCCATGAGCGAGATCGTGTATCTGGCGGGAGGGAACGGCGCGCCGGCCGAGGCCAAAGGCCTGGCGGCCAAGAGCGTGGCGCCCCGCCAGGTCCTCCTCGCCTGGACTCCCAGCGCGACCCCGCCCCCGGCCGGCACCTCGACGATGTACCTCGTCAAGCGCTCCAAGACCGCGGGCAGCGGCTACGCGCTCCTGGGGCCGGCGCTGCCGACGCTCACGTTCACCGATTTCGACGCCGAGCCCGGCACGACCTACTACTATGTCGTGACCGCCGTCAACACCGGAGGGGAGAGCGGGCCGTCCAACGAAATCTCGGTTGCCGTTCCCGCCAAGTAGTCGATCCGGCGTATCATAGGGTGACTTCCGGAGACGACCCATGACCCCGCGCGCGCCTCGTTCCCGCCCTCAGGATGCCCGGAGCGACGCGGGCCTGCCCGTCAGCCGACGCGGCTTCCTCCGTGCCGCGGGGGCCGGGGCCACGGCCCTGGCGATGCCGGGGGTTTCCGGGCTCTTCGCCCAAGAGTCCCGGCCGGCCGACCGAACGGCGGAAGACCTGATCCGGGACCTCTACTCCGGACTCCGGGAGGACCAGCGAAAAGCCGTCGTTCTTCCGATCGACGCCCCGGAGCGGCTGAAGTACTTCAATGCCGCCCTGGGAAAGAAGATCGGCGAGGTCTACACGAAGCCCCAGCAGGACCAGCTCGGCCGCATCCTCCGGGCGCTCTCCTCGGGCGAGGACGGCTGGCGCCAGATCAGCCGCGACGGCACCTGGGATGAATCGAAGGCCTTCGAGAACTGCGGCGCCAATCTGTTCGGGGACCTGAGCGGCAAGTACACGTGGGTCTTCTCCGGCCATCACCTCACGATGCGCTGCGACGGCGACACGGAGGAGGGCGTGGCGTTCGGAGGCCCGCTCTATTACGGCCACAGCCCCAGCGGGTACAGCGACCGCAATCTCTTCCACTATCAAACCAAGAGCGCGCTGGCGGTCTACGAGTCCCTCACGAAGGAGCAACGCGAGCAGGCCGTCGCCTACGAGGATCCGGCCGAAGGGCTGGACTCCGTCAAGTTCCGCTGCACCTGCGACTCGATGCCGGGCGTCCCCTTCCCTCAGCTGAGCAAGGAATCGCAGGCGCTTGTCGACACCGTCCTGCGCAACCTGCTGTCTCCGTTCCGGAAGAGCGACGCCGACGAGGTCCTTCAGGTGGTCCGGAAGACCGGCGGCATGGAGGCGATGCACCTCATGTTCTACCGGGACCGGGAGGCCCAGGCGTCGCAGCCGTGGAGCTTCTGGCGGCTCGAGGGGCCGGGCTTCGTCTGGAACTTCCGCGTGCTCCCCCACGTCCACACGTACGTCAACATCTCCTCCAAGGTCTGAACCCGGGGCGCCGGACTCCGGGGCTCGGACCGCGAGGGGTCCTCGGACGCCTCCAGGATTCCCACCGGCGTCTTCGCCGTCCGCTCGACCTCGCGCGCGAAGCAGGAGGATCGGGCCGGCGCTTCGCCGGCTATGCATGAAACTAATCGGAGCAGGAGGTCCCTCTTCCGGCGCCAACGAACGCGGGCTTCTCAGTTTCGCGTTCGTAGGATAGAATCCACCCGGATGACTGACAGCACCAAACGGCGGCGCTCCGAGCCGCGGATCACCCAGATCCGAATGCCCGAACCCCAGGCCCTCCGGGGCATCGCCGAAAACCTCCTCACGCTGCAGCAGGACCTGGAGATCGCCCGGAAGATCCAGAACCGCCTTCTCCCCCCCAAGCCCCAGCTTCCCGGATACGACTTCGAGGTCTACTATCAGCCCGCCGGCGAAGTCGGCGGCGACTTCTACGATTTCATCCCCATGAAGGGCGGGAAGATGGGCCTGCTGGTGGCCGACGCGTCGGGCAAGGGCCTGGCCGGCGCCCTCCTCATGGTCGAGGCGCGGGCGATGATCCGCACGATGGCGTCGGTCGCCACCTCGCCGCGCGAGATCCTGACCGCCGTCAACCGGGTGCTGCTGCAGGATCTGGAAAAAGGCCGCTTCGTGACCGCCTTCTTCGCGTTGCTGGATCCCGCGAAAAGCCAGATGATCGTGTCGAACGCCGGCCACACCCCCATGCTCCTGTGCCGCGAGGTCGGCAAGACGATCCTTTCCATCGCGCCGAAGGGGCTCATCCTCGGCGTGGTGCCGGACGCGAAGTTCCACGCCGGGCTCACCGAGGAGATCGTCCCGCTTTATCCCGGCGACCGGTTCCTGCTCTACTCGGACGGAGTGTCGGAGCTGATGAATCCGGTCAATGAGGAGTTCGGCATGGATCGCCTGGAGACGTGGATGCGGGTGAATGCGCACCTCTGGTCCGAGGACGCCCTGCGGACCCTGACGGAGACGCTGGAAGTGCACCGGGCCGGCCAGGCACAGTCGGACGACATCACGATCCTGACCGGCCGCGTCGAGACCTGACGACGCGGGCGGGTCCCGCCGCCGGAAGCCCCCTACTTCTTCTCGAGCTGGTGCTTCAGGAGCTCGATCTCGAGCTTGAGCTTTTCGGTCTCCAGCTTGCCCCGCTCCTCCCCCGGGCCGTCCCCTCCGGCCATGCCCCCGAAGTTGAAGTTCGTCGGCTTCTGGAGGATCTCGGTCAGGACGCCGTCCTTGGTGGTCTTGAACTGCACGTTGGCCCCGTACATCCCCGACGTCAGGCTCCAGCCGTCCGCCGTCTTTTCCAGCCGGGAGGCCCCGCCCATCATCATCGCCGCCGCATTCTGGGTGGATCCGGCCGATTGCAGCTCCATGTAGGCGATGACGAAATCGAGCGCCGCATCCTCGTCGGCGAGGGTGACCTTCGACTGCTGGACCAGGGTGTTGATCGAGTTGGCGGAATAGATGCCTTTGACCAGGAGCCGGCGGAAGCCGTCTTCAAACTTCCGGATCGCGAACAGGCTGCGCGGCGCGGGCATGCCCATCATGGCCGCCGGCCCCGCCGCGGCCGCGGCCGCCCCGGCCACCTCGTAGAAGCGCGTGTCCGGCAGCCAGCGCGTGAGCCCCTTGATCTTGGACTGTTCGACCGACGCGCCCTCGTCGAGCGACTCCCGGACGTACTTCCTCAGCTTCTCGAGTCCGACCCACTCGATCTTCTCGATCGCCTGAGCGGCGAGTCCTTTGACCTCGAGGTCGCTGCTCGCCGTGGCCTTGCGGAGGGCGTCGAGGGCCGGCCGGCCGATCTTCGCCAGTTCCTCGACCGCGCGGCTCCGGTCGTCCTTGCTCGCCTCGCCGAAGGCCTGGATCAGCTTCTGGATCCGGTCGTCGTCCTGACGGGGCGCGGGCAGCATCAGCAGGAGGGCCAGGGCGACGGTCATCATCGGGAACTCCTTCCTCTGGGAGAATGCAGGCGGCGACGCCGCCTGGGTTCATGATACTCCCTGACCCGAGCCGGAGCCACGCAGACCGTCTCGTTCGCTCCCCCGTCCCGTTCACGAAGTCTTTTCGCAGCCTTCGCGCGGCGTTTTCGGGCGGGGTCTACAGTTCAGTCCGGAGAGCGAGAGAGGGGGACTGATGCGCGTCATCCTGCCGATCATCCTGGCGGCGGCCACGGCCGGCTGCGCCGGCGCCTTCCGCGGTCCGGACACCTGCACGGAGATCCACTTCGACGCGACGTACGTGCTCGCCCGCTGGGCCGGCTGGTCCCGGGAGGAAGCCCTCACCATTGCCGCGTCGAATGCCTGGACGGACCAGGACTCCGTGACCACCTCCGTGGCGACCGAGCGGCGGCTCCTGGCCGGGGTGGTCAACCCGTTCGCGCTTCCCTGGGTTCTCTGCAGCGGCACCGTCGACGTGGTCGCCGACGGTGAAACGCCGGCCCGGGCCTACGGGCGCCGGGCGGCGGAGGTGACGTCCTGGGCGGTTCCGGCCACCGGCCACCGGCTGCACTTCCCCGCGGTCGGCCTCCGCTCCGCGGTACTCCCCGCCTTCTATCTCAATCCGGTCAGCGGAGAGATCGAATACGGCAATGCCGAAGCCCGACGGGTGCTCGAACGCGCCTTCCTGGACCTGCAGTCGCACGACGAGGACCTCGAGGGTACCCTGGCGCTCCTGGGCATCGGGCTGCATACGCTGCAGGATTCGATCAAGCACAGCGGCTACAGCGCCTCTCAGGGACACATCGGCGCCCAGCCCGATCCCGATTCCGCCTCGTCCAACCTCGGCGCCGCCCTCCTGAGCAGCGAGGTCACGCTGAATTCGCTCCGCTATGCGCGGCGGCTGGTCGCGGGCTGTTCCGGACAGCCTCCCCGGGGATGGAAGGACGCCTTCCGCCGGGTCTTCAGCGGCCATGGCTCGTCGATCGACGCCGCGGAAGAGGGCTGGGCCCAGTTCGTCCGGGACCAGCTTCGGGAGGACACGCCGGGGCGCACGGAACTCCTCGCGCGCTGGCAGGACGCCGGGGGCAGGGACGTCTTTCTCCGCGCGCTCGGGAAAGTCGAAGAGACCCTCCGCTAGGCTCCGCCGGGCCCCGCCCGGCTTCCGCTGGAGCCGGACCGGTATTTCGCCGATAATGCGGAATAATGGATACCCGGCCCCATCCAATCTCTGGCGGGAAACCTGTGCAGGAACCCGAACTGATCCGCAGGTCAAAAGGCGGCAGCCGCGAGGCCTTCGGCCAGCTGGTGGACCGCTATCAGGTCCCCGTGTATCGAGTGGTCCGGGGGATCCTTGGGAACCCTTCGGAGAGCGAGGACGTCGCTCAAGAGGTCTTTCTCAAAGCGTACGCCAACCTGGCGAAATTCCGCGGGGAATCGGGATTCTTCACCTGGCTGTACCGGATCGCGGTGAACGAGGCCCTCCGGACCCGCAAGCGTCGGACGTTTGCCAACGCCGACGCCCTCCCGGAGGTGGAGGCGCCGCCCCCGGCTCCGTCCGAGGAAGACGCGCCCACGCTGGCCACGCTGGAGAAGCTCCTGAGGAAGCTGAGCGACGAGTTCCGCTCGATCGTGGTGCTGCGGGACATCGAAGGCCTGTCGTATACGGAGATTGCCGAGACCCTGGAGATCCCGATCGGAACGGTCGAATCGAGGCTCTTCCGGGCCCGCCAGGAACTGCGGGCGCTCTGGAGACAGTCGAAGGAGGCGAAGAATGCATTGTGATGACGCCGCCCGCGCGCTGTACGCGGGGGAAACGCTGGCCGATCTCGAAGTCCATCTCTCCGCCTGCGACGAGTGCCGCCACCTGTCCGAGGACCTGGCCCAGATGAATCGCGCCTTCGCCCTGGCCCGCACCGACTGGGCCCCGTCCCCCCGCTTCCGGGTGATCCTGCCCCTGGCCCCCTGGCGCCGCCTGGCGATCGCGGCCTCGCTGCTGGTCATCCCTCTGGCCGGCTGGGCCGCCGCCTCCGTGTGGCCCTCCCGCCCGGCCTACGACGTCGCCGCGGTCCTCGAACCGGGCGCCATCGCGGAGCCGTCCGACCGCGAACTCTTGGGAGCCCTCTTCCTTGAGGAGACCCGCTGATGAAGATCTGGATTCTCATGTTCTCCGCAGCCCTGTTCGTGGGCGGAACCTGCCTCGGCGTCGCGCTCCAGCCGCGGCTGATGCCCACCGCCAAGGCCGAAACCAAGATCGACTCCGCGCCGCCCCAGCCCTGGGGCGGGTCGCACCATAAGGACGGGTTCTCCGTGTCCCGCTTCGCCTCCGAGCTGGCCCTCGAGGGCGAGCAGGATCGCGAGCTCGACGCCCTGCTCAGCGACAGCCAGGAGGAGATGCAGGCCCTCGGCCGCGCCATGAAGGCCTCCCAGGACAAGACCCGGGAGCGCATCGTGAACCTGCTCCGTCCCGACCAGAAGGCGAAGCTCGACGCGCTGATGGCCGCCGAGCGCCAGAAGCGCGCCGAGGCGGAGATCACCCGCTCGGTCGGCGCCTACCAGAGGATCCTCGGCCTGAGCGAGGAGCAGGCCCAGACGCTGAAGACCGCGCTCGCCGAATCCCGCAGCCGGCGCCGGGACATCAAGCACGGCGAGGACTATCAGCAGGTCCGCAAGGCCATCCGCGACGACCAGAATCGGAAGCTCGAGGCGTCGTTCGGTCCGGCCGTCTACAAGAGGTATCTGGACGTTTCGGAACTCGACCGCAGCGATCGATAGGAGGGGATATGAAAACGTGGGTTGCCGTTGGAGTGGTGTTGCTTTCGGCCCGGGCGGGGTTCGCCCAGCAGCAGGACGATCCGGTCGAGCGTTCGGTCCAGCGTCTGAAGGACCAGCTCAGCCTGACGGACGATCAGGTCACCAAGATCCGCGACTTCGTCAAGAAAGAGCGGGAGGACGTCAAGAGCGTCCTCACCGACACCCAGAAGGCCACCTATGACCAGGCCGGCGGGCCGCGCGGCAACCGGGGCCAGGGTGGCGCCACGCCCGGCGCCGGCAACACCTTCGCCGGCTTCCGCGGCGGCGCCTGGCTGCCCCCCACCAACGACCTGAAGACCCAGCTCTCGCTCACCGACGACCAGGTGACGAAGATCAACGAGATCCGCGACGCCGTCCGGCAGGAGATGCGGACCTTCTTCCAGAACCGCGGGCGCGGCCAGGGGGGACAGAACCTGGCCGACCAGTGGAACGCCTTCCAGGAGAAGAGCAAGGAAGACTCCACGAAAAAGATCCTGGAGATCCTCACCGACGAGCAGAAGCCCAAGTTCGAGGAGGCGCTCAAGACGTTTGCCGCCAATCAGCCTCCCCCCGGCGCCGGCTTCGGCCAGAACCGGGGCACGGTCGACGAGCGGGTCGCCCGCGTCATGGACACCCTGAAGATCGAGGACCCCAAGGAGTCCGAGGCGGTCAAGGGCCTGGTCCGGAAGGTGGTCGAGGCGATGGACAAGCTCGACGGCTACCAGCGCGAGTCGCGGACGAAGATCGACGAGGTGTCCAAGGACAAGGATCTCTCCGACAAGGCCGTGGGGGAGAAGATCGAGGCGATCCTGAAGGGAAGCCGCGATCTGGAGAAGGATCTTGCCGGCGCCCGCAAGGCGCTGACCGAGGTCGTCACCAACCGGCAGGAGCTCGAACTCCTCCGCCGCGGCATCCTCCGCTAGGATTCCCGAAGGATCACGCCCCCGGGGCGGCCGCCGCTGCCCCGGGGTTTTTTATTAGTCCCCGTTGTCCCGCGCGGCCACGCCGGCCGAGAAGGCCGCGCCCAGGTAGAGGACGCCGACGGGCAGGAGCACCCACCGGGAGGCCTGGAACTTGTCCGGGTCGAGGATCCCCGCCGCGAGCACCGCGAGGCCGGTCACCGCGAAGACGACCAGGCTCACGGCCCAGCGCCGCACCGTCATCTCCTGCATCAGGCACTCCAGCGCGAAGACCAGGAGCGAGAGGCCCAGCATGAGCGTGAAGGGCACCCGGAACCACCAGGGGGTCGGCCACGAGTAGTCGATCTCGACGTAGAACTCCTGCCAGCCCAGCAGCAGGATCATGCCGACCCAGCCGGCCGCGACCACTCCGCGCGTGACGGGAGCCTCGTCGCTCACCGGAGGAGGGCCTCCAGCTCCGCGGGCGTCGTCACCGGCTTCTTGCAGGCCATATTCTCACAGACGTACGCCGCGGCCTTTCCCTGCACGGGACCGCGGGACTCGAGGAGCGGAATCGCGGCCTTCCCGTCGGCGAGCGCGAGCACCTTGTTGGGAAGGAAGCTCCGGCGGACGACCGCCAGGAGCGGCCCCGGGTCGGGACCCGTGATCACGATCTCCTTCGCCGGTCCCTTCAGATAGTCGAGAGCCACCATCATCCAGCCGTGGCCCATCGGATAACGCTCCAGGAGCGACTTGAACGAGCGAACCACCTTGTCCGCACGGTCCCGGTAGGCGGCCTCGCCGGTAAAGTCGAAGAGCTTGAGCAGCGTCAGCGTCATCACCGCGTTTCCCGACGGGTGCGGGCCCTCGTACTCCTCCCGCATCCGGGCGATCAACGAGGAGTGCGACGTCGCCGTCACGAAGAAGCCGCCCGCCGTCTCGTCCCAGAAGAGCTCGATCGCTTTGGCGACCAGGGCTTGGGCTTCCGCAAAGTACGACGCGTCGAAGGTCGCCTCGTAGAGATCGAGCAGGGCGGCCGCGAGATAGGCGTAGTCCTCCAGGTAGGCGTCCAGCTTCGCTTCGCCCAGGCGCGACGTCCGTAAGAGCGTGCCGCTCTTCCGGTGCGCCGACAGGAGGAAGCCCGCGGCCCGGACGGCGGCGTCGCGGTACCGGGGCTCCCCGAGGGCCGCCCCCGCCTGGGCCATCGCGCTGATCATGAGCGCATTCCATCCCGTCAGGACCTTGTCGTCCAGGTGGGGCCGGACGCGCTTCGACCGCGCGTCGAACATCTTCTTTTTCAGCTCCGCGAAGTCGCCGTCCTGGGCCACGTGCAGGACGCTCTGCTTCTTGGGGATCGATTCCTCGTGCGGCTCCCAGTTCCCGCCCGGGGTCACGTCGAACGCCTTCATGAAGCGGTCCGCGTCCTTGCCGAGCACGTCGACGACCTGCTGCGGATTCCAGACGTAGAACTTCCCCTCGATCGTCTCGCTGTCCGCGTCCTCCGCCGAGTAGAAGCCGCCCTCCTTCGACGTCATGTCGCGGAGGATGTAGTCCAGCGTTTCCCGGACGATCCGGGCATACAGGTCCTTTTTCGTCAGCTGCCACGCCTCGAGGTAGCAGCTCGCCAGGAGCGCGTTGTCGTACAGCATCTTCTCGAAGTGAGGGACGAGCCATTCGCCGTCCGTCGAGTAGCGCGCGAAGCCCCCGCCCAGCTGGTCGTAAATGCCGCCGCGCGACATCTCGGTCAGCGTTTTCTCGACCATCTCCAGGGCCTTCTTCTCTCCCGTGCGCGCGTAATGCCGCATCAGGTAGGAGATCGTCGTCGAATGCGGGAACTTCGGCTGCTGCGAAAAGCCGCCGTAGCGCGGTTCGTAGCTGCGTTCCGTCTGGAAGTACATCTTCTCGAAGGCGGCGTCCAGCTTCACCTCTCCGGGGGCCTCGACGTCCGACATCTTCTTCAGGTAGTCCCCGACCTGCTCGGCGGAGTCGTTCAACTCCTTGCGCTTCTCCTTCCACAGCTGGTCGATGCGCTTCAGGACCGTCATGAATCCCGACCGTCCGTAGCGGTCTTCCTTGGGGAAGTACGTCCCGCCCATGAACGGCTTGAGCTCCGGGGTCAGCCAGGCGGACAGCGGCCAGCCGCCCTGGGAGTTCATCGCCTGGACGGCCGCCATGTAGATCTGGTCGACGTCCGGCCGCTCCTCCCGGTCGACCTTGATGGGGACGAAATGCGCGTTCAGGAACGCCGCGACGTCCTCGTCCTCGAACGACTCGTGCTCCATGACGTGGCACCAGTGGCACGTCGAGTAGCCGATCGAGAGAAAGATGGGCTTGTCTTCCTTTTTCGACTTGTCGAAGGCCTCCGGCCCCCACGGATACCAGTCGACGGGGTTGTGGGCGTGCTGGAGGAGATAGGGGCTCTTCTCCTTCGCCAGCCGGTTGGTATGCTTGTGTTCCATGGTCTTCTCGCGGTCGGGAGGGTCCTGAGCCGCCAGAAGGAGGACGGCCATCAGGAGTCGCATGGCGTTTATCCTAGCAAAAAGGACGCCGGGCCCGCGTTTGGAATTCCACCGCGGACGGGAATAACGCCCCGACGGTCGTCTCCAACCAGGGACAAGGAGGGCACGCCAGCGTGACGAGAGTCCGGGGCCTGTGGGCGGCGGCGCTGCTCTTCTTCGTCTCGGGAGCCACCGGGCTCGCGTACGAGATCATCTGGTTCCGCCGCTTCTCCCATATCTGGGGAGCGTCGACGCTCGCCATGGGAGCGGTCGTCTCCTCGTTTCTCCTGGGACTCGGCATCGGCGCCCAGGTCCTGGGCCGCCGGGCGGACGGGATGAAGAGCCCCCTGCGGGGCTATGGATGGTGCGAAGCCGGAATCGGACTGCTGGCGCTCCTGATCCCCTATGAATGCTCCGCCCTGGGAGCCCTCACCGGCCTGCTCTATCCGGTGCTGCACGGCGTTCCCGTGCTCCATACGCTCGTCCGCTGCCTGCTGACCTTCCTCGTCATCGGTCCGCCCTGCATCCTGATGGGGGGCACTTTTCCCCTCTTGGTCCGGCAGTTCGTCTGGGGGGAGGTTGGACCGACCGCCGGCCTGCTCTACGCCGTCAATACCGGGGGCGCGGCGCTGGGATGCTACCTGGCCGGCTTCCACCTCCTGCCCTGGCTCGGCCTGTCGGGGACGAACACGCTGGCCGCGCTGCTCAACGGGAGCGTCGCCATCGCCGCGGGGCTCCTGGCACGACGCGTGGAGAACGCCCCCGCCGCCCCCCCGGAACCCGCGGCCGCGCCCCCGTCGCCGACGCCCGGGAGCGGCGCCCTGGCGGCCGCGGCCGCGCTCACGGGCCTGGCCGCCCTCCTGCTCCAGATGGTCTGGACCCGTCAGCTCTCGGTCATGCTGGGCGGCTCCACCTACGCGCTGACCGCCACCCTGTTCGTCATCCTCCTGGGCATCGGGCTGGGAAGCCTGCTCTTCCGCGTGACGCTTCCGAAGATCTCCGATCCCGCCGCGGCCGCGGGCTGGACGATCGGGCTTCTCGTCCTGAGCGCGGGGGCGACCCGGCTCCTGGTGCCCCTGCTGACCATCGCCGTCGGGTTCTCGAGCCATCTGCGGTCGCTGGCGCTCGGCAACGCCGTGGTCTCGGTCGGCGCGAGCGCCGCCATCGAGCTCCTCCCGTCGATCGGCATGGGCTTCCTCTTCCCCCTCCTGGTCCATCTGACCCGGACGAGCGCCGGCACGGCGGGCCGCGCGGTCGGCGGCGTGTACGGCTGGAACACGGCGGGCAGCATCTTCGGCGCCTCGGCGACCGCCCCGGTCGGCCTCGCCCTCCTGGGCGGAGCCTGGACGATGGCGGTGGGCCTCGCGTTCTACTTCCTCTCCGCCCTGCTCCTCCTTCCCCTGCGCGGCCGCCGCGCGGCGGCCGTCCTGGCGGGCGTTTCCCTGCTCTCGATCGGGGGCATCGCCCTGGGGGTGAAGCCGCTCGATCCTCGCGTCACCGACCAGGGCATGTACCTGTACGGCTACCGCGATCCCGAGCGCCGCAACGTGATCTACTTCAAGGAAGGCGCCTCGTGCAACGTGACGGTCACGGAACACTGGGTCGACCGGGCGCTCGCGGTCAACGGCAAGGTCGACGCGACCAGCGAAGGCGACATGGACATGCAGCTGGGCATCGCCTATCTTCCCCGCTTCCTGCGGCCGGCGGCGAAGAACGTGCTGGTCATCGGCTACGGCAGCGGGACGACGTCGGGGGCGAGCCTGCTCTTCCCCGGCACCCGCGTCACCTGCTGCGAGATCGAGCCGGCGGTCTACGCCGCGTCGGAGTTCTTCTCCCCCCAGAACCACGACCCCGGCAAGAACCCGGGCTTTTCAATCGTGTTCGACGACGGCCGCAGCCACCTCCAGGGCAGCCCCGACCGCTTCGATCTGATCCTCTCCGAGCCCTCGAATCCCTGGCTCGCCGGCGTCGCCAGCCTCTTCACGCGGGAGTTTTACGCCTCCTGCCGGAAGAAGCTGGGCGAGCACGGGATGCTGGGTCAGTGGATCCAGCTCTACTCCTTCTCCCAGGAGGACTATGCGCTCGTGATCCGCACGGTGTCGGAGTCGTTCCGCTACGCCTGCCTCCTCCGGATCAGCAGCAGCGACACCGTCCTGCTCGCGTCCGATTCCCCGATCCTCCCGACGCTCACCCAGATCGACGAGGCCCAGAAGCTGGTCGACGCCTCCCCGGAGATCCGCGCGGATCTGGAGAAATACCTCGACGCGCGGGACGTCCGCTCGCTCCTGATCCAGCGGCTCCTGCTCGACGAGGCGGGACTCCGGCGGCTCGCGGCGCGGTCGGCCTCGACGTCGGTGAACACGGATCTCAACCTCCGGCTGGAATTCGACGCCCCGCTCCGGCTGTTCTCGTCCGACCTAAACCCCGAGCCCGACATGGGACCGATGATCCCGGAGTCCGCGGGGTCCGACTGGCTCGTCCGGATGATCACCGAGTGGCGCTGCGACCGCGGGCAGATTCCCGCCCTGCGCGCGCTCGCGTCGCTGCTGTCCAAGAACGGCGCCCCGACGTCCGCGGTGTCGGTGCTCGACCAGATCCTCCGCATCGATCCCGACGATCCGGCGGCCCTCGTCGACCGGGCGATCGCCCAGAAGGAGTGGAAGGAGGACGAGATCCTGAGGGTGGCTCTGCAGGCTCTCACCCGTTCAGCGGAGGAGACGCAGCGGCTCGCCCAGGAGGCGGTCTTCCGGTCCCGGCACGCCCTCGCCGTGGAGATCCTCAAGCGGGTGCTGGAGGTCTATCCCGGGTCGGCGACCGGATGGGCGGCGCTGGGAAGCGCCCGCGACAGCCTGAAGGAGTGGGAGCCGGCCCGCGAAGCGTGGCTCAAGGCCGCCGCGCTCGACCCGCTGAACGAGTCCATTCGGAAGAACCGGCACCGCTTCGAGCAGCGCCGGGAGGAGCAACAGAAGTAGCGGTTCGTCCGTCGCGAATTCGTGCAAATTCCCGACGGTTTCTTGATTGGTTTCCCGGCAAGGCTAGAATAACCCCGAATGAAGAACTTGCTCGCGCCCCTCACCGCCGCCGGCCTCCTGGCCCTGTCGGCGCTCGGCCTCGCGGCCGCGGCCGCTCCGAGCGTTCCCCGTCCGCAGGAAAAGTTCAAGTACGCGAGCATGGCGGGCTGCAATACCAAGGACTGCCACGGGGCCGAGGCGGCCAAGGGCTCGCCCGCGCTGAACGAATACACGATCTGGAAGGCGTCGGACCCGCACTCCAAGGCCTTCACCACGCTGTACAAGGCCCCGTCGAAGGCGATCGGCGCGGCGATGGGCATCCCGAAGGTGTTCGACAGCCCCAAGTGCCTGGGCTGCCACTCCCGGATCGTCGACGCCGCCAATGTCGTCGAGGGCGCAAAGTGGTCCGTCCAGAACGGCGTCTCGTGCGAGGTCTGCCACGGACCCGCGGAGAAATGGCTGAAACCGCACGCCACCCCCAAGGAGAGCGGCTGGTCGCACTCCAAGTCGGTGGAGAACGGCATGGCCGACCTGCGGGACCCCTACGACTGGGCCGTGAAATGCGCCAGCTGCCACCTCAAGATCGACGCCGACATGATCAAAGCGGGCCATCCCCGGCTCCACTTCGAGCTCGTCGACTACAACGCGAGGACCGGCGCCCACTGGAAGACCGAGAAGCATCCCTCCATGGCCGCGGGCTTCGACCAGAAGGCGTGGACCGTCGGTCAGGCGGTCTCCCTCGCGGAGGCGCTCCGGAACCTGGGCCATCACCTGTCCGGCGGCGCCGATCCCGAGCTCGTCAAGAAGGCGCGCGAGCAGGCGGGGGCCTACCTGGGTCTGTTGAAGCTCGTGCCCGGCTTCACCGCAGCCGAGATTCCGGCCGACGCCGCCAAGTGCGACGACCTTGCCAAGGCCGTGGACGCCCAGGCCAAGGGACTGGCCCCGGCGACGGAGGCGCTTCTGTCGAAGCTGGCGGGAGAAGACGCGCCCAAGGATTTCTCCGCCGCGAGGCAGACCGCGCTCGCCTTCCGGGCGCTGTCGACGAAGGCGGATGCGAAGGCCGCCCTCGACAAGCTCTGCGACTCGGTCGCGGCCAAGAACGAGGCCGCGTTCGATGCCGGCAAGTTCGCCGCGGACTACGACGGCGTCCGGAAGCTCTTCAAGTAGTCGGCCGCCCTCACTTCTGGGGCGCGGTGCTCGCCTCGTCGGTGACCGCCCAGACCTTCCCCTTGCGGACGAACATCTTCCGTAGCTCCTCGTAGGTGAAGGGCCGCGAGCCGAGCCGCCCGAAGACGGCGATCTGGTTTCCGGTCTCGTCCACGGCCCGGTCCCGATCCAGCGGCTTCGAGAGGGCGACCGCGGGGCCCCGGGTCGGATACGTCGCGATCAAGACGGGGGACGGCGCGGGGCTGAAGCCGTAATGGCCCGGGGTCATGCCGGGCGAGGTCAGCTGAAGCACGCGGAGGCCGTTGCGCCCGTCGGCGACGTAGGCGAAGAGGCTCGCGTTGGTGCTGGCAATGCGGACCGCGCGCGTATCGTTCAGCCGGTCGTCCAGATCGTAGAAGCGGGGAGCCCCCGGGGTCGCGGGCTTTTCGACGTCCACGATGGCCAGCCCCCGCGGGCCGGCCGCCACGTACGCGTAGGTCCTGGCGACGGTGACGTCGAGGGCGCCGGAGAGGGCGACGGTGGCCCGGAGGACCGGCTTGTCCCAGAAGGTCGTATCGATCACCTTCAGGCCCTGGTCGTCCACGACGAAGGCGTAGCGGAACTGGACGGCGACCGCGCGCGGATGGTCGAGCGCCGGAGCCCCCAGGGTGGCCGTCACCGACGGCTCCAGCGGGTCGTCCAACGCGACGATCACGAGGCCCTTCGGGGTGCAGACGTACGCGCGGGTTCCCGCCAGCGCGAGCGCGCTCGCCCCGGTCAGGATCCCGTCCGGATTCCAGGTGCGGGCGCGCTTGAGGAAGTTGTTCCTCGGATCGCCGTCGGCCAGCGGCATGACGTCGATGACGATCAGACCCTCCTCGGCGTCCGTGACGAAGGCATAGCGGTACAGCGGGTGGAGCTTCGCCTCCTGGTTCTTCTCCCAGAATCCGTCGGGCAGCAGCCCGTCCCGGTCATGGATGGCCATGGTGGTCGGCAAGGCGACCGCGGTGGCGTTCCGGGACGGCACGTGGGTGTCCTGGCCCAGCGGCGAGACCGGCGCCGTCGTGATCCGCTCCGAGAATCCCTTGTTGTCGACGTTCGCGACATCGAAGGCGCGGAACCCGTCGGTCCCGCAGGCCGCGTACAGGTACTCGCCCCGCAGCTGAAGGCTCGCGATCCCGGCGCCGTGATGGTGCTCGGCCTCGGTCAGGGTCCGGTCGCCCCGGACGTGGGCCGCGTAGTTCGAGGGGAAGGCCAGCCGCTGGAGCTCCGACCCGATGACCGCCTGGGGCTCCTCGCGCTCCGAGACCACGACGGCCTCCAGGCCCTCGCGGCCTTCCCCGACATAGGCGCGCCGGCCCATGAAGTTGACGAAGTTCGTGCCTTGCAGGAAGACCTGGGCCAGCCAGGCGTTGTTGTCGTCCGCGGCCGAGAGGTGGCAGTCCGTGCAGTGCTTCGTCTCCTTCGTCCGGACGGTGTGGGGGAAATGGGGGTTGAAGGCCTGGGAGCTGAGGCCCGCCGCCGAGACGGGCATCTGCTGGGAGTAGATCCATTCGCGAAGGGCGTTCTGCGAGCTGATCATCACCGCGCTGCTCGACCGCACGGGCGCGACCTTCCCGCCCTTCACCGGGCCCTCTTTTCCGAGCATGAACACGTCGTCGCGGACGATCTGCGGGTTGTACGACGTCCAGTTTCGGCTCTCGTCCCCTTCGTGGTGCAGCATCGGCCGCTTCTCGTTCGCCCGCATCGGGAGATGGCAGCCGAAGCAGCCGGTGGTCCACGAGGTGTGGCAGGAGAAGCACTCCATCGACCCGGAGGAGTGGGCGAGCTCGGTGTCGCTCGTCGGCAAGGCCCCCCAGGTCGCCCCGTCCTTCCGCATGGTCTTCGCGCGGGCCGCCGCCGCGTTGTACCAGGGCCGGCCGTCCTGGCGCGTCCGGGTGGGATCGGGATTCACGATGTCCTGGACCTGCGGGATCTCCCAGACCTTGTCCGGGTACATCATCGAGCGCTGGAGGGGGGCCATTTCGTCGCCCCGCCACTCGAAGCGGGGCTCGGCCCACGGGGTCTTCAGGTCCATGAGCGACTTGCCCTGTCCCGCGGGGCCGGTCAGGGTCTGGGAATCGGAGAAGCGCTTGCGCACGCTGCCGTGGCAGTCCTGGCACGTGACCTCGATGGCGCTCGGATATTCCCCGTAGAGGCGTCCGTCGCCGTGGCTGTCCTGTTTCATGTGGCAGTCGACGCAGTGCATGCCGCGCTCGGCATGGATGTCCATCAGGTGGACGGACTTCTTGAAGCGGTCGGGATCGTCGAAGGAGACGATCCGCCCCTCCTGGTCCAGGAGGTTCCCCTTCCGGTCGCGCTTGTAGACGGCGCGGAAGATCCAGCCGTGTCCGTGGTAGTCGGCGAACTGCGTGTGCTTGAGCGTGGGGTTGAGATCGGTCACGTTGGCCAGGAAGTCGGGATCCGTCCACTCCCCTCGGACCGACGCGCCCTCGGGGTTGGAGGCGAGGGACGCCGCCCGCTCCTCCGGGCTGGGATCCTTCTGCTTCCGGGGCCACATCGCGGCGCCGTCGGTCTCGTAGTCCCACATCTGATACCCGAAGAAGGTGTTCATGAACGCGTTGGGCTGGTGATGGTGGCAGGTCATGCACTGGCTCGACGGCACCGCGTTGGTGAACCGATGGACGATGGGATGCCCGGGCTCGTCCCGGGGGATCGTCGGATCCGTCCCGGCGCTGCGGCCCCGGTTGCCGAACTTCGCGTAG
>Ga0209579_10001000_pt1 | contig 24463 bp, 21 predicted proteins | sample Coa_R1_2_FD_187152 | JGI IMG/M metagenome (GOLD analysis project Ga0209579, IMG submission 187152) | Surface soil microbial communities from Centralia Pennsylvania, which are recovering from an underground coalmine fire - Coalmine... | ecosystem: Environmental > Terrestrial > Soil >... | reverse complement strand
CGGATTGGACGTGTCGGTGCTTCAAGAATTGGTTTTGAAAAACGTCTTGAAGCTGAGCGAAGAGCAAGTCCTGCGCAAGGAAGGCGTGAGCTACACGCCCGACACGCGCCAGGCGCTGGCGCGCGTGACGCTGCCGGACAGCGCGTACGGGATGGGCTTCATCCTGCGCCCGACGCTGATCGGCCAAGTCCGCGACGTCGCCACCGGCGGCGAAAAGATGCCGCAGAAATCGACGTACTTCTATCCGAAATTGCTGACGGGGATGGTGATTCGCAGCATTAAGTAGAACGGAGCTCCGCTCCGTTCGGCGCGAGACTCACGCCCCACCCAGCGCGGAACGGAGCAGGAGTTCCGTTCTACATATTTACTTCGCCGTCGCTGCGACCGGCTTTCCCTTGCCCGCGCCCGTGACGGGCGCCGTCGGCGCGCCGATATCCTTGATCAAAAACTTCTTGATGTACCAGCTCTCCGTCATGCCCCAGCACGCGCTGACCGCAAAATACAGCACCAGCCCCGCCGGCATCGAATAGAACATCAAGCTGAACATCACCGGCATGTACGCCATCATCTTGCGGTTCATCTCCTGCTGCGGATCGTCGGTTTTGGCCTGTGGCGTCATGCGCGTTTGGATGAACGAGAGAATCGCGTATAGCACCGGCAGCAAGTTAAGCTGCCCCGGCCAGAATGGCAGCGAGCTGAGCCGGTCGGATTGCGAAAGATCGTGGATCCACAAAAACGCCGCGCCGCGCATGTCGAATGCGCGGTTGAAAATTCCATAAAGAGCCGTGAAGACGGGGATTTGGATGAACATGGGCAGGCAGCCCGCGACCGGGTTGGCGCCGTGCTTGCGCATCAAATCCTGCTGCTCCAGCGTCATCTTGCGCTTGGTTTCGAAGTCGTCGGCGTTTTTGTATTTCTCTTTGATCTTGTTGAGTTCCGGCTGCAGCTTCTGCATTTTGCTCATCGAAATCATCATCTTGCGCTGCAGCGGATGCAGACACATCTTGATGATGATTGTCATTCCCACCACCGCCCAGCCGAAGCTGCCGAAAAATTTGTGCAGGAATCTGAAGAGGGACATCATCTGCCGCGCCAGCCAGTCCACGCGCGGCCAGCGCCAACCGCCCATGTCGTAGAACTGAATCGCGCTGCGCATCGAGTACGGCTCCGGCGTCTGCATCGCAACTTCGGCGGCGTCGAGATGGATGTCATCCGCAGGCCCGAGATAGAGCGCGTACGGATCGTTCCGTACCGCGCCGTCGCCAAGCGTAAAAACAGAACGATAGCCGATGATGCCGATGTTTTCTTCGGAAAAGCGTTTGTCCAGACTTTGCAGCGGCCCTTGAACGTGCGTGGCCACGATCTTCTGCAACTGTTTTGGATCGAGCGACACCAACGAGGTCATGAAGAAGCGATTTTTGAGCGCGCCCCAGAGATTGTCGGGCGTGCAGCTCACTTTTCGTCCGTCTTCGCTCTCGGCTTTGGCGGCCGCCGCGTAGAGCTGCACGAGTTCAAGGTCCGTGCCGCTGTGTCCCGCGAGTTCCGCCTGCACCATCGCGCGCCCGCCATTCTTCGGATCGTCCGGCGGGCCGTCGAGTAAAATTCCCTGCGGACCGTAGATGCGGTACGAGCATTCCACATCGTGGCCGGATTTGTTCACGATTTTGATGTCGCATTTGACATTGCCACCAAGCAAATTCGCGCCAAGCGGGTTGTTGTTGATCGTGAACGTTTTGGTGACCGTGAAATTTTCAAGCGGCGGTTTCTTCGGATCTGTATCGGGAACCGTGATTGTCAAATCGTAAGTAATCGTCCGAATGCCGTTTGCGTCGAAGCTCCCCGAATCGGTTTTGTTCCACACGCGCTGGTCCAGCGAGCGGCGTTGCGCGCCGTCGAAGATGAGGTGCTTGTTCGGCGGACCGATTTCAAAAGACGGAATCCCAAAAGTCCGCTTTCCCGCTTCGATTTCAGCGAGCAAATCGAGTCCTTTTTTGTCCTTCTTGTACGCATCCTGATCCACGCCCGGCAGCCGCGCGCTCTCGATCGCCGCGCCGGTCTGGTCGAATGACACTTCAACGTAATTGCCCGTCACGACGACGTTGGGCGCCGCCTGCGGTTCCGACGCAGGGGCTGGTTCCAGCGGCGTCACGACTTTTTCAGCTTGAGCTTGAGCGGGCGGAATTCCCGGCTGCTGTTGCTGCTGCTGCGCTTGCTGCTGTTTGCCGCGCATCGTCATGCCATAGAACATCAGCATGGCGGCGAAGGCGATGCCGACGACAGTGACGAAATCGAACTTTTTTGGTTCCGAAGCCATTGAGTGTGTTCCTGAAAAAAACGTCAGTCTTCCGCGCCGCGGCCCTTCACCGGCACCGATTCTGTACCGCCGGCGTCCCGCCGGCCCGAACCCGCCGGCGGCACTGGATCGTACCCGCCCTTGCAAAACGGCTGGCAGCGCAACAACCGCCAGCAGGCCAGCCACCAGCCTTTAAAAAAACCGTGCTTCTCGATCGCCTCCAACGCATAATGCGAGCAGCTTGGCGTAAAGCGGCAATGTCCGCCCAGCGCCCACGCCAGCGTGGCTTGGTAGACGCGAATCGGAAACATGCCAATACGGCGCGCCAGCGAGACTCGTTTCGCCCCATCTTCGGTGCACGGCTGCGTTTTCATGCAAATGCCAGTCCCGCGACTGCGAATTCGAAGCAAAGAGTATAGCTTGAAGCGTGAGGATAAGCCAGTGGTTAGGCGCGACGGATCGCCACGGAGCACACGGAGGTCACTGAGAGAAGAAAAAAGGACAGAGACACGCCTATCTCCCCTCCGTGCATCTCTGTGCGCTCCGTGGCAACTTGCTTTTGCATTTGGATTTGATTTTGGCGCAAGGGCGGCGAAAGTCATCGGGAATCTTTAAATTTTTGCTTTGCGATTCCGCGTCGAAGGAAGGCACTTTCACCGATGGCCAACAACAAGAAAAGAGAGAAGAAAAAGAAACGCCGCGAAGAGAAGCTGCGCAAGAAGAAACACGCGATGCGCTTCGGATCGGGCGGCGGAATTTTAGACGTGCCATCCTCGAATGGCGGCAGCGACGATAATGACGAGATTTGGGATCAGCCCGCGCATTTTTTTGGATTCACTGGCTTTTCCGGTAGCGCTGGCTTGTTGCGTGCGATGGATCACGAACGCGCTCAATTGGCCGCGCGTTATTTGCGCGAGGACTTTGCGATGAGCGAATCTGAAATCGAAGACTGGATCGCTAAGCGCGACGGGATGAAGCTCCTCGGCGACATTTGCAACAACAGCGCCATTGGCCGCGATTATGGAATGGAATCGCTAACGACCGTGTCTAGCGGCTCACCCGCGGCTTTGGTGACGCGTTTTGCAGACACCGCATTAAGGGCCGATCCGGAACAGCTCGATGCGTTGACCGCGCTGATTCTGTTGAAACCGATTGCCGACCGCATCGACCCGCTCAAGGATCTCGCGGCGAAGGGCGAAGCTGCGTTGGGAAGGGATTATTTCGAACGCAATCGATCGGCCTCATGGACCGAGCTGCTGGACGCACGCCCGTGGCTGCGGGTAATTATGCGGCTGGCCGAAACGCACTGCCAGTTGGAACGCGCCGGCGAGGCCGTCGAGATCCTGCAGCACGCCATCGAACGGGTGCCGGGGTTCGTCGCCGCCGTGGGACTGCCGCTGGCGTTCGGGCTGGCCGTGCGCGGTGATTTGAGCTCCTTGCACTCGGTTCTGCAGGCGCGAGAAGCGGCGAGGGTGGGTCTTGAACTCTGGACGATCGCCGACCTCGATTCGCTTGAAGTCAATATCAGCGGCGCCGTGGCAGACATGCTCGAAGCGCTCGCGTCTTTTGCCGCGGACGACCGTCTCAATGCGTCGGGCGCGTTTTTCCGCGCAAACGACAAAACGCCTAATCTTCACGAGGCGTTAACCGAACGCGATTACAAATATTTAAACATGGATGAAGCGGAGTCGCTGCTCATGGCGCTCGATCCAATTTTAGAGAAGCATCCGCTGTTTGCGGCATGGCTCCATGACGGTGCGCGCGGGTATACCGCGGAGGAAATCGAGGCGGCGAAGAAAAGCTACGCGCCGCCGCTTTCGGCGTTGTTTGAACTTGGACGACCGACTAACGCGCAGGAGAATGCGCCTGATGACTATGCCGCACTTGGCTTGGGCAGGGAGCAGCTTTCCGAGCTCTTCCGCATGGCCGGCGATGACGCGCTGCTTTCATCCGATCAGGAAAATGATTTTTATGCGCTCATCCACGCCTGGATTGCGATTGGGCATTTCGGCGACGCCTCCTATGCCGAACGGTTAAGCGAAATTTACCGGCGGATTCACTTGCAGCTCGGCGACTGGTCCTTCGAACTCGTGCCGGTGGTATTCGGGCGTCTTGGAATTTCGTCGGTGAAGCCGTTGAACGACATTGTGTGCGACAAGCAACTCTCCACGCATTATCGCGCCGCGGGCTTCGATTCGGCCGCCGAAGTGGCGAAGTATCATCCGGAATCCCGCGCCGAATGCACTGCATTTCTTGCGGACGCCATGCGCAATTACGACCCCGCCGAGATTGAGTTCAATGGCTGCCTGATTTGTAGTCTGATTAAGATGGGCATGGAGGAAACGCTGCCCGACATCAAGCGCGCATTCGATTCGGACAGCGTCGAGCTGATTATTTGCGGCGAGTACGAAAGCGTCGAAACGGACCTGCGGAAAGCCGCTTCGAGATTACGAAAGGAATGACTCATGAACGAAAACGCCAGCGGCGACGACGCCAAACTCCACCGCCGTTTCGCCGCACAGTTTTTCAACGACACGTGGGCGCTGATCGAAAAACCGAACCGCTCGCCCGACGACGACGCGCGCATGATCCACTTGGCTCACGCCTCGCGCATGCATTGGGAATTCGTGGGCGACGCGCAGAACAAAGCCGTCGGCGAATGGCAGATCGCGCGCGTGTATTCGATGTTGAAGATGAAAGAGGCTGCCGTGTATCACGCGCGGCGCTGCCTTGCGCTCATCGAAGGCGCGGGGATTACCGGGTTTTTCCTCGGCAGCGCGCACGAAGGCCTGGCGCGAGCGCTGCGCGTGGCCGGCGATCAAAGCGCCGAGAAACATCTCGCCGCGGCGCGCAAAATCCTCAGCGAACTTACCGATCCGGAAGACAAGCAAACGCTGGAAGGCGATTTGGCGAGCGTGCCGGCGTGATGGAGCGCCGGCTTCCAGCCGGCTGGATCGCGGACCTTACTTCGCAAGCGCTTTAACGTACTCGTCATACTCTGCCTGCGCCTGTTTGCGCTGCTCTGGCTTTTCGTCCGCGGAGAATTTCGCTTTCCGGTTCGCGTCGAACTCGGTGAGGAAGCGATAATTCAGCGCCAACACTTCGTCCTTCTTCAATTCCTTCTTAAAGAAGAACCCGAAGCGCCCGTAATCGCGCCACGACCATTCTTCGACGGGGTTACTCGGCGGATTCAGTTGCGTAACCGAGTACCAGTGCGAGCCGACGGGCAGAATCAGCCGCGCATATTTGAATTCCTTGCTCAGCGCGCGGCCTCCGGGATTGGGCACTTCCGGTTCCCACACATAGCCTGTTTCGGTGTTGCGCTTTTGCAGCGTGATTTCAGCGGTGCTGCGGAAATGCACGCCGGAGTGCTGCAAATCGCCGCCGAGCGAAAGATCGCGCGCGGGCTTCAATTCGAATTTCGCGTCGATCTGCGTTTTGCCCGGCGCGGGGCGCGAGATCACCAGCGTGCGCGTTTCGGTCAGCAGAAGATCGCTGCCGCTCTCGTCCTTGTTTCCCGCGCGCCAGGCGATGGTCGCGACGAGCGTGGCTTTGTCCGGCCCGCCTTCGAGCTTTTCAAATTTCAGCACCTGCATTTGTCCGCCGTTGTTGAAATGCCAGAGATCGAAGGTGCCCTTGGGATCTTTCTCCGTCGTGCCTTTCTTCGGCGGGCCGCCGAGGTCCGAGCCGATTTTGTTCCAGCCGATGAAGATGCCGCGGTGGTGCGGAAAAGTCTGCTTCGGATCCCACTCGGTGAGGCAATCGCCGTCTTCGCCGAAGACATGCAAGTACGGTTTGATCTGCCCTTTGCCGCGCGGCACTTCCGGATTGTTCTCGTAGATGAACCGCGCGACAAGCTTGCCATCGAGCGCGATGTCCACTTTGCGCCCCGGCGGATCGACCTTCGCGGATTCGACGGTGTTGACGCCGTCTTTGAGCGTCCATTCGGAAGCGGAGAGGGAAGCGACAAAAATAACGGTGATGAACAAGGATGCAATGTAACGCGTTTTCAACATGGTTTTCAAAAGGGCTCCCGATGGCATGAAAAAATGCATGCTCTGTTTACACCGGGTTTTGCGCATTGTCCGATAATGATGCTGCGCATGCCGCTCGCGATTTTGGATGCCGAGCCGCCGCGAGTCTGATATACTGTGCGGTGTGCGTTGACGGGATAAAGAACATGCTGACGGCGGTCAAAATCGAAAAATTTCTGTCGTGCAAGGATGTCACCCTTTCGGAACTGGGGCCGGTGGTGGCGTTGGTGGGGCGGAATGGGGCGGGGAAGACGAACATATTGAAGGCGATAGAGTGGGCGGCGAACGCTGCGACGTCGACTGAAGACTTATCGGCACTTATTTCATTTGTCGCAGAGTCCGGCACATTGATTTCAGTGACTTTGGAGTTCAAGATCGACAATCAGTTCTTTCGGTATTCCGTCAGAATTCCGATTACGCCCAAGGGAATGGTGAACGGCACTGACGGTGATGAATACGCAGTTCTGAACGTTTCGTTTTCTGAATCCCTTTCCAAACGGAGAAACGAGAGTGCGGAATGGATACCTCTAATCGCGCGGCAGGATGAAATTGTCGACATCCGATCGGACGCTAAGCAGGTTCCCATTGGAAAGTTGTCGCCGTGCTTGCCTGCAATAATGAAACTTCTGCCAACTAGCCAAGCTGCGAAATTTATCCCCATAGTTTTACCGTTTTTGAGCGCCATTCGATATTATCCTCTGGAAGAGGCTAGCGAACTTCCTCAGAAGACAATTATTTCGCCAGTGGAATATGCCCAATGGTTAATTCAATTTGATAATGGCAACGAGCCACTTGATTCGCTGTCAAATCGCATTTTGCATATGCATCTTGAGAGGAAAGAAGAATTGGAGCGAGTGAAACGTCTTCTCGGATCGAGCGGAATTGGGTTGATTGAGGATATCGAGGTCAAAGAACTAACAGTGACTGCACCTAATACTCAACCGACCAAACTGTACCAGATTCTATTCAAATTGGGAGATGTGCCCAATTCAAGTCTATACCTTTGGCAGCTCTCTCTGGGCACTCGCCGTGTCCTGCGCATCTTGACAACCATGATCTTCGACAAAAGCTCAGTTTTCCTTTTCGAGCAGCCCGAAGACGCAATCCATGCGGGACTACTCAGAAAATTGATCGATATCATTCGAACTGAAGCCGATCCCTCGCAATTCATCCTTGCAAGTCATTCGAACATCGTCAAGGATTCGCTTCATCCGGAAGACGTGCGGTTGGTCGAAATGAAGGACGGCGCGACTCACGTTCGGCCGCTGACGCCCTTGGAAATCAGCGTTGCGAAAGAATTCGTTGGAAATGTCGGGCCTCTCTCCGATTACCTCGAAAGCGTCGTGGAGGAATGAGCATGTATGCCATTTTGGGAGAGGATGTTTCCGACACGGAAAGCCTCAAAGCAATTGTGCGCCTCATTCACAAGGACAACTCGATTCCAATCAAATCAAAAGGCTTTTCCGGCTGCGGCGAAATGATTCGAAAGGGCAAATCGTATTTCGAAACTTACCGGAAACTCGGAGTAAAATATTTCATTATCGCTTATGACGCAGACCGCGCCGATCCTGCTGCGCGCAGAGCAGAGGCATTGGAAGAAGTGATCAAACCATCCAAAGTCGAGAAGTACTGCATTGTTGTGCCAGTGCAGGAACTTGAAGCTTGGATTCTTGCCGATTTGGATGCGATTGGGAGGGCCAAGGTCTGTTCCGGATGGAAGCCATGCAAACCTATCGCAAGTCCTGAACGGATTTCGAGTCCGAAAGAACACCTTAAAAAGCTAACCCGCGACGATAAGGACAGGTCTCGCTATAAGCACGCCGTAAACAATCCCGTTGTTGCTGCCTGTCTCGATCTAAACATAGTCGCAAAGAAATGCCCATCCTTCCGCCCGCTTCGCGATTTTGTAAATCAAATCAAAGCCGGTACAATCTGAGGCGCAACTTTCGGAGCCACTCATGCTCGTCGTCACCGGCGCCGCCGGATTTATCGGCGCCAATATTATCGGCGAACTCAACGCGCTCGGCGAGATGCGGGTCGCGGCCGTCGATGTCGCGGAGCACGCCGGGCGCTATTTGAATGCGCTGCGCGTGGATCGGTTCGTCGAACGCGACGCGCTACCAGCGTGGCTGGACGCTCATGCCGGCGAGATTCGCGCGCTGATTCACATGGGCGCGTGCAGCGACACGACCAATGCCGACCGCGAATTTATGATGCGCAACAATTTTGAGTACACGCGCACGCTTTGGAATTTTTGCGCGGAGCGCGGATTGCGGTTTGTGTATGCGTCAAGCGCGGCGACGTACGGCGACGGGTCGAACGGCTACGACGACCGCGCCGATCCCGCGCGGCTGAAGCCGTTGAACGTGTACGGCGAATCGAAACAGCGCTTTGATCTGTGGGCGCTGGAACAGAAAAAAACGCCGGCGGGCTGGGCGGGGCTGAAATTCTTTAACGTGTACGGCCCGCGCGAAGCGCATAAGGGGCGCATGGCGTCGGTGGCGTTTCACGCTTACAATCAAATCAAGGCGTCGGGAACGGTGAAGTTGTTCGCGTCGGACCGGCCGGACATTCCCGACGGCGGACAGAAGCGCGATTTCATTTATGTGAAGGATGTCGTCGATGCGGTGATGCATTGTGTGCAAGCGCCGGCGGAGAAAATCGATACGCTGTTCAACGTCGGCACCGGCTGCGCGCGGACATTTTCGGATTTGGCCAAAGCCGTCTTCGCCGCAATGAATTTGGAGCCGAAGATTCAGTACATTCCGATGCCGGACGATTTGACGGGCAAGTACCAGTATTTTACGGAAGCGAAGATGGAGAAGTTGCGCGAGTCCGGATTTACGCAGGCGTTTCATACGCTGGAGGAGGGCGTGAGCGATTATGTGACGATTCTAAATCGCGGCGCGCCGTTCTCCCCTCTCCCCTTGGGGGAGAGGGGCCGGGGGTGAGGGGTCGGCCCCGCTTCAACCGTGCGAGTTTCCCTCGCCATTTAAGACTCAGGACTCAGCACTCAGGACTCAGGACTTTTTTCACGATGACCGAATTTTTGGAACCGGATCAACAAACCGTGCAGGCGCTGTTGAGCGCGATGACAGGGCGGCGCGTGCTGGTCGTCGGCGACGGCATGTTGGATGGCTACATCTATGGCCATTCGTCGCGGCTGTCGCCGGAAGCGCCGGTGCAAGTCGTCGAGATCGATCGCGAAGAGTATTTGCTCGGCGGCGCGGCAAATGTGGCGAAATGTTTGGTGGCGTTGGGCGCGAACGTGACGCTCTGCTGCGTGATCGGCGGCGACGCGGAGGGGCGACAGTTCATCGACGCGGCGCACGGGTTGAAGATCGACACCAGCGCAATCGTGCATGACGCGGCGCGGACGACATTGAAACTGCGCATCGTTTCGGGGCGGCAGCATGTCGTGCGCGTGGATCGTGACCCGCGCGCGGCGTACGCGCAAAAGACGATCGACGAATTGGAACGCATCGTTGAAAAATCCGCGGCGCAAGCCGACGCGATATTATTGAGCGATTACGACAAAGGCGTGCTCACGCCGAAAATCTGCGCGGCGGCGATTCGCGGCGCGGCGGGCAAGCCGGTGCTGGTCGATCCAAAAGGCAGCGATTGGAAAAAGTACGCGGGCGCGGCGCTGGTCAAACCGAATTTCAGCGAAGCTCGCGCGTTTCTGGCGGCGCACGATTCGTCGGTGCTGGCGCTGAATTCCGGCGCGGACAATTCGGAATGCGAACGCATCGCGCAGCAGTTGCGCGAGGGTTTGCAGGTCGATGGCGTGATGGTGACGCGCGGCCCGCACGGAATTTCGCTGTCCGAGCGTGATGGCACGAACCGTTCGTTTCCGGGCCGCCAGATTCAGGCGCGCGACGAAGCGGGTGCCGGCGACGCGGTGGCGTCGGCGACGTGCCTGGCGCTGGCGTCGGGCGCAAGTTTGGTGCAGAGCGTGTGGCTGGGAAATCTGGCGGGAGCGGTAAAAGTGTCGAAATTCGGCACGCACGCGATCACCGATTTTGAATTGCTCGAAGCGCTGGGCGTGAGTTATCCGCTCTTTAGAAAAAAAATCATGAGCGCCGCTCAAGCCGCGGAATTTGCCGCGACGCTGCGCAAGGAAAACAAGAAGGTGGTTTTTACCAACGGCTGTTTCGACATTCTTCACATCGGCCATATGCAGTACCTTGAATCCGCGCGGCGATTGGGCGACGCGTTGATTGTCGCGGTCAACACGGATGCTTCCGTGCGCCGCTTAAACAAAGGCCCGAACCGGCCGGTGAATCCGGAAGGCGACCGTTCGCGGCTGCTGTCGGGCTGGGCGTTCGTGGATTCGGTAGTGCTTTTCGACGAAGATACGCCCTACGAGTTGATCAAAGCCGTCAAGCCGGATGTGCTGTGCAAAGGCGCGGATTACAAAAGCAAGCAGGATGTGGTGGGCTGGGACATTGTTGAGGCCAACGGCGGGCGCGTGGAATTGATTCCGCTGGTGGAGGGGCGCAGCACGTCGAAGGTGATTGATAAGATCAGCCATTCGAGCGCGGGGATGCCGAAGGTTGCGGAGGATCACGACGTGGGTAATAAAGATGACGATGACGACGACAAAGATTCAGCGTTGGCGCCAGCTTAATTAAGCTGATTCCTATCCCCCGTCTCCCCCGTCTCCTGCCCCTCATGCGTGGTGATACGGCAAATTTTGCTGAATCGTCCGCGCTCGATACAGTTGCTCCAACGCCACGGCGCGGCAGAGTTCGTGCGGCAGCGTCAGCTTCGAAAGCGCGAGCAATTTTCCGCGCGCTTTGAATTCGTCAGTCATTCCGTACGCTCCGCCCAGCGCAAAGACAAGTCGTTTGACGCCTTCGCGTTCGTATTTCGAAAGCCATTGCGCCAATTCCGCCGACGAAGTTTGCGCGCCGCGTTCGTCGAGAACGATCAGGCGGTCGGACGATTCGAGCGCCGCGGCGAGGCGTTCTGATTCTTCGCGCGCCGCTTCGCGCGCATCCGTGCGCGACGAAGGTTTGACTTCTTTGAGCTCCGCGGGACCGAAACGCTGCAAGCGCGTCAGGTAGTCCGCGCAGAGTTCCGCCAACGGCGCGCTGCGCAGTTTGCCCACGGCCAGAAGAATGAGCTTCATGTGTGGTATTTATCGGACGATTATTTTTTCAGCTTAAGCGCCTTGGCGGCTTTCTTCGTGTCGCTTACGCGCAGGACGAGTTTGCCGCCGCTTTTCTCGGTCGTGCCGTAGGCGTATTCGATGTTGATTTTCGCCTTGGCCAGTTTCTGCGCGACATCGGCGAGCACGCCGGGTTTGTCGGGCAGATCGAGCACCAGCACGTCGGTTTCGATCACCAGCATCCCCGCGTCGCCCAGCGCCGCGCACGCCTTCTGCGCGTCGTCGCAGAGCATGCGCACGACGGAGTGATCGACGGTGTCCGAGACGCTTAAACCCAGGATGTTGACTTTGTGTTCGGCCAGTTCTTCGCAGAGGAGGCCGAGGACGCCGGGCTTGTTTTTGAGGAAGATGGAGAGTTGGGTCATGATCGGCATGGTTGGGCTCCCGGAAGAGTGCTGAGTGCGTTCGTAGTCCCGCCTTTAGGCGGAAGGAGCGTTTTCGGTGCGGACGCGCCCTTCCGCCTAAAGGCGGGACTACGAACTTACGTTTACGACAATCATGTTTTCGACCGAACGCACGCCGGCCTGCAGGCGCGCGAGTTGTTCGCAGAGGGCTTTGTCGAGCATCGTGGGGACTTCGCCGCGCAGGCAGACGCGGCCGTCGGCGCAGGAGACGCTCACGCCGTCGGTTTCAAAATCGTCGCAGTAGACTAGCGCGCCTTTGACGGCGCGCGCGGCGGCTTCGTCGCTGATTTCTTCGAGCGGATCGACACTCAGCAGGTTGATCACGCCGGTGACGCCGCGGCAGTGGCTGGCGATGTTTTCGGCCAGAAATCGTTCTTCGGCGGAGCGCACGTTGCCGTTGAGCGTGGCCACGCCATCGGCGACGCGGATGACCGCGGTGCCGCAGGGCAGTTCGGCGTGCGCGTCGAGCGCCGCGCGGATGTGCTGCGCGATCTGCTTGTCGGCGATCGATTCAACGGGGTCCACGCGGATGGCGTCTTTGACGGCTTTGACGCCGCGCAAGCTCATCACGAAGCGGTGCAGCAATTCTTTCTGGCGAAACGACCTCACCGAGCCGCTGAGCGTGACGAAGCCGCCGCGCACGTCGGCCTTGGCAGATTTGTAAAGGTCCTGCAGATGCGTGCGAATGGCAGCGCGGAGCGAATCGTCGATCGAGCGGGAAGGATGGTCGATGGCGTTGACGGCGCTCTTGAGACGGTTTTTTGAATCGTGCTTGAGCATGCGGGCAAGGATACACGGAATGGGGAATGGCTCAAGGGAATGCGGCGAGACGCGGGGGATCTCGCAAAAGAAGTTTCGTGCATATCCCCGGATTGCTAGGTGATTGACTCTGTTTCGTGCGATCAACCAAACGCCGACGTTGCGTGGCGAAGCGCGCGCGGTTAAGATCAACGATCACACTCTTCAAGAAAATTGCGAGGCGATTGTGCCAAAAGTTGACTCAAAACAGCCGGACGAAATCGAATACGCCAAGCTTGGCGAACTCCAACTGGATGCGCGTAATCCGCGTCTTGGACGCGAGCGTATTGCGAAAGGATTAACCCAGGACGAAGTCCTTGACATTATGCGCGAATGGACGCTTGAAGAGTTAGCTACGTCATTTTGTGTAAGCGGGTTTTGGCCCCAAGAGGCGCTGATTGTCGTGCATGAGAAGGTCGGAAAAGAGGAAGGGCTCGTCGTAGTTGAAGGAAATCGTCGATTGGCTGCACTAATGATGCTTGAACGAGCGGCCTCTGGGCGCGAAAAATCTAAAATATGGCGCGAGATAATCGAGGGCGTGCCGAAGGCCCGGATAGATGAACTGTTTAATCGAATCCCATACATCTTGATGCCGTCTCGATCATCAGTGAAATCATATTTAGGCTTTCGTCATGTTACGGGGATTAAAGAGTGGAATCCCGCCGAAAAGGCGCAATTCATAGTGGAACTGATCGACAAAGACAAATTAAGCTATGATGACGTCCGTAAGCGAATCGGAAGTAAAACTCCAACTGTCCGGCAAAACTACATCTCATACAAATTGCTATTGCAGATGGAAGGAAACGAAGAGGCGGTGGATATTGAAAAGGTCGAAGAGAGATTCAGCGTGCTCTATTTGTCCTTACGCACCGAGGGCGTTCGCAGGTATTTAAATATCGATATCGAGGCGGATCCGAAATCTGCGGCCCGTCCAGTTCCGAGTGACCATCTAAAGCAGCTTGCAAATTTTGCACGTTGGCTGTTTGGAACCGAGAAGACCGATCCGTTGATTTCGGACTCGCGCAAGGTCGATGAATTTGGCAGGGTTCTTTTGAGCGAATCTGCCGTTCAGTATCTTGAACGAACCGAAAGGCCGTCCTTCGATGTTGCACGCCGGATGGCGGGAGTCGCTGAAAGCGAAGTCGCCACTCACGTAGAAACCGCCGCCGACGAGGCAGAGGAAGCTCTAAGAGCCGCACACCACCACAAGTCATCGACCCGAATAGCGGACGCCGTAACCCGCCTCGGTGTGGATTCAATCGAATTGGCTAAGCTGTTTCCGAGTGCGCTGTCGAGGCTGCGAGAAGAGATTAAATAATGCTGCGGATGCCAACAAAGGGATTTTCTGAATCAATTCATCGACATAATTGTGATGTTGAGCCGTTTGTCGATTGGGTTGAGGCGAGCGTGTTGTTCTTGGGTGATCCGGTATCGCGGAGCGATATAGTAGACCGACTGATCGAAAACTCGATCTATCGCGACCAAGAATTTGCGCACAAATGGGTCGACATAGTGTTTGCCGAATTACGTCGGCGAATTAAAGCATTGTCACAAGATGTGCCGATAGCAATTGAACGATCAAGCATCGTGAGGCGCACTCACTGGAGGGAAAGGCCCGCGTATTCATTTTGTGTCGCCTTGTCGATGCAAGTTCATTATCGAGAAAATATCCCACGCCCAGACTTTCACATTCAAGGCAAATTGTTCGAAGATCTTATCGCCGAGTCGTTACGCGCAAACAACTGGAGTGTAACTTCCGTTGGTTGGTCTCACGAGACTACTCGCTCGATTGATAGCCGAGTGCATGAGTTGGCCGCCGCCATCGGCGAGGAGGAAATCGCGGGGGCTGTCGGTCAGTGGACGGAGAAGCATGCGAAGGATTCGGGCTTGGACTTGATTATATGGCAACCATTTCCAGACGGGCGATCGGGACGCCCAATATGTCTCGTGCAATGCGCCAGCGGAGAGAACTGGGACGAAAAGTTACACACTCCGGACTTACGCACATGGCAGCACTTAATTTCATTTACGACTGAACCGCGCCGTGGACTAGCGATGCCGTTTGCGCCTGACCACGACGATTTCCGAAAAAAAGCCGGTCGTGATGGTGTTATGCTTCTATTGGATAGGCATCGAATTCTACACGTAAGGCGCGGCGGGGCGTTCCCGTCCACAAACTTATCCCGGCGGTTAGTCGATTGGACGCAGGATCGTATCAGGCACTTCCCATCGGAATAGGATTATCCAGAAAAAAGCGAGCGTGCGACTAATTCGACGATCTTGGCATTAACCCCGTTGCCCAGCGCGCGGAACGCCCTCGTTTTCGCCTCTGGCAAATAGATCAAATCATTTAAACTTTGCAGCCGCGCGCATTCTCGAGGCGTCATATAACGAAGTTCCCACCCGACAATCGGAACCTGAGTAGTTGTCATCGCGACGAGTGAGGGTGCCGTTGTTGGACGTTTTACGCGCACGCCTGACGCTCGAAATTGAATGAGTTTGGTCCATATATTCCGAGTCTCGCCCTTGCAATTCCACTCAAGTTTTTGCAAGCTCGATGGGAACTGCTTGATTGGCTCAACGAACCTCTTCATCCATGGCCGGTTCTCTTCGAATAGTCGCCGATTTTCCCGAATGAACGATTTCTTCCACTCCGGGAAGTTTGACAGGCGATAACGAGCGTGGGACGGAAGTTCGCCGAGGATCTCATCTCGTGTCCCCCCACTCAGCTTTGTGCCAAACGCGCCCAGAGATGCTTTCACCTTATCAAGGGGCGCAGAATAAGGTGTTGAGGATTCGAAATCGTAAGTCGCGCCAAATTCCATCGACCAAATAGGAGAAGGGATCTCTCGCCATTTCGGGAACGCTTCAATTAGGTCCTGCCAAGCATTAAGACAACGAACTCCTTGATTAGATAATGGCGTCGCGTCCGGCGGTTTTGTATCCAACACCGTGCTGATTGAAAGGCGTGTTCCCTCTTCACCCTTGGGCCAAGAAAACGCACCGAGGCCCGAACGGCTTGCGACGGCAAAGAATCTCTCCCGAATTTGCGGGACTCCGAATTTGTGAGGAGACAAAATGCAGGAACTGACGCTGTAACCTGCATTAAGCAGGCGACGCCTGATTCTCTGGTTCCACGTTCTACCCGAATCGTGGCGTTCAAAATTCGCGACATTCTCAAGGATCACGAACCTTGGCCGGTGGTGTCGCAAAATACGCGAGACGGAATCAAACAGATTTCCCCATTTTGTACATTCGAGCCCCTGTTGCTCTCCGGCTTTCGAAAATGGCTGGCATGGGAATCCTGCGCAAAGTACGTCGTGACTCGGTATATCGTCAGGAGAGACGGCGCGAATATCCCCGGTCGGCATCATTCCAAAATTCTTACAATACACTCGTTGCAATTCGGCGTCAATTTCGCTCGCGAAAACACACTCGTGGCCGAGTCGCTTCAATGCCAAATGAAATCCACCCAGGCCCGCAAATAAGTCGACAAATCTCATTCATAGAATATCGTCCGAATGTGGCTCGAAGTTGAATATGACCCAAGCGCGCAGGCCAGGAGAGGTCGACTGGTTGAATTGCCTTTTCCGATTTGAGCCGCCTCTGAAGAAGGACCAGTCGTGTTCCGCCGTTTCTTTTTATTTCTTTGTTTAAAACGCGCCGGCGTTGCGTATATACGGGAAGTGAAAAGGCGACTCAATATTGCCGTGCAAGCGCGGCCGCTCCCTTGCGGTCGCGGTTCTTGTGCGGTGCGGTGCGGCGAATAAAAACTATGTTCAACGACGACCTCAAGCGGCGCGTGCGCGACGCGAACAATATTCTGGATGTGGTGCGGGCTTCCGTGGGGAAGCTGGTGCGGGCCGGGCGCAACTGGAAGGCTTGCTGCCCGTTTCACAACGAGAAAACGGCTTCGTTCAATGTCAACGTCGAGGGGCAGTATTTCAAATGCTTCGGGTGCGGGAAGAGCGGGGATGTGTTTACGTTCGTGATGCTCAGCGAACGCTGCGAATTTCCGGAGGCGTTGAAGATTCTCGCGGACAAGGCGGGGATTCGCGTCGAGTCGGATCCGAAGGCGGCGGAGGCGTATCAGAAAGAGAAGGATTGGAAGAGTTATCTGTACAAGCTGAACGAAGTGGCGGCGAATTTTTTTCGCGAGAAATTGTTTGCGCCGGAGGGGAAACACGCGCTGGCCTATTTGAACAAGCGCGGGTTGAACGACGAGATTTGCGCGCGGTTTGGGATGGGCTATGCGCCGTCGGGCGGGTCGCCGCTGGTGGCGCGGTTGATTGCGCAGAAGGCGCCGGCGAAGGCGATCTTGCTGGCGGGGCTGGCGTCGGAACGTTCAGGGTATGCCAGCGCGCTGGGTGACACCGACCCCTCACCCCCGGCCCCTCTCCCCCAAGGGGAGAGGGGAGAACGGCGGCCCTCTCCGCAAGCGGAGAGGGGCACGGAGCGGGAGCTCCGTGCCACTGAATTCCGTGCCACGGGTCAGATTCGCGATTTTTTCTTTGATCGGTTGATGTTTCCGATTCGCGATATGCAGGGGCGGGTGATTGCGTTTGGCGGGCGGATTCTCGGAGACGGCGAGCCGAAGTATTTGAACACGCGCGACACGCCGCTTTTCAGCAAGACGAAGACGGTTTACGGGATCGATCTGGCGCGCGAGAAGATTCTGGAGACGCGCAAGGCGGTGCTGGTCGAAGGCTACACGGACGTGATGATGTGCCACCAGCATGGCGTGACGAATGTCGTCGCGTGTCTGGGGACGGCGATCACACCGGAGCATGTGCGGCATTTGCGGCGCGTGGCGGATGAGCTGGTGATGCTGACGGATTCGGACGCGGCGGGGGCGCGGGCGAGTGAGCGGAGTTTGGCGGTGCTGATGGCCGAGCAGATGCCGGCGAAAATTGTGCGGCTGCCGGGGGCGGATAAGGATCCGTGCGATTTTCTGCTCGCGAAAGGGCGCGAGCCATTTGTCGAGGCGCTCGCGACTTCGACGGAATTGTTTGACTACAAATTCGAGCGCGTGATGGCGGCGCACGACATTCGATCGGCGATTGGGTTGAAGGACGCGGCGAAGGAATTGATGGCGCTGGTGTCTGTGGTGCCGGACGCGCTGCTGAAGAACGAGTACCGGCGGCGCGTATCGATGCGGCTCAACGTGGCGGAGAAGGATTTGGAATTTGAGAAGGCGGGAGGGGGGAGGAGGGAGGAGGGAGGAGGAGAAAATGCCGGCGGGACGCCGGCGGTACAAATGACGGGTGATGCGCCGTTGGCGGAGACGGAATTGGCGAAGGCGGAGCGAGAGTTGCTGCGGTTCCTGTTTCACGAACCGGCGTGGCTCGAAACGGCTGTGACGCGGCTCGATTTGCTCGCGTTGACGGGGAAGCATGAGCGCATTTTAGGGCAATTTATACTGGAGGCTATGGGTGAAGGAAGCCTGCCTCCGGACCCGTCTATTATAGGTGAGGGCGGGGCGTCGAGCTTGGTGGCACGGGAGGTGCTTAAAAAGATTGGCAATCTCCCGAATGAGGGTACGGAAGGATTGATGCAAGTCTGTATCGAGCTTGCGGATAAAGGTCCGGGCGGGGCGAAGATCGAGGCTCAGGGGAAGTTTGAAATGCTGTGGAAGCCGGTCAAAAAGGCTGGGTTGAACGAGCAATTGCAGAGCGCGAACCGGAACATGGCGCACGCGCGGATGAAAGGGGACGAGGCGGAGGAGGAGAAGTGGTACGTGGAAGCGGCGCGGTTGAGACGGGAGATGAAGAACCTATAGATTCAAGGTTTAGTGATTCAAGATTAAGGCACGACGTGCAACTTTTACACGAAAATGCGAGTGCCAGTTCCGTCTGAAGGCGGGACTACGAACGATGTGCAACTTTTGACCGGAAATGGCGCAAAGAAATTGCTAATAAAATTAACAATCCGCGCGGTAATTCGATCTTTTTGTGGTATACTGTTATGTTTCGCGCCGTAGTGACTTATAGAAGGCGTTGGCGCGAGAAACGCTCTGCTGGCGAGGGGCCGCGGAGCGCGAGTTTGGGAGCGGGAAGGAGCAGTTATCTTGGTGCAGGCGAATAGTGTGTTGACTCCGAAGCAGGATGAAGAGATTGAGAAGATCATCGACCGGTTTCGCGAAACGGGGCTGTTGAGTTACGAAGAGCTCGACCAAAGCCTTCCGGCGGAAATTCAGGCGCCGGAGACGATCGATGCCATCCTGACAAAAATTGAGGAGCAGGGGATCGAATTGGCCGACGAGGCCGACATCCGCACGCGGGAACTCGCGGCCAATCTGGCCGCCGACGAGGGGCCGGTGTTGGTCGATGACGGCGAAGCGATCGTCGATGAAGAGGCCGAAGGCCGCGAATTGCACGATCCAGTGCGCATGTACCTCAGCCAGATGGGTTCGATCCCGCTGCTGACGCGCGACCAGGAAATCAAGCTCGCCAAGACGATTGAGTTGATGAACAATGGCTTCCGCCGCAAAGTGCTGACCAGCGATTTCGTGATCGAAAAGGCCATCGAGATTTTCGAAGCGCTCAACCGCGCCGACCTCGCGTTCGACCGAACCGTGCAGACGTCGGGCTCGTCGGGCGTGGAACGCGACGACATTTTCGAACGCAAAGAAGGCCACATCCACACGTTGCATTCGATCCTGAATCGCAACGCGGAGGATTTGGCGGAGCTCAAGGATCCGGCGTTGTCGCCGCAGCGCGAGAAATTGCTGAGGCTGCTGCTGAAGGAGCGCCGTCTGAACGGCGCCAAGCTGCTCGAAGAGCTGGGCCTGCGCACGAAGAAACTCTTGCCGCTGATGGACAAGGTTCGCGAGCTCAACAGCCAGGCACAGAGTTACCTCGGCGAAATGCGCAACATCGAAAACAATCCGGACAAAGCGGAAAAGCTGGAACGCCTGCGCCGCCGCGTGGACCGCATTGTCGAGCAGGTGAAAGAGCCGCCGGAGGAATTGGCGCTGCGCATCAAGCTGATGGACCGCCGCTACGAAGCGTTCGAGAAAGCGAAGAAGCAACTGAGCGCGGGCAATCTGCGGCTCGTGGTGTCGATCGCGAAAAAATACCGCCACCGCGGTTTGCAGTTTCTCGATCTGATTCAGGAAGGCAACACCGGCTTGATGAAAGCCGTCGAAAAATACGAGTACCAGCGCGGCTACAAATTCTCGACGTATGCGACGTGGTGGATTCGGCAGGCGATCACGCGCGCGATTGCCGATCAGGCGCGCACAATCCGCATTCCCGTGCACATGATCGAGACGATGAGCAAGCTGCGCAAGATCAGCAAGCAGCTCGTGCAGGAATTGCATCGCGAGCCGATTGTCGAAGAACTCGCCGAAGAAGCGGGGCTCTCGATCAGCGAGACGCGGCGCATTCTGAAGATCAGCAAACATCCGATTTCGCTGGACCGCCCCATCGGCGACAGCGACGACAGCTACTTCGGCGATTTCATCGAAGACAAATCGGTCGAGTCGCCGGTGAGCGTCGCGAGTTACGAGATGCTCAAGGACAAGATCGAGCAGGTGCTGGACACGCTGACGTTCCGCGAGCGCGAGATCATCAAGCTGCGCTACGGCCTGGGTGACGGCTACACGTACACGCTCGAAGAAGTCGGCCGCAAATTCAAAGTGACCCGCGAGCGCGTGCGCCAGATCGAAGCGAAAGCGCTGCGGAAGCTGCAGCACCCGGTGCGAAGCAGGAAACTGGAGGGATTTTTGGAGGAGAGTGCGCACGCGTAGAGGGGAACGCATGGCAAAGCCACTGGGAACAAAAGTCGGCATGCTCAAAGGGTCCATTCGGATCATCGCGGATGCACGGCTTCGCGATTTTGAGGCATTGTGGAAAGCGGGACATTTTCATTCCGCGGTTTATATGGCGGGCTACGCCGTTGAAGGCTATTTGAAGTGCGCCATTTGCAAAACCCTGAAAATTCCTCAACTGCCGACGGACTTTGAATTCCATAATCTCGAACCGCTCTTGTTTTACTCTGGCTTCTATTACGAATTAATGAGCGATACGGTTGTCCATCCGAGTTTCCTGGGAATTCAAAAATTCTGGAAGGTTGAAATGCGTTACGACGATCCGACCTTGTCATCCATCGACGATAAAACTTGTATTCTCCTCGATACGTGGTTGAATGACAGTGTCAAAGGATTGGTCCCATGGTTCAGGAGCCGGCTATGATCGATAAAATTTCAGAAGCTCTGAATCAGTTCTGTGAACAGAATGGGCGTGGACCTCGCGATCTTGAAATTGTTCCCGGGCAATTCGGCGGTTATTACGTGACGCTTGTTTGGGACGGCTTTAGGTCGATGGGACTCGCGGAGCGGATAAGCGTGCTTGCGGAATTCTTGACCAAGGTGCTTGGCCCCGTGATGTCACAGGTCCGCTCGCTGGACGCGGTAACATTTAACGAGCGAACGGAGCAAGAGGCAGTCGAAGCGGCGATTCCCTCTGATCCACCCTGGCTGCGCGCGAATTGAAGAGAATTTTCTTGGAAACGCTGGAATTCCGGCGAGCGGCGTGAAAGCAAATTACTGAGAAATGCACTGTTGAGCTTCTTCTCGAAAATCTGCTATAACATCGCCTCCACACCGGAGGGTCTCCGTATGCGCTCCTTCGTTCCGTTCATCCTTGCCGCGTCGCTTCTCCTCACCGTCTCCGCGCGCGCAGAAGACGCCGACGAGCTTGCAGCCAAAGGCATCGCTGCGCTCAAGCTTTCGGAGAATGACGGCGACGCCGTCGTCCCCGCCGCAATCTATTTCGGACAGGCCGCTGATCTTTATGATGCCAGCGGCGAGACCAGGAAGGCCACCGACATGAATTCGTTCATGTATTGGTGCAAAAAGAAAATGACGTTGGCCCAAATGGACGAATTTCTGAAGAGCGGCGGGAAGGTCAACGCCGCGCTCGCCAAACGCATGAAGGAACTCGAAGCCGCGCCGCAGCCTGATGAGGCGCAAACTTTTTTCAACCGCGCCGAGGCGTACGCCAATGCGCACCCCGCCGAACACCTGCTCATCGCCGTCCGTTTTTATGAAGTCGCCGACCGTTTCAAAGGCACCGACCTGAGTTTGCAGGCGCAAGACCGCAGCCTCAAAGAAATGACGCTCGAAAAAACCAGCGCCGCGAACGCCGGCACGGCCGCGCGGGAAAATCCAATCGCTCCGCCAGTCGATCCAGCCAAAAAAGTCGCGCTGCCCGCCGCCGCGAAACAGAAGGAGGCCGAGAAAACCATCAAGGACCTCTACAAAGACGAGTTCGCCAAGACCGCGCCCAAAGACAAAGCGGCGCTGGCGGCGAAACTGGAGAAGCAGGCGGACGAATCGGCCAGCGATCCGGCGGCGCGGTATGTGCTGCTGACGCAGGCGGCGGGGCTGGCGGCGCAGGCCGGCGAGTTGGAGCGCTTGACGGGAATTCTCGACAAGCTGGCGGCGGGATTTGAAAGCGATTTCAAGGATTTCAAGAAGGCGCAGTTGAGCGCGGCGATGTCGAAGATAACGGACGCGAAGCTGGCGAAAGTGGCGTCGGCGCTGAAAGTGCTGATCGACAAGCCGGACGATGCGGCGGCGAATTTGACATTGGGAAAGTACAAGCTTCAAGCGGGCGATATTGAACACGCGGCGGCGTTTATTGCGAAATCGAAGAACACGGCGTTGATGGAGTTGATGAAGCAGGAGCAGGCAGCGCCGGCGGATAGCGCGGGGCAGGCAGCGTTGGGGGATGCGTGGTGGACGCTCGCGGAGAAAGCCGGCGATAAAGACGACAAAGCTCTTTTTCGATCACGAGCTGCGTCTTGGTACGAGAAGTCACTCGAATCGTTGACGGGACTTGCACGCACGAAAGTTGAGAAGCGTGTCGAGGAAATGGCGGGAATTTCGAAGGGGAAAACGGTCGACCTCTTGAAAGTTGTCAACCCGGCAAAGGACTCTGTGAAAGGCGGTTGGAAAATCGAAGGCGGCGCGTTGATTTGCAACATGGCCGCGCAGGATGGCCGGATTCGGCTCCCAGCGACTTGTGATACAGAGTACGATTTCCACGCTGTTTTCAAGCGGACATCGAACGAAAGCGGCGGCGACATCGGTTTTTTTCTTGTCCACTTTAAGCAGCAGTTGCTACTTACGCTCTCGGGATACGGCAACTCGCTGGCGGGTATTCACAAGATCAACGGCAGTTTTTTAAAGGAAAATGAAACGCGCACTGAAAATAGTCTTCGCAATAATGTTCCATACGATTTGAAAGTGCAAGTTCGCCGAAAATCCATTCGAGTGTTGCTGAATGACAAGCAGTTATTGAATTACAAATTCGAAGGCGCGCGATTCTCGCTCCATGATTCCTGGAAACTTCCTGATTTGAAGTCGTTTGGGATTTTCTGTTTCAATTGCGAAGCGCAGTTTCAGACGATTGAATTTACGGAAGTGATTGATGCCAAGTCGCCGCAATAACTCCGTGCATTCCGACATCCTCATCATCGGCGGCGGCGCCATCGCGCTAAGGCGGGTGGCACTGGAAACGTTCAATCTCGGCTTGAGCCGTTCGAGGGTGCCACTGGTAGGTACTCCTACCAGTGCGGATCGGCAGCGCGCACTCGAAATTCGAAACGGGTTTGCGCCGGCATTCCGCGCGGCTTTAACTTCCCAGCGTCTCAATGCCTTATTTTAGCCCAAGCCGCTGCTTGACAGCCGCCGTGCTCAGGCGCGGCTTGCCGAGATTCCGCGCGCGGGCGTCCAGCAAGTCGAGGTAGTCCATGAGATCTTCGATTTCGTGGCGCAACTTCGAGACTTGGCGCACGACATACCGCCGTTTGGTTCCGAAATCAGAAGCTGCAGCCGTGTTATTCATAAATGTCCTTTCAATTCCCGATCCGCTGCACCACGATGGTGTCGCCCTCGACATCAATTAGCATCCGATGTTGCGCGGTTGACTCAAAAGATATCCAGAATACCTTAAGCACATTTCCAGGAAGACAATGCACACCTCCGACATCCTCATCATCGGCGGCGGCGCCATGGGCACCGCGACCGCCTTCGAACTCGCCTCGCGCGGCCGCTCCGTGCGCCTCTTCGAGCAATTCGCCATCGGCCACGACCTCGGCTCCAGCCACGGCTACTCGCGCATCATCCGCCGCGCTTACTACGAGCATCCCGATTACGTTCCGTTCGTGATGCGCGCGTACGAACTGTGGCGCAAGCTCGAGCGGCTCAGCGGCGAACGCCTGCTGGCCACCACCGGCATTGTCGAAATGGGCGCGCCCGACAGCCCGCTCTTTCGCGGCTCGGTGTTGAGCTGTACGCAGCACAACATCCCGCACGAAATCCTGAACGCCGCGCAGATCATGCGGCGCTTCCCGCAATTCGTCGTGCCCGATTCGATGCGCGGCGTCTGGCAGCAGGACGCGGGGATTCTGGCCGTCGAACGCTGCATCCTCACCTACCGCCTCGCCGCGCGCAACGTCGGCGCGCTGCTGCATGAAGAAGAGGAAGTCCTGGATGTCGAAGCATTGAAAAGCGGCGTGCACGTGCGCACGCGCAAAGGCACGTACCGCGCCAAACAAGCCGTCGTCTGCGCCGGCGCGTGGGCCGGGCGACTGCTGGCGGATTTGAATTTGCCGCTGACCGTCACGCGCCAGACACTGGGTTTTTTCACGCCGAAAAAACGCGAGTTGTTCGAGCTGGGGAAGTTTCCGTTGTTTTTGATGGATGTGGGGGCGCACGTAGCAGATCAGAAGAGTAAAGGCAAAGTGCAGGCGG
>Ga0209579_10000998_pt1 | contig 24501 bp, 24 predicted proteins | sample Coa_R1_2_FD_187152 | JGI IMG/M metagenome (GOLD analysis project Ga0209579, IMG submission 187152) | Surface soil microbial communities from Centralia Pennsylvania, which are recovering from an underground coalmine fire - Coalmine... | ecosystem: Environmental > Terrestrial > Soil >... | reverse complement strand
GTTTCCACCAACGCGGCGCCTAGCGCGGCGATGTCGCCGAGCGCCGCATCGAAGGCGCGTTCCGCCAGCGCGTCGCCGGCGAACCGCCGGCTCATCGGGTCCGGCACGCCGACCCGCGGCGCGGCACCGACGGGCCCGGCTTCCGGCGTCGCCACCTCGCGCGAGAACGGATCCTCGGGGTCGAAGGCCGCGATCGCCCGGTAGACCGCAACCGCGTCATCGACGGTCAGCGCGAATACCGACACGCAATCGATCGAGCGGCAGGCCGGCACCACCCCGCGGGTCGAAACCGCGCCCTTGGTCGGCTTCAGCCCGACGATGTTGTTGAGCGCCGCCGGCACCCGCCCGGAGCCCGCCGTGTCGGTGCCGAGCGCAAAAGGCACCAGGCCGCGCGCCACCGCGACCGCCGAGCCGGAACTCGAACCGCCCGGCACGATCGCCGGATCGAACGGGTTGCAAGGCACCGGATAGGGCGTGCGGGTGCCGACCAGCCCGGTCGCGAACTGGTCGAGATTGGTCTTGCCGATCGGAATCGCGCCGGCCGCAACCAGCCGCGCCACCGCCGCAGCGCTGGCGCCCGGGCGATAGGCATAGGCCGGGCAGGCGGCCGTCGTCGGCAAGCCGGCGAAATCGATATTGTCCTTGATCGCGAACGGCACGCCCCACAGCGGCGCGGCCTGCGGATCGCAGGCGCCGAGCGCGCGGGCCGCGGCAATGGCCTGGGTCTCGGGCAACAGCGAGATGAAGATGCCGGGATCGCCGGCGGCGGCGATGCGGCGATAGGTTTGCGCGACGACGCGGGCGGGGTCGAGGCCGGCGGCGTAGCCCTGGCGCAAGGCCGCGATCGTCGGCATGGCGGGAAGCGTCTTCAAGCGGCGTCGATCAGGCTCACATGAGCGGCGACGATGCGCCAGCCCTCGGGAAAGCGCGCCCAGCTCTGCATCTGGCGGCCGATCTTGCCCGGCGCGCTGTCGCGGTGAAACAGCGTCGAGGCGGTTGCGAAATCGTCGCCGTAGGTCGTGACCACCGTGCGCGAGCGGCTGCGCGCCAGGCCCACCGGCGAGCGCGCCGCGCGAAACGCCGCGACCTCGTCGCTGCCATAGAGGTTTTCGCCGATGCCGTAGCGGATGGTGTGCGGGCTGCGCCAGAAGAGCAGGTCGAGCGTCGCGACGTCGTTACTGACCAGCGCCCTCTCGTAGCGCTCGAAAGCGGCTTCGACTTCGGCGACCACGCTCGGATCGTTGATCTTCATGGCGTCACGCGGAGGGCAGCGGGGCGCCGACAATACCAGCCGTTTCGAGATGCTGGGAGAGACGCAGCGCGACATCCTCGCGCCACGGCGCGGCGACGATCTGGACGCCGATCGGCAAGCCGCCGGCCAGCGGCACCGGCACCGCGACGACCGGCAGGCCGACGAACGAGAGGGGCTGGGTATAGATGCCGATATTGGGGCGCAGCGGCACTTCCCTTCCGTCGAGCGCAAGCGTCTTCTGGCCGATCAGCGGCGCGACGCACGGGGTGGCCGGCGCCAGAAACGCATCGATTTCGTCGAACAGCCGCAGCACGGCGCCCTGATACCAGCGGCGGAATTTGTGCGCCTGCGCGACCAGCGCCGCCGGCAGCAACGCGCCGGCGATCAGCCGGTCGCGCACGTCGGGGTCGAAATCCTCGGGCCGCTCGCGCAGGCGCGCGAGATGCAGCGCGGCGCCTTCCGAGGCGGTGATCACATAGGCCGCGGCGCGCGCCCGCGCCGCCTCGGGGATGTCGATTTCACGGCCGGCGCCGAGCGCGGCGGCGACGCCGTCGAGCGCCGCCAGCGCTTGATCCGAGGCGCCGGCGCGGAAATAGCCGCCGGCGCGTGCGATGCGCAGCCCCGCGACCCCTTGCGCGAGCCGCTCGGTCACCGGCTCCGCCGGGCGCTGGGCGCACGCCGGGTCCCGCGCATCGGGGCCTTGCATCGCATCGTAGGCAACTGCCAATTCGCGCGTCGTGCGCGCCAGCGGCCCGAGGTGATCGAGGCTGACGACAAACGGAAAGCTGCCGGCGCGCGACAGCCGGCCGTAGGTCGGCTTCAGCCCGAAGATGCCGCAGAACGACGCCGGCACGCGGATCGAGCCGTTGGTGTCGGAGCCGAGCGCCAGCGGTACGAGGCCGCCGGCCACCGCCCCGCCCGAGCCGCCCGATGAGCCGCCGGTCATCCGCGCGGTGTCGTGCGGGTTGCGCGAGGCGCCGTAATGGCAGTTTTCTCCGGTGAAGTCGTAGGCGTATTCGCCCATGTTGAGGGCGCCGACGAGGATCGCGCCGACGGCTTCGAGGCGGGAGACCAGCGTCGCGTCGGCGGCGGCGGGCGGGTGGTCGCGGTTGATGCGCGAGCCGGCGAGGGTCGCCAATCCGGCGATGTCGATCAGGTTCTTGACCGCGAACGGCACTCCGGCGAGCGGACCCATCGACTGGCCGGCGGCCGCCGCCGCGTCGAGCGCGGCGGCTGTTGCCCGGGCGCGCTCGGCGGTGACCGAGGTGAAGGCGTTGAGCCGCTTGTCGTCAATTTCGATGCGTTGGAGACTGGCGGCGACGGCGGCGCCGAAGCCGGCGACGCTCACGCGGTAAACACCGACGCCGGCTCGCTCTCGTCGGCGAGCGGGAAGTCGCCGACGGCGCGCGCGTGCGCCAGCGAGACGCCCAAATGCAGCCGGATCGCGTCATGCCACTCGGGGCGGATCCTCAGCCCGAGCAGCCGCGTGCCGGCGGCGATGAACGCATCGAGGTCGGCGGTCTCGCCTGCGGTTTCGTTCATCGACGCGCTCAATCGGCCGCGTCGCGCGCCAGAGTTTGATCGGCGAGCGCCACCGGCACCGGAACCGGCACGCGGTAATAGCGCATCCCGAAGCAGATCGCCGCGACCAGCAGATAGCCGAGCGCGACCTGCGCGGAATTGCCGAAACCGAGGGCGGTGCCGTTGATGACGCCAAAGAACGCCAGCACCGCCGCGCCGAAGGCGTAGATCGCGGCGCGGTCGAAGGCGCGGTCGATGATGAAGGCGGCGGTCGCGCCGAGCATCAGCCCGGTCAGCGTGCCGCCGCCGCCAAAGAGTTCGAGCCCGTGATAGATGACGCCGTGTCCGGCCAGCTTGTCGAAGCCGACCGCTACGGCCGAGGTGCCGGCCGCGGCGAGCGCGCCGTCGACCTGGTTTTGCGCCCAGGACGCGATGTTGGGCAGCATCGCCAGGATCACCGCCGGGGCATGCCGCGGCGGCGTCGATTCGAAGGCCTGCGCCCCGATCACCAGGCCGATGTAGAGCAGGATCGGCAGGATCGCGACCAGCGGCACGATCGCCAGCAACAGCGCGGTCAACCCGAGAAAGCACACCAGCGCGACGACGATTCCGGTCGCCAGCGAATAGCCGACGCGGCCGCCGACCGCCTTCCAGCCGGGGTGGCCGATATAGACCGCCGGCGGAAACGGCGAGCCGAGCAGCGCGCCGGCAAGCGCGCCGACCCCGTCGGCGAGCAGCACCTTGCGCAAATCGTACTGGTCGCCGGCCGCCCCGGCGCTCTCGACGTTGTTCATGCCCTCGGTGAAATTGTAGATGCCGAGCGGCACCGCGATCACCAGCAGCGGCCCGATATCGTGCAGACCGCTGAGAAAATCCAATGACGGGATCGGCGCGTGCAGGCCGAATTTGGCCAGCGCGCCGGCCACCGCATGCGGGTCCATCACCGGGCTCAAGCCGGTCAGCGTCGCGATCCAGCCGAGGATCGTCCCGACCAGCACCGCGGCGAGCCCGCCCGGCACGCCGCCGGGCAGCCGCACCCCGGCCGTCCAGCTGATCAGGATGATCGCCAGCGACACGAAGGCGAGCCACGGCACCTGCCAGCTGAGGAAGGCCGGCCGCATCGAGATGAAGGCGATCGAGATGCCGGCCAGCGCGCCCAGCATCGCCGCGCGCGGCGTGTATTTGCGCAGCGTCGGGCCGATGAAGGCGCCGATCAGGATCACGATGCCGATGATGAAGGCCCAGGCGAGCCCGGCCTGCCATGCGAGAACCGGGTCCTTGGTTTTCAGGTAGGTCGGCAGCATGACCAGGAATACGACGATAAACATGTGCGGCACGGAAGGCCCGTAGGGCAGCGCGGTCACGTCGCCGCGGCCCTCGCGGCGCCCGAGCTGGTAGGCGAGCCAGGCGTAGAACAGGTTGCCGATCGGCAGCGCGATGCCGAGCGCCGGCAATACCCGGCCGAAGACGATGCTCTCGGGCATCTTGACGACCCCGAGGCAGAGCCCGGTCAGCACGATGACGTTGAGGACGACGTTGGTGAAGAGGCCGAAAAACCCGTTCCAGTCGCCCTCCACCCACCAGGCGGGGCCTTTCCGGGCCGCAATCGTCTCGACGGTCATCGAAAGTCCCTCCGGTTCAGGCCAGAACAGAGAGCAGCGCTTCGGACGGCGCAACCCAGCCGAAGATCCCGCCCTGCGCCTTGATCATCGCGAGCCCCGCGGCGTGGAACGCGTCGAAATAGGAGGCGACGCAATCCTCGAGCACGAGGCAGTCGAAGCCGCGGTCGTTGGCCTCGCGCACCGTGGTGTTGACGCAGACTTCGGTGGTGACGCCGCACACCACCAACTGGGCGATGCCGCGGTTGCGCAGCATCGCCTCCAAATCGGTGGCGTAGAAGGCGCCCTTGCCCGGCTTGTCGACCACCGGCTCGCCGGCGATCGGGGCGAGTTCGGGGATAATGTCGTGGCCGGGCTCGCCGCGCACCAGGATGCGGCCCATTGGGCCGGGGTCGCCGATCCCGGTGTCGAGGTGGCCGCGCCGGCGCTTTGCTTCCGGCAGGTCGGCGAGATCGGGGCGGTGCCCCTCGCGGGTATGGACGACCAGCATCCCCGCGGCGCGCGCCGCCGCGAGCACGCGCCGCGTCGGGCCGATCGCGCGGCGCAGCATCGCGACATCGTTGCCGAGCACGGCGCCGAAACCGGCCGGCTCGAGAAAGTCGCGCTGCATGTCGATGATCACGAGCGCGCAGCGTCTGGGCTGGAAGTCGAACGGATAAGGTTCGGCGGCGATGCTCGGCATACAAGCCGCTTAGCAACTATCGCGCCAAGCTATGATCAGGCGCGTCCGCGCCGCCCCGGGGAAGACCCGCCCGAGCGGCGCCCGTGCCCTATTGGGCGCGGCCTGCGCCTGGAATGCCGCGGCGCTGCAGAACGCCGCCGCGGCGTCGCCTGCGGTGTTCGCGCAACCGGTGAAACTGCCCGATCATTCCGCCCGAAAGCCCGTAGCCGGCGACCCATCCGGCGAAGGCAGCGAAGCCGATGGAAGCGGCCACCAGCCCCCACGGCACGATCCCGTGCATCGTTCCAACCCCCTCGGCATGAAATGCCGCGCTGACGAATCGGCGTCGGGGGGATGCGCCGTTGTTCTACCTGTAGTCGCGCAAGTTAACACAAGGCGGCAAACGCCGGAAGTCGCTGCGAAAAGGTCGAATGGTGACGAAAGCGCGGCGTCAGTCGACGCCTTCCGGCACCGCGACCGGCCGGGTGATGAACAATTCGACGAGCTTCAGGAACTCCGCAATGATGATCGGCTTGGCGATGAAGCCGTCACAGCCGCTCGCCCGGATCCGGCCTTCCTGGGCGCTCGCCTCGTCGGCCGTGGTGACAATGATCGGGATGTCGCGGGTGTTGTCGTCCGCCTTCAGCCGGTGCGTCACTTCGAGCCCCGAGATATCCGGCAGGCGAACATCCATGACGATCAAGTCCGGGTGTTCGCGGTGCGCCAGGTCGAGGCCCTGCAAGCCTTCCGTCGCGTGCAGCCCGCGATAGCCGCGCGCCTCGATCATCGCGGCGAACAGCTTCATGTTGAGCGGATTATCCTCGACGATGAGGACGCATTTCTCCGCGTTCGCCGCGTCGGCCGCCGGGTCCAGCGAGCATGGCTGCGAACTCGCCATCGCCGCATCCTTCAATCGTTCAACCGGCACAATACTGCATTTACCATCAATTTTGACGCAATTTTTTGGCGATTGCTATAGTTATGGTGGAGCCGCCCCATCACCCTCGGTCAACCAAGAACTTTCGCCGATGCAGGTCGCCAACCCACAGCAATCTGCAGCGCGACGCACCGTCCTCATCGTCGAGGACAACGAACTCAACCTCAAGCTCTTGAACGACATCCTCGAAATTCATGGCTATTCGACGGTGGTTACTGGCCTGGGCGCGGCCGCGCTCGAACTCGCCCGGGAACATCGTCCGGATTTGATTTTGCTCGACATTCAGCTGCCGGACATCACCGGGATGGAAGCGGCCCGCCGGCTCAAGGCCGACGATGAGACACGCGCGATCCCGATCGTCGCGGTCACCGCCTTTGCGATGCAGGGCGACCGCGAAAAGATCCTCGCGGGCGGTTGCGACGACTACATCTCGAAGCCGTTCAACATCCGCGAGGTTCTCGCCTTGGTTGAACGCTATACCGACGGCACCCGGGTCTGAGCCGGCCGGGGCGGCGTCACATGAAGGGGCAGAGCACCAGCCACAGCAGCTCGCCGACGATCCCCAGCATCACGAGCAGCAATATGCCGGCACCGAGCCGGTTGACCGGCGGCGCCGGCGCCGGACCCGGTAGCGTGACACGCCGAAAATCGCCGTAGGACATCGGGGAAGGTTCTGCCTGATCAGGGAATTTTCCGCGCCGGGCGGGAGCCTAGCGGCGCGCCGGTAAAAAGATCGTTGCCGTCGCGACCGGGCGCCTGGGTCAATTCAGCGCACCACGCCGCGCTCGCGCAGCGCGGCGATCTCGGCGGCGGAATAGCCGTGCGCGGCGAGCACCTCGTCGCCGTGCTGGCCAAAGGTCGGCGAGGCGGTCGGCGCCGGCCCTGGCGTCTCGGAAAACTTGATCGGCTTCGTCATCGTGCGGTAGCGCCCGACCACCGGATGGTCGAGCGTCGTCACGAGATCCTCGGCCATTACCTGCGGATGGTCGAACATGTCCTCGATCGGGCGCACCGCGGCGCACGGCACGCGCTCGCCGAAAAGCTCCTCCCATTCCACTGCGGTGCGCGATTGGAGCGCGGCCCGCAGTTCCGGCAACAGCTCGGCGGCATGCTCGGCGCGGCTGCGCATCGAGGCGCAACGCGGGTCGCTCGCCAGTTCGGGGCGGCCGATCAGCTCGCACAACGCGGCGAAGAAATGGTTGGAATGCACCGAGATGTAAAGCGCGCCGCTCTTCGTCGGATGGATGCCGGTGAGGCCACCGGCGCCGGAATCGCGCGCCACGTCGCGGCCTTCACCCTCGGCCCAGACAAAGCGCCCGGCCTGGATCGTAAGCGCGCTGCGCAACAGCGAGAGGCTGAGATACTGGCCCTTGCCGCTGCGCTCGCGCTGAAAGAGCGCGGCGGCGACGCCGTAGGCCAGGAGGGCCGAAGTGAAGTAATCGAGCACCGAGCCCAGCACCAGTTGCGGCTTCTCGCCGCCGCCGCCCTGGAACACCGCCATGCCGGAGAGGCATTGCAGCACCTGGTCGAAGCCGCCCTTGTCGCTGAGCGGCCCCTTGTCGCCGTAGCCGGTAAGCCCGGCATAGACGAGGCGCGGGTTGATCGCCTTGAGGCGCGGATAGTCGATCCCGAGCCGCGCCGGCACCGAGGGGCGGAAATTCTCGACCAGCACATCGGCGCTCGCGACCATCCGGTGCAATACGGCGAGGCCCTCGGGCTCTTTCAGGTCGAGCGCGAGAGCGCGCTTGCCGCGGTTGGTGCCGAGGAAAAAGCGGCTCTCGCCGGCGAGGCTGGAGGGGAACTGGCGCAGCATGTCGCCCTGCGGCGACTCGATCTTGATGACGTCGGCGCCGAGATCGGCCAAGAGGGTGCAGCCGTACGGCCCGGCGAGATAGCTGCAGAGATCGAGGACGGTAATGCCGTCGAGCGGCCCGGCGGGGGTGCCAGCCATCACGCACGCTCCCAGCTGCGGATCGCGGCGACCCGGTCGAGCACGCGCTGCGCCCGGTAGACGATCGGGTAGTCGATGAACTTGCCGTCGAGCTGAATGGAGGCGCTGCCCTCTGCTTCGGCGCGGGCGAAGGCGGCCACCACCTTCTCGGCGAACGCGATCTCCGCCTCCGAGGGCGTGAAGACGCGGTTGACGATGGCGAGCTGGTCGGGGTGGATGCACATCTTGCCCTGGAAGCCCATCGCCAGCGCGGTTTGCGCCGATTTGTCGAGGCCCTCCGCATCGGCGAGATCGACCCACACGGTGTCGAACGGCGCGTCGACGCCGGCCGCGCGCGAGGCGGTGACGATCGCGGCGCGCGCCGGCGCGAGTTCCCGCTCGTCGCGGCTCCACGCCATGTTGGTGTCGAGGGTGAAGTCGCCGGCGCCGAACGCGACGCGCCTGACCCGCGTGCCGGCGCCGAGGATCGCGTCGATCTGGCTGAGGCCGCGCGCGGTCTCGACGATCGGGACGAGGTCGATCCCGCCGGGCGCCAAGCCATTTTCGCGTTCAAGCTGCACCAGCAGCCAGTCGGCGGTCGCGATGCCCGCGGCGCTTTCGACTTTCGGCAGGATGACGCCGTCGAGGCCCGGCCGGGTGATCGCCACCAGATCGCCGTAGCAAAATTCGCTGTCGACCGCGTTGACCCGGACATAGAGGAGCGCCCGCCGCGGCCGCGTCAGCGCCGCCGCCACCAGCGCGCGCGTCGCCGGCTTTTCGGCGGTCGCGACCGCGTCTTCGAGGTCGAGGATCACCGCGTCGACGTCGAGGGTCAGCGCCTTCTCGACCCGCCGCGCATGGTTTCCCGGCGCGAACAGAAAGCTGCGTATCGCGCGCATTACCGTTCTCCTTCAAGCTGCGGCGAAACATGCGCCACGACCGCGCCGCCGCTCAAGCCGGCATTTCCGCGGGCGCGCCGCCGCCCCACCAGCTACAATCATCGTTCGCAACGTCCGGGGGACTTTTCGACCATGACCGCGCCCCAGCTCAGCTACGTCCATGGTGTCTCCAGCGTGCCGCTGCTCGGCGAAACGATCGGCGTCCATTTCGACCGCACCGTCGCGCGCTGGGGCGAGCGGCCCGGCCTCGTCTCCTGCCAGCAAGGCCTGCACTGGAGCTACCGCGAACTCGGCGCCAAGGTCGATGCGTTCGCCGCCGGGCTGTTGGCGCTCGGCCTCGAACCCGGCGAGCGGGTCGGCATCTGGTCGCCCAACAACGCCGAATGGGTGGTGACGCAATTCGCCACCGCCAAGGCCGGGCTGATCCTCGTCAACATCAACCCGGCCTACCGCCTCGCCGAAGTGGAATACGCGCTGAACAAGGTCGGCTGCCGCGCCCTCGTGACCGCAACCCAGTTCAAGACCAGCGACTATATCGGCATGGTGAACGCGCTGGCGCCGGAACTGGCGCGCGCCCGGCGAGGGCACCTCGACGCCGCGAAATTGCCGGCGCTGCGCACAGTGATCCAGATCGGCGGGTCGGCGCCGGGCACGCTTCCGTTCGAGGCGCTCTACGACATTGGCGGCGAGACCGAACGGACGCGGCTGGCGGCACTGGCCGGGGAGCTGCAGTTCGACCAGCCGATCAACATCCAGTTTACCTCCGGCACCACCGGGCTGCCGAAGGGCGCCACCCTCACCCACCACAACATCCTCAATAACGGCTATTTTCTCGGCGAGGCGATGCGCTACGACGAAACCGACAAGGTGTGCATCCCGGTGCCGCTCTATCATTGCTTCGGCATGGTGATCGGCAACCTCGCCTGCGTGACGCACGGCTCGGCGATGGTGCTGCCGTCGGAAGGCTTCGATCCGCTCGCCACCTTGCGCGCGGTGGCCGAGGAAGGCTGCACCGCGCTCTACGGCGTGCCGACGATGTTCATCGCCGAATTGGACCACCCGGAATTCGGCCGGTTTGATCTCTCGAGCCTGCGCACCGGCATGATGGCCGGCGCGCCCTGCCCGATCGAAGTGATGCGCCGCTGTATCCGCGACATGAATTTGACCGAGATGACGATCGGCTACGGCATGACCGAAACGAGCCCGGTCTCGACCCAGACCGCGATCGGGGACCCGTTGGAGAAGCAGGTCTCGACGGTCGGGCGCGTCCACCCGCATGTCGAAGTGAAGATCGTCGACGCCGAGGGCCGCGTCGTGCCGCGCGGCGTCGCGGGCGAATTCTGCACCCGCGGCTATTCGGTGATGCTAGGCTATTGGGACGATCCCGAGCGCACCGCCCAGGCGATCGACCGCGCGGGCTGGATGCACACCGGCGATCTCGCGACGATGGATTCGGATGGCTATTGCAACATCGTCGGCCGCATCAAGGACATGGTGATCCGCGGCGGCGAGAACATCTATCCCCGCGAGATCGAGGAATTCCTCTACCGTCACAAGGCGATCCAGGATGTGCAAGTGTTCGGCGTGCCGGACCCGCGATTGGGCGAGGAACTGTGCGCCTGGATCAAATTGCGCCCCGGGCAAACGCTGAGCGCGGACGAGGTCAAGGCCTTCTGCCAGGATCAGATCGCGCACTACAAGGTGCCCCGGCACATCCGCTTCGTCGACGAATTCCCGATGACGGTCACCGGGAAGATGCAGAAATTCATCATGCGCGAGCGGATGGCCGAGGAACTCGGGGTGAAGGCGGCCGCCACCGCCTGACATCGGAGGCAACCATTTCGCCGGGGCCGACGTAGACCAAAGGTCAGCCACGGAGACTGCTCAAATGTTCAGCAAAACCCTGATCCTCGTTGCCGGTCTGGTGGTGGGCGCGGCGCCGGCGGCGCGCGCCGACATCAGCGTCCATGCGCTCGCGGAAGCCTGCGCGGCCGGCCAATGCACGCCCGCAGGCGCGCGCCTCCTCGGCACCGTCGCGCGCTCCTGCATCCCCGGCGAGCCAGCCGCAATCGGCAACTGCACCAACCACGACCTGACCGGCGTGCCGGTCGACAGCCTGATCGCCGGCAGCGGCGCCTCCCAGGCGCCAAAGGAACAGGCGACACAGGAGGAACACGGCGTGACGGTGCTGCGCGGCAAGTGACGCCGCGCCGGGCCGCTGGTAAAGGAGGGGGAGGAAACTTGTCCGGCGGCCGCGGCAAATTTACCGCTGCTTAACCGCGTTGCGGCGATGCTGGCGCCCGCAGCGAAACGCCGCGCCGGCGGCAGCGCGAAGGTGGCGAGATGATCGGCTGGGCGGTCCGCCAGGCGGTGCTCTGGAGTGTGCTGGGGCTGGTGTTTTACGGCGTCCTCAGCCACCTCGACTTGCGGCAGCAAGCGCCGGCGACGCCGGTCATCGACGCGACGCCGGCCCCGGCCCCGGCGGCCGCACCGCCGCACGGCGGATCGAGCAATGCCCTGACCTTTCGCGCCAACCCGCAGGGCCACGTGGTGATCGACGCGATGGTCAACGGCGCGCAAGTGCGCTTCCTCGTCGACACCGGCTCGACCATGGTGGTCCTGACCGCGCAAGACGCGGCGCGGGCCGGGATCACCGCCAACGACCTCAATTTCACGATGCAGACGATGACCGCCAACGGCGCCGCCCGCGCCGCGCCGGTGCGGCTGCGCGAAGTCAGCATCGGCCAGCTCACGGTCAACGACGTGCGCGCCGCGGTCGCGGAAAATCTCGGCATCTCGCTGCTCGGCCAGAGTTTTCTCACCCGGCTCGACAGCTACGAGATGCGCGACGGGGTGCTGACGCTCTACTACTGGTAGGCGTCTGCTCGCAACTCGCCGCCCGGAACCGAAACGGGGGCGCTAGAGCGTTATCCGACCAAATTGAACCGTCATTCCCGCGCAAGCGGCAATCCAGGGCAACCAGTCTGTCGCTTGCTCTGGACCCCCGCTTGCGCGGGGGTGACGGGGACATTTTTCGATCTCATCGGATCATGCTGCAGGGGGCGGCTTTCTTGACAAGCGCCGCCGATCCGTGCCGATGTCCAGCGCGTTCCCAATCCAGCGCGGAAATTCTCGATGCACGCCTATCGCACCCACACCTGCGGCGCGCTCCGCCTCGTTGACGCCGGCGCCACCGCGCGGCTAGCGGGCTGGGTGCACCGCAAGCGCGACCATGGGCAACTGCAGTTCGTCGATCTGCGCGACCATTACGGCGTCACGCAGTGCGTGATCGACGTGTCCTCGCCGCTGTTCGCCGCGATCGACGCGCTGCGCCTCGAAACCGTGGTGTCCTTGACCGGCCCGGTCGTCGCGCGCTCGGCCGACACGGTCAACCCTGGCCTTGCCACCGGCGACGTCGAACTGGTCATTGCCGCCCTCGACGTGCTGTCGGTTGCCGAGCCGCTGCCGTTCCCGGTCAACAGCGACGCCGAATACCCCGAGGAGATGCGGCTCGCCTACCGCTTTCTCGACCTGCGGCGCGAGCGCGTGCACGCCAACATCATGCTGCGCTCGCAAGTCATCGCGTCGATCCGGCGGCGCATGACGGCGCAGGGCTTCAGCGAATTCCAGACGCCGATCCTGACCGCCGACTCGCCCGAGGGCGCGCGCCCCTATCTGGTGCCGAGCCGCCTGCACCCCGGCGAATTCTACGCGCTGCCGCAAGCGCCGCAGCAATTCAAGCAGCTGCTGATGGTGTCCGGCTTCGACCGCTATTTCCAGATCGCGCCGTGCTTTCGCGACGAAGCAAGCCGCGCCGACCGCGCCCCGGGCGAGTTCTACCAGCTCGACCTCGAAATGTCGTTCGTGACCCAGGAGGACGTCTTCGCCGCGGTCGAACCGGTGCTCTACGGCGTCTTCGAGGAATTCGGCGCCGGCCGCGCCGTGACGCCGCCGCCCTTCCCGCGCATCCCGCACGCCGACGCCATGCTGAAATACGGCACCGACAAGCCCGATCTGCGAAACCCGCTGGTCATCGCCGATGTGTCGGCGGTCTTCGCGGGATCGAATTTTCGCGCCTTCCGCCGCATTGTCGAGGGCGGCGGCGTGGTCAGGGCCATCCCGGCGCCGGGCTCGGCCTCCCGGCCCCGCTCGTCATTCCAGGACCGGATGGACGGCTGGGCGAAATCCGAGATGGGCGCTCCGGGGCTTGGCTACATCATCTTCGAGAGCGGCCCCGATGGCACGCTGACGGGGCGCGGGCCGATCGCCAACAACCTCCAGCCGGAGGAAATGGCCGAGATCGCCGAATTGGCCGCGGTCGGCAGCGGCGACGTCGTGTTCTTTGCCGCCGGGCCGCAGGGGGACGCTGAAAAGCTCGCCGGGGCGGCGCGCACCCGCATCGGCCAGGAACTCGGCCTGATCGAGGAGGGCAGCTTCCGCTTCTGCTGGATCGTCGACTTCCCGATGTACGAGAAGAACGAGGAAACCGGCCAGATCGACTTCAGCCACAACCCGTTTTCGATGCCGCAGGGCGAGCTCGACGCGCTCGAGGGGGCGGACCCGCTGGCGATCCTCGCCCACCAGTACGACATCGTCTGCAACGGCATCGAACTCGCGTCCGGCGCGATCCGCAACCACCGCCCGGACATCATGGTCAAGGCGTTTGCGATCGCCGGCTACAGCGCCGCCGATGTCGAAGCGCGGTTTGGCGGCATGTTGCGCGCCTTCCGCTACGGCGCGCCGCCGCATGGCGGGCTGGCGCCGGGCATCGACCGCATCGTCATGCTGCTGGCCGATACCCCCAACATCCGCGAAATCATCGTCTTCCCGATGAACCAGCAGGCGCGCGATTTGATGATGGGGGCGCCGGCGCCGCTCGCCCCCGAGCGTTTGAAGGAACTCCACCTGCGGCTCGACCTGCCCCCGCCGAAGCCGCGCTAGCGTCCCGATCCCCAGATTTTACCGATCGATCAACCCCATCTTGTCCATCCCGGCGCCGGCCGGGACCCATCTCTCCCCCGTCGCGACGGTCGACGCATGGGTCCCGGCCAGCGCCGGGATGGACGAGATGGGGAGCGCGCAGCTTGGCGTGGGCCCTGGCTTGATCGTAGAGTGCGCGGGCCATGGCCCTCGATCCCGTTCTGCTGTCGCGCCTCCAGTTCGCCTGGGTCGTCGCCTGGCACATTCTGCTGCCCGCCTTCACGGTCGGGCTGGCGAGCTACATCGCGCTCCTCGAGGGCCTCGGCCTGGCGACCGGCCGCCCGGTCTATCTGCGCCTCGCGACCTTCTGGACCAAGATTTTCGCCGTGTCGTTCGGCATGGGCGTCGTCTCGGGCGTCGTGATGCCGTTCCAGTTCGGCACCAACTGGAGCCGCTTTTCCGACGCGACGGCCAACGTGCTTTCCCCGCTCCTCGCCTATGAGGGGCTGACCGCGTTCTTTCTCGAAGCGGCCTTTCTCGGGGTCCTCTTGTTCGGCCGCGCGCTGGTGCCGCGGCCGGCGCATTTCGTCGCGGCGCTGATGGTCGCCGCCGGCACCCTCTTCTCGACCTTCTGGATCCTCGCCACCAACAGCTGGATGCAGACCCCGGCCGGCTATGCGGTCCAGGACGGACGGTTTTTCGCGACCGATTGGCTGCAGGTCATCTTCAACCCCTCCTTCCCCTACCGCCTTCTCCATGCCGTCACCGCGTTCTACGTCACGACCGGCTTTGTCGTCGTCGGGGTCGCCGCCTATTACCTGCGCCGCGACCGCTTCATCGAGGAAAGCCGCGTCATGCTGTCGATGACGCTGTGGCTGCTGACGGTGCTGGTGCCGCTGCAGATCGTGCTCGGCGACCAGCACGGCCTCAATACGCTCGAATACCAGCCGGCGAAGCTCGCGGCGATCGAGGCGCGCTGGCAGACCGGCAGCCGGGTACCGCTAACGCTGTTCGCGTGGCCCGACGAGGCGGCCGCCGCCAACCGCTATGCGCTTGAAATCCCCGACCTCGGCAGCCTGATCCTGACGCACGACCCGAACGGCACGGTGCGCGGCCTCAAGGATTGGCCGCGCGATCAGTGGCCGCCGGTCGCGATCCCGTTCTTCGCGTTCCGCATCATGGTCGGGATCGGCATGCTGATGCTGGCGCTGGTCGCGGTCAGCTGGTGGCTGCGGGCCGGCGAGCGATTGCTGCTGACGGCCCGCTGGTATTGGCTGTGCTGCGAATTCGCCGCGCCGTCGGGCTTTATCGCGGTTGTCGCCGGCTGGACCACGACCGAGGTCGGGCGCCAGCCGTGGACCGTCTACGGGCTGATGCGCACCGCGCAATCGGTGTCGCCGTCGTTGACCGGCCGCGATGTGCTGATTTCGCTGATCGGCTACGTTTGCGTCTACCTGATCATGTTCCCGGCCGGGCTCCTATTGATGGCGCGGCTTGTGCGGCGCGGCCCGGCGGAGCCGGCGCTCGACGCCGCGCCCATTGAAAGCGGCCGGCCGCGGGGGCCGGTGACGGCGCTGCCGTCGTCCGGAGCCGCACCGGAGAGCTCGCGATGAGCACGATGGCGTTCAGCTTCGTGCCGTTGTGGACGGTGATCCTCGGGCTCGGCGTCTTTCTCTACGTGCTGCTCGACGGCTTCGATCTCGGCGTCGGCATCCTTTACGGCTTCGCCCGCGACAGCGCCGCGCGCAACCTCGTGATGAATTCGATCGCGCCGATCTGGGACGGCAACGAGACCTGGCTGGTGCTCGGCGGGATCGGGCTGCTGGCGGCCTTTCCGCTCGCTTTCGCGATCATCCTGCCGGCGGTCTATTTCCCGATCCTCGTCATGCTCCTGGCGCTGGTGTTCCGCGGCGTCGCGTTCGAGTTCCGCTTTCGCGACGCGCCCCACCGCACCTTCTGGGACTATGCGTTCTGCTACGGGTCGGGATTGGCGACCTTCGCCCAAGGCGTCGTGCTCGGCGCCTTCATCGAGGGGTTTCAGACGAGCGGCCGGGAGTTCAGCGGCGGTTCGTTCGACTGCTTCACGCCGTTCTCGCTGTTCACCGGGATCGCGCTGATTTTCGGCTACAGCCTGCTCGGCGCCGGCTGGCTCATTCTGAAGACCGAGGGCGAATTGCAGGAATGGGCGCGCCGGCAGGGGCGTCGGGCCTTTGTCGGCGTCGTCGTGGCGGTCGCCGCGGTCAGCCTGTGGACGCCGATGATGGAAGCGCAGATCGCGCAGCGCTGGTTTTCGTGGCCCGACATCGCGCTCCTGGCGCCGGTGCCGGCGGCGACTCTGGCGGTCGCGGTGTGGGAATGGCGGGCGCTGCGCGGGCTCTCGGAGGCGGCCCCGTTCATCGCCGCGATCCTGTTGTTCGCGCTCTCCTATCTCGGCCTCGCGATCAGCCTGTGGCCGATGATCGTGCCCTACAAATTCACCCTGTGGGAGGCCGCCTCCTCGCCCAATACCCAGGCCTTCCTGGCGATCGGGACGCTGTTTCTGCTGCCGGTCATCCTGATGTACACCGGATGGTCCTATTGGGTGTTCCGCGGCAAGGTGCGCGCCGACATCGGCTACCACTGAGGTTTCTGCCGGCCGCCCGAATGGGCTAGACTGGCACGAGCAAAGGCACGAGCTGGGGGGCGCGATGTCGAGATCGATGGCCGTCGCCGCGCTGCTGGCGGCGCTGGCGATGGCCGGCGCGGCGAACGCGGCCGATAAGCTCGTGCTGCAGCTGCACGCTCCGGCGCAGTTCGAATTCGCCGGCTATTATGCCGCGCTGTGGCAGGGCTATTACCGCGACGCCGGGCTCGACATCGAGATCAAGCCTGGCGCCGGCCAGGGCGAAGCGCCGATCGACCCGGTGCGCGACGTCACCGAGGGCCGCGCCGCCTTCGGCACCGGCACGGCCGAGCTTGTGGTGCGCACCGGCCAGGGCTTGCCGCTCCTCTTGCTGGCGCCGATTTTCCAGGCGAGCGGCGCGATGGTCTATTACCGCGCCGACGGCGATTTTGCTTCGCCCGCCGGGCTCGCCAAGGCCAAGCTGGGGCGGCTGCCGGCCAGCAACATCCTCGATATCGAGCTGGCGACCGCGCTGAAGGCCGAGGGGGTCGACCCCGACAAGCTCGCCTCGGTGCCGCTCGAACCGGGGCAGAGCCTCGCCGCGTTGGCCGATAACCGGGTCGACGCGGTCCCCGGCTCGGCGTGGGACCTGCCGTGGCTGGCGCAGCAGAAGGGGATCGCGCTCAAGGCGTTCGACCCGGCGGATTACCGCGTCGAATTCTATGGCGACACGCTGTTCACGCTGCGCAGCCTGGCCGAGCGCGAGCCGCAGGTCGTGCGGCAGTTTCGCGCCGCCTCGCTGAAGGGCTGGGAGTACGCGCTGCAGCATCCGGACGAGATCGCCGCGCAGATCGTCGGCAAGCTGCCGCATCCCGCTGGCATCGCCGACCCGGCGGGATTTGCCCGCTACCAGGCCGAGATCGCCCGCCGCCTGGCGCGCTACCCCGAGATCGCGCTCGGCCATTCCAACCCCGAGCGCTGGGGCCGCATCGAAGCCAGCATGACCGCGTCCGGCGCGCTGCTGCGCACGTCCGACGCCGACGATTTCGTCTACGACCCCGACGCCGCGGCGCGCAACCGCACCGATCTGCGCGACTTCGCGATCATCGGCGCGACGCTCGTCGGCGGCCTCCTCGTCACGCTGTGGCTGTGGCTGCGCTGGCGCCGCCGGCCGGTGCAGGCCGCTTCCAGCGCCGAGGCCGCCGCGCCGGCTGAGGCTGAGCCGGACGTGCCGGCAGAACCGGCGGAGCCGGCGGGGCCGCTGCCGGTCGACCTCAACGAGGTGCTCGCCCGCCTGGAGCGGCGGATCCGCCAGCGCGCACCGCGGCGCGTCGCCTTTCGCCTGTCGCTCCTTGGCGAACTGTGGCGCTGCCGCGCCGACCCGCAGATCGTGCGCAACCTCGTGCTCGACCTGGTCGGCGCGGCTGTCACCGACATCAAGGGCAGCGGCGAATTGATCGTCGGCACCCGCAACTACGCCTTCGACGCGGCCTCCCTCGCCGACACGCCGGGAGCGCTCATCGGGGAGTTCGCCCGGGTCACGGTACGCGACAGCGGGGCGGGCCTCTCGGACGAGGGGTTGGCGCGCGTCCTCGATCCGGCCACTTCGCCCCGGCCCGCCGCCGCCGCTGCGGCCGAGGCGCTGCGCCCGCTCGGCGGCTTTGTCCGGGTCGAGAGCGCCGAAGGCATCGGCACCGCGATCCACCTCTATTTCGCGCGCCTCGCCGAGCCCGCCGCGCCCGCCCAGACCCCCGAAAAACCGCCCGAGAAACCCGCCGAAGCCGCCGCGTAGAGCGTCACCCGACCAAATTCAATCGTCATTCCCGCGCACGCGGGAATCCAGGGGCGACCAACCTGTCGCTTGCCCTGGCCCCCCGCTTGCGCGGGGGTGACGGGGAGATGTTTCGACCCCAGGGAATGATGCTCCCAAAACCTACAGCCCGAGGGGGGCCAGCTCGACCCAGCGGCGCTCGCGGTGGCTTTGGTGGCAGGCCTCGGCGAGCTGCACGCTTTTGGCGCCCTCGATCAGCGGCGCCGGGAACGGCGCCTCCTCGGCGACGTGCCGCAGGAAGAGTTCCCAGCCGGCCCGGTAGCCGTTCTCGAACGGCTCGACATCGGGCATTTCCTGCCACTGCGCGTCGAAATCCATCGCCTGTGGCTGCTCGGGGCTGAAAAACGGCTTCGGGGTCGCGACCGCCGGCTGGATGAAGCAGCGGTGCAGTCCGGCGACCGCCGAACCCAGCGTGCCGTCGACCTGGATCTGCAACAGGTCGTCGCGCTTGACCCGGCTGGCCCAGGAGGAGGCGATTTGCGCCAGCGCGCCGCCTTCCAGTTCGAAGATCGCGAAGGCGTGGTCCTCGACATCGACGTCGTAGGGCCGGCCGGCTTCGTCGATGCGCCGGGGCTGCGCCGTCATGTGGCGGCACGAAACCGCGGCGATCGGCCCCAGCAGCCGGTCGAAGATGTAACGCCAATGCGCGAACATATCGAGGACGAGGCCGCCGCCGCCTTCCTTCCGGTAGTTCCAGCTCGGGCGCTGCGCCGCGGTGAGGTCGCCATCGAACACCCACCAGCCGAAATCGAGCCGGATAGAAATTATTTGTCCGAAGAACTTAGCCTCATAAAGCTTACGTAACTTCTTAAGACCGGGCAGAAACAGCTTGTCCTGCACGACGCCGCCCTTCCGGCCGGCCTGTTCGGCGGCGCGGGCCAGCGACAAGGCATCGGCAAGGCTCGTGGCGACCGGCTTTTCGAGATAGACATGCTTGCCCGCGGCGAACGCGGCCTTGGCCCGCGCGACCCGGCCGCCGGTCGCGCTGGCGTCGAAATAAATCTCGACCCCGGGATCGGCGATCGCGGCATCGCGCTCGGTGCTCCAGCGCAGTCCGCCGCTACGCTGCGCCAATGCCGCCAGCTTTTCGGCATTGCGGCCGAGCAGCACCGGCTGCGGCAGCAGCCGTTCGCCATTCGCCAGCTTCAGCCCGCCCTCCTCGCGCATCGCCAGCAGCGCTTTCAGGTGCTGCGTCGTGCCGAGCCGCCCGGTCGCGCCGTCGACGAGGATGCCGATGCTGCGGATGGCCATGCGCTAGCGCGTCGCGGCGATGATCGCTTCGCGCAGGATCTGCGGGATCTTGTCGAGCACCTCGGCCGGGGTCGACAGCGGCGGCGAGAGGCACAGCGTATCGCCCATCTGCGGATCGGCGCTGCCCGGCCGCGCGCGCACCAAAAGCCCCCGCGCCATCGCCTCGCGGGCGATCTTGACGCCGAGCCCCAAGGCCGGCGCCTTGGTGCTCTTGTCGGCCACCAGTTCGACGCCGCACATCAGCCCGAGGCCGCGCACCTCACCGACATTGGGCAGGTTGTAGAGTTCTTCGAGGGCGGCGAGGAGCCGCCTGCCCGCCACGCCCGAACGCTCGACGAGGTTTTCGTCCTCGATGATCTGCACGTTGCGCAACCCGACCGCGCAGCACACCGGATGGCCGCTATAGGTCGCGGCGTGCATGTAGCGACGGTCCATCGGCGCCTCGAGGATCGCGTCGTGCACCCGCTCGGACAGGATGATGCCGCCCAGCGGCAGATAGCCGCTCGTCACCCCCTTGGCGAACGAGACGATATCGGGCTCGACCCCCCAATGCCCGAGCGCGAACCAGCGTCCGGTGCGGCCGAAGCCGGTGATGACCTCGTCGGCGATCAGCAGCACCTCGTACTTGTCGCAGATCTCGCGCAGCTTCGGGAAATAGCTGTCGGGCGGCACGATGACGCCGCCGGCGCCCATCACCGGCTCACAGATGACCGCCGCCACCGTGTCCGGCCCTTCGGCCAGGATCGCCGCTTCGACCGCCGCGGCGGCGCCCTCGCCCGGCTCCTCGTTGCCCTGCCAGCGATAGGCGTAGGGCGCCGCGACCTGGATGAAGCCCGGCACCAGCGGCCCGAACATCTTGTGGTAGACCGCCATGCCGGTCGCGCTCATCGCCGCCATCGTCACGCCGTGATAGGCGTGGATGCGCGAGATGATCTTGGTTTTGTTGGGCTTGTCCTTGACCTTCCAGTAGAAGCGCGCGGTCTTGAACGCCGACTCGTTCGATTCGGCGCCGGCGGTCGTGTAATAGACCCCCGAACTCGACGGATAGGCGTGCCCGACGATCTTCTCGGCGAGGTGGACGGCCGGCGCGTTGGTCGCGCCGACATAGGCCGAGGCGTAAGCGATCTTGCGCATCTGCCCGGCCGCCGCATCGGCCAATTCGCCGCGGCCGTGCCCGACATTGACATTCCACAGCCCGGCCAAGCCGTCGATCACCCGGCGCCCGTCGGAGAGGTGCAGCATCGCCCCCCTGCCCTCGTCGACCAGCAAGGGCGCCTTGTGCTCCTCGGGGTGGTGCAGCGGGTGGACCAGAAAGCGCCGGTCGCTTTCGAGCAGCTCAGTGGTGCCGTCCATCGGGGTCCTCCATAACTTCGGGCTGCTACGCGAGCGCGCAGCTCCATTCAAGGTTCGCTAAATGCTTCTAATCTATCTAGATTTCCTAAGATCTTTTGGAACGCTCGCCTAGATGACTCAAAATATCATCCAGCGCTTCGTCGACCCTCAGTGCCTTTCGTCGTACTTTATTAAAAAAATCTCTCATGGTCTCGAAATATTTCCTGCCAGGTTCAGCTGACAATAAATCCACATCTGAGAAGCTATCGACAGTCCTACCTTCAGAATTTTTGATCGAGATCAAATAATCCGGCAAATCTCCTGATTGGCTCTGTTCCTCAGAAAATATTATAGAATAATTTGGGAAAGACACAAGGAATGCAGATTTGTTGGCAGTCTCGGTCCAATCTAGATCTCCCTTGTCTGTCCGCTCCATCAGCCCATTTAGGATTTGTACATATTTATCAATCATCGAGCGCCTCTCTCTCGGGCCACCTTCATATCGATCAGCATCGCGTGAAGAGCATCGATATCGCGAGAAAGCAGCCTATTTAACCTAGCATAGTCGGGCTGCGATCCGCCATGTAGCGATCTCTCGACCGTGTCCTCGATCGTCGCCAAAGTCGCGATGGCAGTTTGCATTACTTTATCGTCCGAGTCGTCGATTGATGGAGCCAATCTCCTGACGCCAATTAGCGCCTTCCGTAGCGCAGCGTATCGCTCCGGCAACATTTCCAATTGTCGAGAGCGCTGTAAGCGTTTGATCTCCTCCATAAGCGTGATGGCTGAAGAAAACTCGGCGACTGTCTCGTAAGAGCGGATCGTTAGTCTTGCATCGTTGGCCGCTCTTTCTGCTCGTTCTGCTGCCTCTCGCGAGCGTTGGACATTCCACAGAGTTGCAATAAACCCCACTAAGGCGATGAAAACTCCAGATATACTTGCTAAATCTCCAACGTGGTTCTCTGTGATCCATCGGATTATCTCGTCGTACATCAAACATAATCACTCGGCGGCGAGCGGCCGTGGAGCGAGCGCGGGCGGCGCGAAGGGGCGGTCGTGGGTCAGCGACGGCACCGCGCGGCGCGCCTCGGCGATTTTAGCCGGGTCGATCCGGGCCGTGACGATGCCGACCGCCTCGCCGCCATCGGCCAATACCTCGCCCCACGGGTCGACGATCAGCGAATGGCCATAGCTCCGGCGGCCGCCGGCGTGCTCGCCCCACTGCGCCGGGGCGAAGACGAAGCAGCCGTTTTCGATCGCCCGCGCCCGCAGCAGCACATGCCAGTGCGCGCGGCCGGTCGGCACCGTGAAGACGCTCGGCACGGCGAGAAAATCGGCGCCGGCCTGCGCCAGCGCGCGGTAGAGAAGCGGAAAGCGCACATCGTAGCACACACTCATGCCGAGCCGGCCCCACGGCGTCTCGGCGACGATTGTCGCGGCGCCGGGCCGGTAGGCGTTGCTCTCGCGGTAGCTCTCGCCAGTGGGCAAGTCGATGTCGAACATGTGGATCTTGTCGTAGCGCGCGACGATCGCGCCTTGCGCATCGAGCAGGAACGAGCGGTTGGCGAGGCGCGCTTCGCCGGGCGCGGCGCCGGGCTCGCCGGCCGGGTCGATGACCAGGGAGCCAATGAGCAGCCAGCAACCCAACTCGCGCGCCAGATCGCGCATGCCGGCGAGGAACGGGTCGCCCGCCTCGGCCCTCGCCTTGTCGCGCCGCCGCTGGCCGCTTTCGATAAAGTTGCTGACCTCCGGCGTCATGATGAACTCGGCCCCGGCGTCGCGCGCCCGGCGCACGAGATCGCTCGCGTGGCGCAAATTAGGCTCGGGGTCGGGGCCGGCGGTGAACTGGATGCAGGCAGCGGTAAAGGGAGCGGTCATGCGCCGAGCCCCAGCTTGGCGTCGAGCTTGCCGGCGCGCTCGAGCGCCGCCAGCTCGTCCGAGCCGCCGATATGTTCGCCGTCGATGAAGATCTGCGGCACGCTGGTGCGGCCGCCGGCGCGTCGCAGCATCTCGGGGCGCCGTCCCGGCTCCTCGTCGAGGTCGATCTCGGTGAAGCCGACGCCCTTCTTGGTCAGCAGCGCGCGGGCCCGCGCGCAATAGGGGCACCACATCGTCGCATACATCTCGACCCGCGCCATCGCCGTCCCGCTCCGCTTGCGATGCGGCACATATGGCCCACCTCAGCCCCTTGCGCAAAGCCCATTTGCAGCAAGCGCCCGCGGCCCCGCCCGAGGCGCCGCTACCAGTGCGAGACGATCTCGTAATCGGCGAAGAGCGCCGGCAGCGCCGCCCGCGACAGCAGCTTGACGCCGCTGACCAGCGTCGCGGCGGCGATGCCGCGCTCGGCGAGATCCTCCTCGACGACGTAGACCGGGATCTTGCGGTTGTCGATCAGGTCGGCGACGTCGTGGTCCATCCGCGGCGCCTGCTCCTGCTTCCATTCGCCGACCGTCAGCCCCGGCGCGCCCTGGCCGGAGATCGCGTAGTTCACCGCGTTGCCGCGCAGCACCACCGTGTGCGCGCCGCCCGCCCCCTGCATCGCGGCAAGCAGCCACAGGATCGTGTCATCCTGCTCTTCCATGACCGCGCGATAGGCCGATTCGACGATGTTCAACGAACTCTTGGCCATGCCAGCGCCTCACTTGGTCGGGATGACGAGCGTGTTGTAAGAGGCGTCGGTAAAGGCCTGGAAATCGGCCGGCGAGCCGCGCCGCGTCCCCGCCACGAACTCGTTGACGCCGCGCTCGTCGACGCACATTCCGCAATTCACCCAATCGACCTTGCCGCCATTCTTCGCCGCCTCGACCAGCAGCGCGGCGACCTGGTCCTTGGTGGTGGGATGGTTTTCCTCGGCGAGGTTCTTGCCGTGCACCGGGTTGGGGTGCGGCGCCTGGCGAGCGAACGCGAGGCCCGCGGCGCCCTCATAGGCAAAGACGTTGATGTCGTGGCCGCGGCGGGCGGCGGCGTCGAGGATGCGGAACGCGGTCGTCAAATTGGCCGATTCGTAGGGCGCATCCATCAGCGCGAAGGTCAGGGTCTTTTTGGGCATCCTCGTGTCCTCAATGCCAAAGGGTTTTATGGCCGGCTTCGAGATGATCGACGACGATGTCGATCGGTGCCGCCGCGACCCCGTCCGCGAGCGTCGAGATCCCGCGCTCGCGCAGCGAGAAATCGTCGGCGAGCACCTCGACCCCGCTCCGCCGCAGCGCCGACAGCGCCGCGGAATGCGCCGACGGGCGCGCCGCCAGCACACCGTTTTGGACCAGCAGCAGCGTCACGCCGTTGCCCGCATCGACCAGCCCCTTGGCCAGCTCATAATAATAGCCGACATCGTTCGACTCGAACGGATCGCGCGATTCGATCAACAGGTAGTGAGCCACGCTGTCGCCTCTCTAATGTTTTATGCCCGCCTAGCCCGCGGGGCGGCTTGTCGGTTCCCCGCATGCTAGACCCTCAGCAATGCCGGCCGCAAGCCGCGCCCGGACGCTCATTGGTAGCGCCGGCGCCAACACTTGTTTCCCTTTCGTCATGCCCGCGAACGCGGGCATCCAGGGCGGCGCGCGTTGTGCCGGCCGCTCCTGGACCCCCGCTTTCGCGGGACCTTTGCATAAGTGACGGATCATGATTCACTTGGCCAGGGGCATGGTTGGGGGTGGTGATGCGGCGCGAGAGCAAGCCGGCGAGTTTTGCCGAAGCATTGGTGGTGGGCGGCGGCAACCGGCGGCTGGAGGCGATCGAGGAGCTGC
>Ga0209579_10000996_pt1 | contig 24543 bp, 26 predicted proteins | sample Coa_R1_2_FD_187152 | JGI IMG/M metagenome (GOLD analysis project Ga0209579, IMG submission 187152) | Surface soil microbial communities from Centralia Pennsylvania, which are recovering from an underground coalmine fire - Coalmine... | ecosystem: Environmental > Terrestrial > Soil >... | reverse complement strand
CAGCTTGGGAAGCTGATGCTCTACCAACTGAGCTACGCCCGCGGGTCGGCGCAAATCGTAGCGTGGCTCGGCGACGCGTACCCCGCCGCGGGCGAGGTTAGGCCTCATTTGCAAATAGGTATAGGCAAGCCATCTGTGGGCAAGTCGACGCAAGTCCGCGTGTCGAACGAGCGCCTCGCCGCGAAGGCCGAGCAATACCGGTTCGTGTCGCGTATCCCGATGCGCTGCGAATGCGACGAGCCCGACTGCCGGGCCACCGTGTCGATCACGCTCGACGAGTACCGCGACGTGCGACGGGACGGCGGCGTGCTGACCGCGCCCGGCCACCTCGCCGACGGCGCCGAGCCGTGGATCACCGAGGGCGACTACTGGATTCAGCGCCACCGCCGCACCGACGGCGACGCCCTGCGCTGACGGATCCAGAAGCCGCCACGCGGCCGTCATTTCGCATTCTCGCCGCGAGAAGTCTCGTCTCTATGCCGGCGCCGCGGCTCCCTCGTAGACGTCGATGAAGCGCCGGTAGTTCGCGGCGATCTTCTCGGCGGCCGCCGAGCGGTCGAACCCGTCCGGATCGGCCGCGTACGCCTTCACGGACTCGCCGAAGATCGAGCGCCCGATAGCGAACCCGATGTAGCCCTCGATCCCGGAGCCCGCACGGAGCCACTCGTCGACCTTCGCGTCCGAGGCTCCCCGGCCGAGCACGACGCACGAGACGCTGTCACGACCCTCGCGGCGCACGAGCTGCGCGATCTCGCGGCACGCCTCACGGTCGTCGAGACCTTCGATCTTCCAGATGTCCGGCTCGACGCCGCCGTTCTGGAGCTGCAGGATCGCCTCGAGCATCAGCTCGGGCCGAAGCTCTCTGTCATAGCGCTCCTCGCTGCCGTCGACCCGCTCCAGCTGCGCCGGCTCGGCAGGGACGAGCAACTCGAACAGATACTTCCGCCCGCGCTCGTGCAGCCACTCCGACAGCTGACGCAGCTTCGCAGTCTGGCGCTCGTTCATCGCCTGGTCGCCCTCGGGGTTGTACCGGACGAGCACCTTCGTGAAGTCGGGGTCGTACTCCTCGATCTTCTCGCCGAAAGCGTCCCCGTACTCGAATTCGAACTCGACCTGACCCGACTTCTCGCACGGCATGGCGAGCTTGTAGCCGCCCGCCCGCGCCTCTCGAGCGACGGCGCTGCCGTACTGCGCGTCGACGAGGATGCCTGCCGAGTCCTTCGGCGCTCCCTCCTCGACCGCGCGCTGGAAGCCCTCCCAGATGAGGCTCTTCGCCCCGGGGACGCGCTCCACGTCTCCGACCATCTTCTCGAACGAGCCGCGATGGTCGAACGCGAGGATGTACAGCTTCTCGTCGTAGCCCAGATCGTCCAGTCCGATGGTCATCGAAACTCCCTTCCCGTGAACTGAGTCAGCTTCTCCAAGTTGTGTCTCGCCTCGATGCGCCGAACCGTGCCGGATCGCGATCGCATCACGATCGACTCGGTCACCGCACCGTCTCGAACGTAGCGAACGCCGCGCAGGAGCGCACCGGTAGTAACTCCTGTCGCGGCCACGAAGACATCATCTCCGCCGACCAGGTCGTCGGTGGTCAAAATCCGCTCCACGTCGTAGCCGGCGTCGACGAGCCGTTGACGCTCGTCGTCGTCGCGCGGCCACAGCCGACCTTGCATACCGCCGCCGAGCGACTTGAGCGCCGCCGCCGAGATGACGCCCTCGGGTGTGCCGCCCACGCCCATCAGCATGTCGACGCTCGTCTCCGGTCGCGCGGCAGCGATCGCCGGCGCGACGTCGCCGTCGCGGATCAGCATCACGCGCGCGCCGGACTCGCGCAGCTCGCCGATGAGCTCCTCGTGCCGGTCGCGCTCGAGCACGACGACGCGGACGTCGCTCGGACGCACCCCCTTCGCCTTTGCGACTGCCTTCACGTTCTCGGTGGGTGAAGCGTCGATGTCGATCGCGTGGAACGCATCCGCGCCCACCGCGATCTTGTTCATGTAGACGGCGGCGCCCGGGAAGAACATCGAGCCCCGCTCGGCGACCGCGATCACCGCGATCGCGTTCGGTTGCCCGAGTGCAGTCAGTCGCGTTCCTTCCAGCGGGTCGACTGCCACGTCGACTGCGGGCCCGCGCCCCTCCCCCACGTGCTCGCCGTTGTAGAGCATCGGCGCCTCGTCTTTCTCGCCCTCGCCGATCACGACGACGCCGTCCATCGAGACGGTGTCGAGCATCGCGCGCATCGCGTCGACGGCTGCCTGGTCGGCGGCGTTCTTGTCGCCACGCCCGATCCAGCGTCCGGCGCCCATCGCCGCAGCCTCCGTCACCCGGACGAGCTCCAGCGCGAGGTTGCGGTCGGGGCGGGCTGGGTTCATCCCGGCGGATCCTAGGCTCACATCCGTTCCGGAGCCTCGACACCCACCAGGTCGAGGCAGCGGGCGGTCACGGACTGCGTGGCCCGGCAGAGGCCGAGGCGGAACGCCTCCGCCGGGTCGCCGAGGACGCGGCACTCGTGGTAGAAGCGGTGGAAGTCGTCGGCGAGCCGGATCGCATACGCCGGCAGCAGCTGAGGCCCGCGCCGTGCCGCCGCCTCGCGCACCGTGGGCGGAAACTCGGCGAGGCGCTTGATGAGCTCTTTCTCCTCGCCCGCGAGAGGTCCCGGCGGATCCCCCCCGATCGCGGCGCCGTCGGCGTTGCGGAGGATCGCCGCGATTCGTGCGTGTGCGTACTGCACGTAGTACACGGGGTTCTTCTGCGACTTCTCCGCAGCAAGGTCGAGGTCGATCTCGATCGTCTGGTCGGGCCCGCGGTTGACGAGATACCAGCGCGCCGCGTCGACGCCCACCTCGTCCATGAAGTCGTCGAGGAACACGACGTCACCGCGCCGCTTCGACATCTTCGTCTGCTTGCCGCCCTTCGTGAGCTGGACGAGCTGGTAGATCAGCACCTCGACCCGAGCCGGGTCGTACCCGAGCATGCGCGCAACCGCCTGGTACCACAGGCGCGTGCCGTGGTGGTCGGCGGCGAGCACGTAGATCGCGCGGTCGAAACCGCGATCGAGCTTGTCGGCGAGATACGGGACGTCGGCTGCGCGGTACGTCGGCGTCCCGCCCTGCTCGCTGGCGCGTATGAGCACGCGGTCCTCCTCGTCGCCGTACGCCGACGAGCGCGCCCACAACGCGCCGTCCTTCTCGTACGTGTCGAGGCGCGGCAGGAGCTCTTCGAGCCGCCGCTCGACGATGCTCTGACGCGCCCACGAGTCGAAATGCACCCGGAACCGCTCCATCGTGCTCTCGATCGACGCGAGCATCAGCGGCAGCGGATCACCGCGCAGCGCAGCCAGGTCCCGGATGTACTCGCCGTGGTAGCCGTCCTCCGGAGGCTCCTCGCCGCGACGGACGGCCTCGACCGACGACCGGAACCGATCGATCTGCCTGCCGGCGTCGTTGTAGTAGTACTCGCGCTCCACCTCGTGCCCACCGAACGCGAGCAGCCGGGCCACGCTGTCGCCGTAGGCACCGTTTCGCGCGTGCGAGACGAGGATCGGCCCCGTCGGGTTCGCCGACACCATCTCCACCTGCACCCGCTCGCGGGTCCTTGCAAAACCGGCGCCGTAGGTCCCGCCGATTTCCGAGAGCGCTCCGACGAAGAACGGATCCGCGAGCCTGAGATTGACGAAGCCCGGCCCCGCGACCTCTGCAGCCTCGATCTCGTCCAGGGTCGCCGCGCGTTCGGCCAGCTCGGCCGCCAGGTCGCGCGGAGCACGACCGACGGCCTTCGCCCGACGGAGCGCGACGTTCGTCGCGTAGTCGCCGTGACGCGGGTCACCCGGGCGCTCGAGCTCGACGTCGGCGCCGGCGAGCTCTCCGACCCGCGCGGCGAGGCGGTCCAGGGCGGTTTCCACGGCGCTCTAGTATCGTCATCCGCGCATGGACGACGGGCGCGAGCGCCAGCTCAACATCCATATGGAGCCGGAACAGCTCGCCGGCGTCTATGCGAACTTCGCCAACATCACGTTCTCGGACTACGAGTTCACGATCACATTCGCGAGGCTCGACCACGAGATCGAGGAGGGCGACGTCCCCGGGATCGTGGTCTCCCGGATCAACATGTCGCAGCAGTTCACGAGTGAGCTGCTCGCCGCGCTCCAGGACGCCTGGTCGAAGTACACGACCGTCAAGGGCATCCAGGACCTGCCGGAGACGAACGACCACTAGGCCAGAAACTCGCGTCCTTAGGACGTCTTCGACGTCCTAAGACGGCCTCTAAGGACGGTGCAGGGACGCCCAGGCGCGCGTCATCGCGATGCGCTGCATAAGGGTCGGATGGTTCTCCAGCCAGAGGTAGTCGAGCAGCGGCGGGTTCGGCTGCTCGAGGCTCGTTCGGGCGAAGCTCTCGAAGAGACGCCGGGCGGCGACGGGATCGCGGGTGGCGTTCAACGCGCGCCAATCCGCCTCGGCCTCGTACCGTCGCGACACGAGGTTCTGCGCCGGAGCGGTCACGAGCGCGAGCACCGCGAGGACGAGGAACGCAAGCGGCAGATTCGCCGGATTCGCGAGCCCGCCGCGGCGTCGCGTCACGAGCCCGACGAGGAGCAATGTCGGGAGGACGGTGAGCGCCGCCCAGCCGATCGCCTTGACGATGTGGCGACTGCGCACATGGCCCAGCTCGTGTGCGATCACGACGTTCAGCTCACGGCGCGGGAAATGCTGCGTGAAGAGCGTGTTCCAGAGTACGACGTGCGTCGAAGGCCCGAAGCCTTCGGTGAACGCGTTGACCTGATTCGTGCGCGACGAGACCGCCTGCACTCGCACAGGAGTCCCCGTGACGTGCTCGATGCGCTCCAGACGCCGTACGTCGCTGCGAAGGACCGGATCATGCAGCGGCTGCGTGCCGACCGCATCGAGATACCCGCTGACGAACGCGAACGCTGAGGCGATCGCGACGATCGAAAGCCCCGCCGGTACCCACCATCGCGAGCGGAAGCGGCCGGCGCACCCGACCAGAAGGACGACTGCGAGCAGGATTCCGATCGCCGCCGGCGCCAGGGCCGACCACTGCGAGGCAAGCCAGGCGCCGACGTTGAACGGGCCGAGGCCGTAGTGGTGCTGCCACCACAGGTCGGCGATCCCGAACGGGAGCTCGGTCGCCCAGAGGGTCACGAGCGTGACCATGGCGAGGACGACCGCGCTGCCGATGCGTCCGAGGCCCATCCCGGCGACGCTCCGCGGCAAGCGCCACGCGACGATCGCGAGCGCCGCCAGCGACGTGAGCGTGGAGAAGAGCCAGAGGGCATCCTCGCCACGGGTGAACGAACGTGTGCGCGACAGCAGCGCGCGGCCGAAGAAGCGGTCTTGATCGACGCCCGACAGATGAAGCGACGGAACGCTCGTCCGTGCGAGCAGCCACGCACACACCGCCCACGCGACGATCGCGGCGGCTACCGTTGCCGCCTTCCCGACTTTGAGGATCGTTCCCGTGCGCGTCGCGGTCGTCTCCGACATCCATGCCAATCTTCACGCACTCGGCGCGGTGCTCGACGACGTCGCCGCCAACGAGCCCGATGAGATCTGGTGTCTCGGGGACGTGGTCGGTTACGGCGCGAACCCGAACGAGTGCTGCGAGCACATTCGCGAACGTGCCGGGCTCGTGCTCGCCGGCAATCACGATCTCGGCGTCCTCGGGAAGTTGGACCTGGCCGAGTTCAGCGACGATGCTGCGGCCGCTGCTCGCTGGACACGAACGGTGCTCGCCGGGGAACACCTGCCGTGGCTGGCCTCGCTGCAGCCGTCCTCGAAGCGCACGACGGTCGAGCTGTTCCATGGGAGCCCGCGCGATCCGGTCTGGGACTACGTGCTCAGCGACGACGTCGCGCTCGAGAGCTTCGCGCTCACCAGTGCGCCGCTCGTGCTCGTCGGGCACAGCCATGTCGCCCTCGCGCTCGGCACCGGAGGCAGAGGCGTCGTCGGCGGCCTCGCGCCGTCCGGCACGGAGCTCGCCCTCGGCGAGCACCGGCTCTTGCTCAACCCCGGCTCGGTGGGCCAACCTCGTGACGGCAACCCTGACGCTGCCTGGCTGCTGGTTGACTTCGATACGGACCGGGCAGTCTTTCGGCGTGTCGTCTACGACGTGGAGGGGGCGCAGGCGGCGATTCGCGCCGCCGGGCTCCCGGACGTGCTTGCTGAGCGTCTCGCTCGCGGCCTGTAGCGCACTCGCGGGCTGCGGAGCCGACAAGACCCCTTCCCCCGCCCTGGCTCGAGTCGACGCGAAGCCGCTCGTCACGATCGCACGACGCATCGCCGCCGAGGGCGCGTGCGCACAGCGGCGGGACATAAGCCTCCTGCGACGACGCGCGGTCGTGTTGGTCGGTGCACATCGCGTGCCGCCCTCGCTCACCGGGGACTTCATGCGGGGCGTCGACGCGCTCGTCGCCGACACTCCTCTCTGCGTGAGCGCGGTCCCGCCGGCCAAGGCACCGGCCAAGGCACCACCGCCACCGCCGCCGCCGAAGAAGCACGGCCCGGGGCACAAGCATGATCACGGTCACGGCGACGGCCGAGGCGGACACTGAACCCGTACTCCATCCGGCGCGAGCTCGGCCGCGGCGGAATGGCCGTGGTGTACGAGGGATGGGACGAGCGGCTGGAGCGACCAGTCGCGCTCAAGGTCCTCGCCTCGCATCTCGCAGGAGACGCGGAGTTCCGGGAGCGGTTCCTTCGCGAGGCGCGTCTCGCCTCGCGCCTCCATCACCCCGGTCTCGTCGGCGTCTATGACATCACGGAGCTCGACCGGCAGCCGACGATCGTGATGGAGCTCGTTCCGGGCGGCACGCTCGAGCACGGCCGGCTCACGGAAGCTCAGGCCGCCGACGTCGCCGACGCGCTTGCCCATGCGCACCGCGAAGGGGTGATCCACCGTGATCTCAAGCCGGCGAATCTCCTGCGCGGCCCGGACGGGACGGTGAAGATCGCGGACTTCGGAATCGCCCGCGCGGTCGAGGAGACGATGGTGACGCAGGTCGGAACCGTGCTCGGGACGCTTCGCTATCTGTCACCCGAGCAGGCGGCCGGCGAGCCCGTCGGGCCCGAGGCAGATGTCTACTCGCTGGGTGTCGTGCTCGACGAGCTGCTTCCGGCGAAGGGGCCTGCCGTTCGCGCCGTCCTCGGGCAGTGCCGTCACCGGGATCCTCGGCGGCGTCCGACCGCGGACGAGGTGGCCGCCGTCCTCCGGCACGACACCTTCGCCTCGCCGACGCGCGTGCTCGGGCCGCGACGAGTCTCTCTGCGACGGCCGCGTATCGCGTACGCACTCGTGCTCGGAGCGGTCGCCGCGGTGGCCGCGGCGATCGGCGTCGCCGCGACGTCGGGAGGCAACTCACCCAAGCCTGCGCCCGTCACAGCCGTTCCGCGTTCGACCGACCCGGCGCAGCAGGCGCGGAGCCTCGCGGCCTGGCTCGAGCGGTACTCGCGTTAGCCCGCGGGGATGACTGCCGTGCCGCTCTTGTCCCCGAAGGTGATGCCCTGCCGCGCGAGCGTCAGCTGGACGTCCTCGCGCGCCTTGAAGATCCGCCACTTCACCGTCGCGAGCGTGATCTCGAGCGCGTCGGCGATCTCGTTGTAGGAGAGCCCGACGACGTCGCGGAGCAGGAGTGCCATCTTCAGGTCGGGGTTGAGCTGGTCGATCGCGCGCCAGAGCGCGTCGATTGCCTCGATCCGCTCGACCGGCTGGTCGGCGACCTCGAGCGGCGGGATGTCGTCGAGAGCGACCGACGCCGCAGGGCGCCGCTCGCGCGCCCGCAGCTCGTCGAGCACGCGGTTCTTCGTCACCTGGAACAGCCAGGTTGTGAACTTGCAGCGGAGCGAGAACCGCGGCAGACCCTGGAACACACGCAGGAACACCTCCTGCGTTAGATCCTCCGCGAGCGCCTTGTCGCCGTTGGTCAGACGCAGGATGTAGTTGTAGACCGGCGTCTCGTATGCCCGGACGATGATCGAGAACGCCCGCTGGTCTCCCCTCTGGGCCTTGCGCAGAATCGCCATGTCCGGCTGGGGGAGCGGCAAGGGAGCAGGAGTATAGCGCCGTCTTCTGCCGGCAACCTCTCGCCCGGAACCTTTACATCTCGCTTTACACAGCGGCGAGCGGGCGGCCGGTCATCTGCTCGGGCTGGTCGATCCCGAGCAGCGAGAGAACCGTCGGCGCGAGGTCTGCGATCTCGCCTCCGTCCCGGAGTCGCGCTCCGTCGGCGGTGAGGATGAGCGGCACGGGATTCGTCGTGTGCGCTGTGTGCGGGCTGACGCCGTCGTCGGTCAGCATCTGCTCGGCGTTGCCGTGATCCGCGGTGATGAGGCACGCGCCGCCGAGCTCGGTGACGCGGTCGACGACCCGACCGAGGCATCGGTCCGTCGTCTCGACGGCCTTCACCACCGCCGGGATCGACCCCGTGTGTCCGACCATGTCCGGGTTGGCGAAATTGATGACCGCGAACGCAAACGACTCGTCGAGGGTGCTGCAAAAACCGTCCGCCGCCTCTGCCGCCGACATCTCCGGCTTGTGGTCGTAGCTCGGGACGTCGCGCGGGCTCGGGACGAGCACACGCTCCTCCCCGGGCCACGCCTCCTCGCGGCCGCCGTTGAAGAAGTACGTGACGTGGGCGTACTTCTCCGTCTCTGCGACGTGAAGCTGCCGCAGCCCTCGCCCCGCGAGAACCTCCGCGAGCGTTTTCTCGACCCGCTGCTCTTCGAACACGACGCGTGTCGGGAGATCTCCCGCGTACCGCGTCATCGTCGTGACGTCGAAGTCGTTGTCGAGCAGCATCCGTGTCAGCTGGCGCGCGCGGTCGGGCCGGAAGTTGAAGAAGACGACCCCGTCGCCGGGCTCGAGGCCGGGCGCCCCGTCGATGCAGATCGGCTCGATGAACTCGTCGGTCACGCCGTCCTCGTAGCTCCGACGCACCGTGTCGACGAGCTCGTCCTTTCCCACCGTGTTCGCGCACCGCCGCCGCGTGATCGCGTCGAACGCGAGCTCCGTTCGCTCCCAGCGCTGGTCGCGGTCCATGGCGTAATAGCGGCCGACGACCGTCGCGACCCGATCGAGCGGCAGGAGCGCGAGGTCATGGGCGGCCGACGTCGGCGACACGTCGCGGCCGTCGGTGAACGCGTGGATCCATGTCTTCTCGGGCGCGAAGCGGAGGAGTGCCTGGAGGTGGTCGATATGCGAATGGACGCCGCCGTGAGAGACGAGCCCGAGCAGGTGGACGCGCTCCGCGCGCTCGAAGGCCGACTGCAGGACGGGGTCGGCGAAGAACGAGCCGTCCTCGATTGCCCGGTTGACCCTCATCAGATCCTGGTACAGCCGCCGCCCACTGCCGATCGTCAGGTGCCCCACCTCGCTGTTCCCCATCTGGCCCGCGGGAAGCCCGGCCGCCTCTCCGGACGCCTCGATCCGCGTGTGCGGAAACGCGTCCCACAGACGGTCGAAGACCGGCGTCTCGGCGAGCTCGACGGCGTTCCCGGGACCGGGCGGCGCGCAGCCCCAGCCGTCGAGGATGACGAGCGCTACCAGCGGCAGGCGAGTGGAGGGCATCCGCTCGGCTGCCGCTATCGGGAACCGGCCCGGCATATCGCGCGAAAGGAATCGACGTCGAGAGACGCGCCGCCGACGAGCGCGCCGTCGATCGCGGGCTGCGCGAGGAGCTCGGCGGCGTTCTCGGGCTTCACCGACCCGCCGTAGAGCACCGGCACGTCGAGGACGGACTTGATCACCTCGTGGGCTTCCTGTGCGAGCGCAGGCGTTGCGGTCTTGCCGGTTCCGATCGCCCACACCGGCTCGTACGCGACGATCAACCCCTCGTCCCGCTCGAGCACGGCGAGCTGGCGGCGCAGCACTGCCTCGGTATCACCGGTCTCGCGCTCGGCCTCGGTCTCGCCGACACAGGCGATCACATGGAGGCCCGCTTCGAGCGCCGCTGCGGTGCGCCGCCCGACCGTCTCGTCCGTCTCGCCGAACCACTGCCGCCGCTCCGAGTGGCCGACGAGCGTGCCGTACACGCCGAGCTCACGCAGCATGGGCGCCGACACCTCACCCGTGAACGGGCCCTCGGCGGCCCAGTGGCAGCTCTGTGCGAACACGCCGATCTCGGTGCCGGAGAGCACCTGCACGGCCTCGGCGAGCGATGTGAACGGCGGGCATACGACCAGATCGACGTCTGCGGGAAGCTCGTCGTCGCGCAATGCGCGGCAGAAGTCGGCCGTCTCGGCAGGGCCTTTGAACATCTTCCAGTTGCCCGCGATCAGCGTCATCGGAGCACCGCCTGCGTCTGGATGACCAGGGCGACGGGACGTCCTTCGTCGTCCGACAGCTCGCTCTGGACGACGATCGACGAACGGCCGACGTGCAACGGTCGCGCTCTGCAGGAGACCCGGCCCCCGCGCACCGCACGGAAGAAGTTCGTCTTGGACTCGATCGTCGACGTGCTCGCGCCCTCCGGCAGGTTGAGGAACGCGCAGATCGCGCCGAGACTGTCCGCGAGCGCGACGAGCGCACCGCCGTGCATCACGCCGCCGGCCGTGCAGAGATCCTCGTCCCACCGGACGCCGCCGCGTACCTCCTCGCGCGACGCCGACTCGACGTCGATGCCGAGACGCTCCGCGAACGGCATCTCGCGAACCAGCTCGCTCATCCCGCCGGGATCGCCGCCACCCCGGGCAGCTCCTTGCCTTCGAGCAGCTCGAGCGACGCGCCGCCGCCCGTCGAGATCCACGAGATGCGCTCGGCGACGCCGGCCTCCTGCACGGCGCGGACCGAGTCGCCGCCGCCGACGACCGTCAAGCCGTCGCACTCGGCGAGCGAGCGCGCGACCTCGTACGTGCCTTCCGCGAAGTGCGGCCACTCGAACACGCCCATCGGCCCATTCCAGAAGACGGTCCGGGCCGCACGAACGCGGGCGCCGAAGTCGGCGCGCGTCTCGGGGCCGATGTCGAGCCCGAGCCATCCATCGGGAACCGAGTCGGCGCGGACGAGCTGAATGTGGGCGTTGGCCTCGAATGCGTCCGCCGCCACGACGTCCACGGGCAGGACGAGGTTCACGCCCTCCAGCGCAAATTGCTCCTCGGCAATTTGCGCTGCCATCTTGCCGCCGACCAGCACCGCGTCCGCCCGGCGTCCGAGGTTCTCGAGCACACCGACCTTGTCCTCGACCTTGGCGCCCCCGGAGACGATCACGAACGGACGCTCGACGTCGCCGAGGAGCATGCGGAGATGGCGCAGCTCGTCGAGCAGCAGAAGCCCCGCGTAGGCCGGCAGGAGCTCCGCGACGCCGACGGTCGACGAGTGCGCGCGATGGGCCGAACCGAACGCGTCGTCGACGTAGATCTCGCAGCCGTCCGCCAGCTCGCGTGCGAACTCCGGGTCGTTCTTGGTCTCGCCGGGGTTGAAGCGGGTGTTCTCTAGGACCACGACTCGCTCGTCCGGGACGAGCTCCGCGAGCCGGATCCGCACAGGATCCATCGAATAGCGGGCCCTGTCCTCCTCCGTCTTCGGACGCCCGAGGTGGGAGCAGACTCGAACCTCGCGCGCGCCGCGCTCGAGCAGCAGACGGATCGTCGGGAGCGAGGCGCGGATGCGTGTGTCGTCGGCGACCCGCCCGTCCTCGAGCGGGACGTTGAGATCGCTGCGGACGAGAACGACCCGACCGTCGACGTCGGCGGTCTCGACCGAGCGCGGCAGTGCGCTCATCAGAGCAGCTTCGGGACGAGATCCACGAGCCGACACGAGTAGCCCCACTCGTTGTCGTACCAGCCGAAGATCTTGGCGAGTCGTCCGTTCGCCATCGTCAGCTTGCTGTCGAACGTGCACGACGCGGGCGAGCGGACGATGTCGGTCGACACGAGATCCTCGGTCGAGTAGTCGAGGTACGGCGCCAGAGGGCCGTTCGAGGCCGCCGCCTCGAATGCGGCGTTGATCCCGTCCACCGTCGCGTCCTTCGCCAGGGTTACGACGAGGTCGGTCACCGAGCCCGTCGGTACCGGTGCGCGCACCGAGATTCCGTCGACCTTCCCTTTCAGGTGCGGAAGCACGAGGCCGATCGCACGGGCGGCGCCCGTCGACGTCGGGACGAGGTTGATCGCAGCATTGCGCGCACGGCGCAGGTCCTTGTGCGGGCCGTCCTGCAGATTCTGATCCTGCGTGTACGCGTGGATCGTCGTCATGAAGCCTTGCTCGATGCCGAAGGCGTCGTCGAGCACCTTCGCCATGGGAGCGACGCAGTTCGTGGTGCACGATGCGTTGGAGACGATCGAGTGCTTCTCGGCGTCGTACTGGTCGTCGTTGACCCCGAGCACGAGCGTGATGTCCGGATCGGTTGCCGGAGCGGAGATGACGACCTTCTGCGCGCCTGCATCGAGGTGCTTCTGCGCGCCGTCGCGGTCGGTGAAGAACCCGGTGGACTCGAGGACGACGTCGACTTCCAGGTCGCGCCACGGGAGATTGGCCGGATCACGTTCTGCGAGCCCGGTCAGCTCCTTGCCGGCGACCTTCAACGAGCCGCCCGAGACCTCGACCTCGTGCGGGAACGTGCCGAGCACCGAATCGTGCTTGAGGAGGTGTGCCATCGTCCCGGCGTCGCCCAGGTCGTTGTACGCGACGACCTCGAAATCCGCGTCGCGCTCGAGCGCGGCGCGGAAGAAGTTGCGGCCGATCCGGCCGAATCCGTTGATCCCAACCCGTGTTTTCGCCATGCGGCGACTCTATCTACGGGGTGCGTGCGGGGACTCGGTAGAGATCCGAGAGCTTCTCGCGGAGGTACCGCACGTACGGCTCGGGATCGATCTCGCTCCTGCCGACGGCCCGCTCGAGCGTCTCGGCGGGTGTGAACTTGCGGCCGTACCGGTGCAGGTGGTCGCGCAGCCAGTCGCGAAGCGGCGAGAAGTCGCCCTGCTCGAAGGCGTCGGAGAGATCCGGCAGGTCGGCGCCGATGCGCTCCCAGAGCTGGGCCGAGATGAGGTTGCCGAGCGCGTACGTCGAGAAGTAACCGAGGTATCCGCTCGCCCAATGCGTGTCCTGGAGCACTCCGTGAGTGTCGTCCGGAACCTCGATCCCCAGGTAATCCCACACACAGCGGTTCCACTGCTCGGGAAGCTGCTCGAGGGGGAACGAGCCGGCCAGGAGCTGCTGCTCGAGCTCGAAGCGGAAGATGATGTGCAGGTTGTACGTCGCCTCGTCCGCCTCGACGCGGATCAAGGACGGCCGGACGGAGTTGATCTCGCGATACCACCGTTCGACGTCGTAGCTCGCGAACACCTTCGGGTACGTCTCCTGAAGCCGCGGGAAGAAGTGGCGCCAGAACGGGAGCGCGCGCCCGACCAGGTTCTCCCACATCCTGCTCTGCGACTCGTGGACGCCGAGCGAGACACCGCGGGCGAGCGGCGTGCGCTCCAGGGCGCGATCGATCTGGTGCTCGTACAGCCCGTGGCCGAACTCGTGCATCGTCGCGAAGAGCCCGTCGAGGTTGTCAGGGAAGTACCGCGTCGTCATGCGGATGTCGTCGATGCCGGCGCCGGACGCGAACGGGTGCACGGTGGGATCGAGCCGCCACGCCTCTTCGTCGAACCCGAAGCGGCGCACGACTTCGAGCTCGAACCGCTTCTGCAGCTCGAGCGGGAACTCCCGGCCTGACGGCTCCTCGGCGGAGGCGTCGGCGAACTCCTTGACGAGCGGCGCCTGGTGCTCCTTCAGGTAGTCGAAGAGCCGCCGGACGTCCGCGGTCTTCATGCCGCGCTCGTAGTCGTCGAGCAGGATGTCGTACGGCTCGTCCTCCACCTCGAAGCATTCGACGTAGCGCTTCTGGAGGTCGAGGTTCGACCGGAGCGCGGGCAGAAAGGCGTCGAAGTCGTCGTTCTTTCGCGCTTCGACCCACACGAGATGGGCGCGCGCTGCCGAGCGCGTGAGCTCCGCCTGCAGGTCGGCGGGAACCCGGCGGGCCTTCTCCCAGTCGGCGGTGGTGGTGCGCACGAAACTCGCCTCGAACGAGTCGTAGTCGTGCTCCTCGCTCCAGGCGCGAACCGCATCGAGCATCCGCCCGATCTCGGGGTCGGTGAACGCCGCATGGGAGATCCGGGAGAGCGTCCCGAGCTGCTCCGCGCGAACGGCCGCCCCCCGCGGCGGCATCAGCACCTCCTGGTCCCACGACAGGAGGGCCATGGTCTTCCCGAGATCGGCGATCTCTGCGAGTTTGACCCGCAGCTCGTCGAACGTCGCCTGGCTCATGGACGCGGAAGCTATATCAAGGAAGGCCGGTTCCCCGCGCTCTCAACTACGAGTCGCCGCGGCCGCCGATTCAGTCGGCGGCCGCTCCCGCCAACAGCCGCAGGCGCGGTCCCCGCCGGAACACGAGGCACACCCGAAGGTCGACCCGAGCGTTCCGGCGGACCACTCAGGATCTCCGCGCCCCCACGAGCGAGCCGAAGCGGCCGCCGGAACACGAGGCACACCCGAAGGTCGACCCGAGCGTTCCGGCGGACCACTCAGGATCTCCGCGCCCCCACGAGCGAGCCGCCGCGGCCGCCGATTCACTCGGCGGCCGCTCCCGCCAACAGCCGCAGGCGCGGTCGCCGCCGGAACACGAGGCACACCCGACGGTCGACCCGAGTGTTCCGGCGGACCACTCAGGCGGTCCGGAGGGGAAGCTCCGAGGACGATCTCCCCCTCCGGTGAACCACGCTCCGGACCGTTGGCAGCGGACGGGGTCTGAATCCACTGCCGGACGAGCGCAGACCGCCGCGACGGAGTATGGGTACACGGAGCGGGGCTCCGCTAGAGCACTTTCAAGTCATGTCCCTCTTAGTTGTCAACCATGTTGACAACAGCACGAAGGCGTCTGTAGGCCGCCGCTTTCGTGATCGGCGGGCGGGCCTTCGCGGCGAGCTCGCGGAGCGACGCCGAGGGATGACGAACGCGCAGCTCGGCCATCTCGGCCAGGGCCGGCGGAAGCGCATCGAGATCCAGTCTGCGGATGGCCTCGAGCTGCGCGTGCGCGGCTCGGGCCGTTCGCACGAGATTCGCCTCGTCGGCGTTCGCGAGCCTGTTCGCGTTCGCGCGGGTTGCCGCGAGGACCGCGTCCTCTTCCAGCCGTACGGTCGTCTCCCCCGCGCCGGCCAGCGCCAGGACGCCCGCGACGGTGTCGTGGCCCTTCGCGTAGGCGAGCGAGTAGCTGCGCCGCTCGGCCACGGAAAGCGGCACGTCCTCCTGGGAGGCGACCTCGGCGATGAAGTGCGCGCCGGCGAGCGTGGCCGTCCGGAGCTCGAGGTGCAGGGCGCGAGGGCCGGAGAGGGAGCCCCCGCCGAGGAGCGCTCCCCGGAGATAGGCGCCGCGGCAGCAGGAGCGGCCGACGACGCGCTTCGGCGGGCGTTCGACGGGAGCGCCGGACGGCGAGAGGACGCCCGCGTCGCGGAGCGTGGGCAGGGCGGGGCCGTCCACGTCGACGTGGAGCTGGTAGCGAGTCGCGTGGTCGAACGCACGGCGCCGATACGTGCGGATCTCGGAGCGCACGCCGACGTCACGCAGAAGGGCGAAGGCGCGGCGGGCGACGGCGGGGCGCGAGAGGTCGAGGTGCACGGCGAGGGAACCCCGGCGTAGATGCCACGCCCCGGCTGCGTGGAAGAGCGCCGACAGCTCGGCAAGCCGGCAGCATCGCCGCAGGGGGGCGATCGCAGCGAGCTCGCTCCTCAGGTCGTCAGAGAGCAACGCCTTCGAGCGCGAGCATGCGCCGCTTGTAGTCGATCCCGAGATCGCCGAACGAGCCGATACCACCGGCGGCGACGACGCGGTGGCACGGTACGAGCACCCCCAGCTTGTTCCGCGCGCAGAACGTCCCCGCCGCTCGTGCCGCTCCCGGCCGGCCGGCGAGCGCCGCCAGCTCGCCGTACGTGACGACCTCGCCCCGCGGGACGCGTCGGAGGGCGCGGGCGCAGTCGCCGTAGAACCCGTCGTCGAGGTCGAGCGCGACGTCGGCAAAGTCGTCGGGTGCGCCCGCGAAAAAAGCCTGCAAACGCTGCGCGAGGGTCTGACCCGGGTCTGACCCGGGTCTGACCCCGGTCGTCGGTTGAGGTGGCCGACCGGGACGTGGGTGCTCCGACCAGAGGACGCGGTCGCCGTCGAGCCAGAGCTCCCCCACGCCCCAGCCCGGCGCCTCGTACTGCACGAGCGTCGGCCTCATCCTCCGATGTTGTAGCGTCGCGCCCGTGACGCGGGCACGTCTGGCGGTGGGCGGATACCTGTACGTCGCGCTCGCGCTCCCGGCGTTCGTCGTCGGCAAGCATCACTCCGACCTCGGCTCAGCGCTCTTCACGGGAGCCGCGTTCGCGTTCCTCTGGTTCCTCGCGAGCCTGCGCTCTCGGCTCGACCGCTACGACCCCGAGGGGTTCTTCGGGAGCACCGTCCACCTCGGCGGGGCCGCGATGGTCGCGCTGCAGGCGTCGACGCTCTACTTCGCCGCGCCGCAGCTCGCAGCGCCGACGGCCGCCTGCGCCGCGACGGTGATCGTCGGGGCCTCGCTGGCCGCGCTGCGCGCGCGGAAGGTGTCGAAGCGGTTCGGGTACGCCGGGCTCGTCGGCGGCGCCGGCGTGCTCGGCGTCGGCGCGCTCGAGGGCGCCTGGCACTGGAAGCTGGCCGGCAACGAGATCTTCGCCTCGACGCTCGGCTTCATGATCTGGGTCCTCGTGACCTCCACGCACCTCCTGCGCCGCTAGCGCGCGAGTAATCTCCGCCGCATGAGCACTCACGCCATCTTCCGCCCGCCCGCGCCCACGAACGAGCCGATCAACGACTACGCGCCGGGGTCTCCCGAACGCGCCGCGCTGCAGCGCCGCCTCGAGCAGATGCGCGGGGAGCGCGTCGACGTCCCGATGGTCATCGGCGGCAAGGACGTCCGCACCGGAAGGACGCGGACAGCCGTCATGCCGCACGCACGCGAGCACGTGCTCGCCGACGTCCACCAGGGCAGCGCCGAACACGTGCAGCAGGCGATCGACGCAGCGTCGAAGGCGTGGCACGACTGGTCGCGGCTGCCGTGGGAGGACCGTGCCGGCGTGTTCCTGCGGGCGGCGGAGCTCCTGTCCGGCCCGTGGCGTGACACGCTCAACGCGGCGACGATGCTCGGTCAGTCGAAGACCGTCCATCAGGCGGAGATCGACGCCGCGTGCGAATCGATCGACTTCTTCCGCTTCAACATCGAGTTCATGACGCGGGTCTACTCGGAGCAGCCCGTCTCGACGCAGGGCGTCTGGAACCGGATCGAGTATCGCCCGCTCGAGGGCTTCGTCTTCGCCGTCTCACCGTTCAACTTCACCGCAATTGCAGCCAACCTGACGAGCTCGCCCGCGCTCATGGGCAACACGATCGTCTGGAAGCCCGCGTCGACGGCGATGCTCTCGTCGTACTACCTCATGCGCCTCTTCCAGGAGGCCGGGCTTCCGGACGGCGTCATCAACCTCGTCTACGGCTCGGGTGCGGAAATCGGGGACGCTGCGCTCGACAGCCCCGACCTCGCCGGCATCCACTTCACAGGCTCGACGCCGGTGTTCAACGGCATGTGGCACACCGTCGGCGCGAACATGGGGAAGTACCGGAGCTACCCGCGCATCGTCGGTGAGACGGGCGGCAAGGACTTCATCGTCGCGCATCCGTCTGCCGACCTCGATGCGCTGGCCACGGCCATCGTGCGCGGCTCGTTCGAGTATCAAGGGCAGAAGTGCTCGGCCGCGTCGCGCGTCTACGCACCGTCCAATCTCTGGCCCAAGCTCCGCGAGCGTCTCGAGGAGCAAGTCGGGACGATCAAGGTCGGCGACGTCACCGACTTCTCGAACTTCATGGGCGCCGTGATCGACGGCTCCGCGTTCAAGACGCAGGTCGACGCGATCGAGGAGGCCAAGGCCGACGGCCTCAGCGACATCGTCGTCGGCGGCGGCTACGACGACACGCAGGGCTACTTCGTGCAGCCGACCGTCATCGAGACGCGCGACCCCGACTTCCGCCTCCTGCGCGAAGAGCTCTTCGGACCGGTCGTCACGACGTACGTCTACGACGAGAAGCGCTACGACGACACGCTCGAGCTGATCGACAGGACGGCTCCGTACGGGCTGACCGGCTCGGTGTTCTCCGAGGACCGAGCGGCGATCGACGTGGCGACCGACAAGCTCCGGTACACCGCGGGCAACTTCTACGTCAACGACAAGCCGACCGGCGCGGTGGTCGGGCAGCAGCCGTTCGGCGGCTCGCGCGCCTCGGGCACGAACGACAAGGCCGGCTCGATGTGGAACCTGATCCGCTGGGTCAGCCCGCGTACGATCAAGGAGACGTTCACGCCGCCACGCGACTACCGGTACCCGTTCATGGACGCGGAGCCGGATTCCGCGGGTACGTAGCGCTCGCCGTCACGCGCGGCCGGCTTTGTGCAGCTGGTCGTAGATCCGCCGCGCCGTCTTTGCGGGCACGCCGGGGACACCCTCGAGCTCCTCGCGGGTGGCCGCCAGCACGCGTTCGGCGGAGCCGAAGTGGCGGAGCAAGGATCGCCGGCGCGCAGGCCCGACGCCTTCGAGCTGGTCGAACATCGACTCGCGCGCATTCGCGTCGCGGCGCTGCCGGTGGTACCCGACGGCCGCGCGATGCGCCTCGTCGCGGATCCTCTGCAGCAGCTGCAGCCCGGCGGAGTGCGGGTCCAGCAGGATGGGGTCGGAGCGGCCGGGCACGAAGACCTCCTCGATCCGCTTGGCGAGCGCGATCACGGCCACCCGGGGCAGATCGAGCTCCTGCATCGCCGCCAGCGCGGCCGAGAGCTGTCCCTTGCCGCCGTCGACGACGACGAGATTCGGCGTGGCGGCAAACGACTCGTTCCATTCCTGCGATGCGGGATCGGCGGAGAGGCGCGCGAAGCGGCGCGAGATCACCTCACGCATCGCGGCGAAGTCGTCCTGGCCGTCGAGCCCGCGCACGGCGAACTTGCGGTAGTGCGCCTTTTTCGGCAAGCCGTCTTCGAAGACGACCATCGAGCCGACGATCTCCTGGCCCTGGATGTTGGAGATGTCGAAGCACTCGATCCGAATGGGCAGTGACTCGAGGTTGAGCGCCTCGCGCAGCTCTTCGAGCGCCTCGACCCGGCGGAGCCGTCGAGTCTCCGACACGAACGTCTCGGATTGCAGCGCGAGCTCGGCGTTCTGCATCGCGAGCTCGAGCAGACGACGCTTCTCTCCTCGTTCCGGGACGCGCACCTCGACCTTCGAGCCGCGACGCTCGCTCAGGAACGCCGCGAGCGCGGTCGTGTCGCCGGCCCCGCGCGGAACGAGAATCTGGGGCGGCACGGACGGCGCCGACCCGTAGTACTCGAGGCAGAACTGCTCGAAGACCTCGCCGAGCTCCTCCCCCGCAGCGTTCTCGAGATGAAACGAGTATCGATCGATCATGCGGCCGTCGCGCAGCGGGAACACCTGGACGGCCGCTCGTTCGGGAGACACGGCGACACCGATGACGTCGATCGTGCCGATCGAGCGCCGCTCCACCGCCTGGCGCTCGCTCAGCCGCTCGACCGCACGAAGCCGGTTGCGGTAGCGCGCGGCGTCCTCGAACCGCTCCTCTGCCGCCGCCTCGCGCATCTGCTGCTCGAGCCGGCGGCGGATCGGGCGGTCGTCACCCGAGAGGAACTCGATGACGCCGTCGATGATCGTGCCGTACTCCTCCTTCGTGACGTAGCCGACGCACGGGGCGAAGCAGCGTTCGATGTGGTAGTCGAGACACGGGATGCCGCTGTGCCGGCCGGGCTTCGGCCCTTCGCAAGGCCTGTACCGGAAGACGCGGTTCAGGACGTCCAGCGTCTCGCGCACCTTCTTCGCGTTGGCGTAGGGCCCGAAGTAGACGACGCCGCGGCGGTGCCGTTCGCGAGTGAACATCACCCTCGGGTACTCGTCCTCGACCGTCACCGCGATGTACGGGAACGATTTGTCGTCTCGCAAACGGACGTTGAACGGAGGCCGGTGGCGCTTGACGAGGTTCTGCTCGAGATGGAGCGCCTCGACCTCGTTCTGGGTGACGATCGTCTCGATGTCGGCCACGCGCCCGGCCATCTGGCGGATGCCGGGACGCGTGTCGCTCGAGCCCGGCTGAAAGTACGAGCGAACGCGCGAACGCAGGACCTTGGCCTTCCCGACGTAGAGCACGTCGCCCCGTTCTCCGTGGAAGAGGTAGACGCCCGGCTCCGCCGGCAGGCGCTGGAGCTGGCTCGCGACGCGGTCGGTCGGCATGCGCCCACGGTACCCTGGCCGCCGTGCGCGGACTCGCTGTGGCACTGATCGTGTTCTTCGCGCTCGTCGGGCCGGCCTGGGCGGGCGGGCCGTACATGCTGGTGGGTGCCGCCGACGACATCGGAAAGCAGCCGACTCCCGCGGCCGCGAAGCTCGCGATGGACGATGCTCGTCTCGCGGGGCTCGATGCCATCCGCATAACGCAGACGTGGAAGACGGGCGAGACGACTCTGTCGCCCGGTGAGCGTATCCTGCTCGACAACGCGGTCAGCGCAGCGCAGGCCGACGGGCTGCGCGTGATCATCTCGATCTATCCGTACGGCTCGAGCGTGACGCCGCTCACGGATCAAGCACAGAGCGACTTCGCCGCCTACGCCGCCGACGTCGTCAAGCGATACCCGCTCGTCCGGGACTTCATCATCGGGAACGAGCCGAACTTGAACCGCTTCTGGCTGCCGCAGTTCGGACCGAACGGTGAGGACGTCGCCGCCCCCGCGTACGAACGGCTGCTCGCCACGACGTACGACGCGATCAAGGCCGTGCGCCCCCACACGACGGTGTACGGCGGTGCGCTGGCACCACGTGGTGTCGACAAGCCGAACACCGGGCGCGACACGCACTCGCCGACGGCGTTCATCACGGATCTCGGCGCGGCGTACCGCGCCAGCGGGCGGGCCGTCCCGATCATGGATGCGTTCGCCTTCCACCCGTACCCGGAGAACTCGTCCATCGGTCCGGACTTCCCGCATCCGAATTCGACTTCGATCGGGCTCGCGGACTACGACAAGCTGGTCGCTCTCCTCGGCAGCGCGTTCGACGGCACCGCACAGCGGGGGTCGTCTCTGCCGATCCTCTACGACGAGTTCGGAATCGAGACGCAGATCCCGGCGGACAAGGCGTCGCTCTACACCGGCAAGGAGCCCTCGACGACGCATCCCGTCGACGAGGCGACGCAGGCCAGGATGTACGAGCAGGCGATGTCGATGGCCTTCTGTCAGAAGACCGTGCTCGGCCTGCTGCTCTTCCACGTCGAAGACGAGAAGTCTCTCGCGGCCTGGCAGTCCGGCGAGTTCTATGTCGACGGGACGCCGAAGACGTCTCTGTATCCGGTCCGCGGCTCCGCCGCGTCGGTGCACAGGGGCATCGCGGCGACCTGTCCCGGCATGCAGCTGACGCCGAAGCTGACGCTCGTGCCCGGGACCTCGACGTCGCGCGGGCTTCCGGTTCAGCTCACGTGCTCGCTCGACTGCTCGTACACGCTGCAGCTCGACGGGCGTGGGACGCTGAAGGGCACCGCGATCGGGTCGACACCGAAGTCCCTCCTTTTCCACGGCCGCATCGCCGCCGGCCGCCACACCCTCACCGCCACGGCGACGGCCGCCATGAACACCGGCCCGCCGGGAACCGCGCGCGTCGGCTTCACGGTGCCGAACCGGAGCTAGCATGAGCAACGTGAGCGCCGGCCAGGGTCAGTACGTCGCGTACACGTTCTACCGCGTCGATCCCGCATGGCGGCGGTTGCCCATCGAGGAGCGCGATGCGGCGAAGGATGCCTTCGCAGAGACGCTCGACGAGCACGCGTCGAGATTCGACGCCCTGCGGGTCTACTCGGCGACCGGCGTCCGGCCCGAGGTCGACTTCTTCCTGTGGAAGATCACCTCCCGCTACGAGGACCTCGGCGAGCTCGGAGCCGCAGTCAACGGGACGCCGCTCGCCGGCTGGCTGGAGACGCCGTACTCGTACCTCGCGACGACGAAGGCGTCGCAGTACACGCAGGCGCGCCGACCGCGCAAGATCGTGCCGAAGGGATCGCCGTATCTCGTCGTCTACCCGTTCGTGAAGCTTCGGCCGTGGTACGCGCTGCCGGCCGAGGATCGTCAGCGGGCGATGGACGAGCACATGCGGGTCGGCCACGAGTTCGAGACGATCCACAACCACACGACGTACTCCTTCGGGATCGACGACCAGGAGTTCATGACCGCGTTCGAGTGCGACGAGCCGGCCGACTTCATGCACCTGATGCTGACGCTCCGGGAGTCCGAAGCCTCCCGCTACACCGAGCGCGACACGCCGATCTTCGTCGGACAGCTCATGCCTGTCCGCGAGGCGCTGGACCGCCTCGACGGGGTGGGCGCCCTCGCGCGCTACGAGTAGCGGCGCTGCTCGCGCCAGGTGCGCACGCCGACGTAGGCGCAGATCGCCCCGACCGCGATCGACACGAGCGCGTTGCGTCCCTGAGGGGCCGACACGAACCACCAGCCGATGTCGACCAGCAGCAGCGCGACCGCCGCATAGAAGACCCACGTCGCGCGGTCGCCCCAGGTGGCGATCTCGCGCCGGCCGAAGTCGCGCCACACGAAGTACAGGACGACGCCGATCACGATGAAGAACGCGATGCTGAGCAGCGCGTTCGCGGTCGCGAGCGCCGTCTCCGCGTTCAAGGCGACGATGGCGACGGCGACCACCGCGAGGATCGCGAGGTTGCGGAGGAACGGGCTGATTCTCATGCAGTTGTATAGGCGCGAACGGCGAGCGCCGCGGCGACGAGCATCGCGACCGCGAACCACAGTAGCCGCGCCCGCGGGTCGCTCGGGGCGTACAGCCAGGGCGAGAGCACTGCGAGCAGCGCAAAGGTGCCGTACGCGTAGTGCAGGTGGTCGGAGGCGCGCTTGTGGCCCGAGAGAAGCAGCAAGCCGAGCCCGACCTGCGCGACGACGAGCGTCTGGGCCAGCGTCAAGACGTGCGCCACGATCGCTCCGGCGCCTCGCCTGCGGGCGACGAACGCCGTGACCGAAGCGGCGACGCACACGCCGATCACCAGGAAGGCGTTCACGTGGTGCGCCGTTAGCATGGTTAGTGCCTCGTACCGGGAATCCCTCGCTGCTCCGGCGAGCGAAAAGCAAGCAGGGCAAGGACGCAGCGAGCGTCCGTACCAAGCCGGTACGGACGCGACCGAGGACGCAGCCTGGCGCCGGTTTGCAGCCGCTGGAGCGCGAGATGATTTCCGGTAGGAGGCACTCAAAGCACCCTACAGAGAGGAACGACGATGGTCGATGAAGGCGGACCTGCTCCCGATTTCGAGCTCGAGTCCGACGGCGGGGGCATCGTGCGTCTGTCCGACCTGCGCGGCAAGCAGGTCGTCGTCTACTTCTACCCCAAGGACGACACGACCGGCTGCACGGCGCAGGCGTGCGGGATCCGCGACGCATGGGCCGAGTTCCAGCACGCCGGCGCCGTCGTCCTCGGGATCTCACCCGACGACGTCGCCTCACACGACCGGTTCAAGGAGAAGTACTCGCTGCCGTTCACGCTGCTCGCCGACGAGGGGCACAAGGTCGCCGACGCCTACGGCGTCTGGGGCGAGAAGAAGTACATGGGCAGGACGTACGAGGGGATCACGCGGTCGACCTTCGTGATCGGCGAGGACGGCACCGTCAAGAAGGCGATGCGCAGGGTGAAGCCGGCGACGCACGCCGACGACGTGCTCGCGGTGTTGCGCTCCTAGGCGAGTGCGACCGTCGTCTCGGCGCGGCGGCTCTCGTAGCCGTCGCCGAGCTTCTCGCGCAGCGTCGACTCGAGCTCACCGCTCGCTTCCAGCTCCTCGACGATGTCGGCGCCGCCGACGAGCTCGCCCTTCACGAAGACCTGGGGGATCGTCGGCCAGCCGGAGATGGAGCTCAGGTCCTGCCTGATCTCCGGGTCCGGGAGGATGTCGACCGCCGTCACGGGCGCACCCGCACGCCGTAGCGCCTTGAGCGCGCGGTCGGAGTTCCCGCACATGACGAACGACGGCGTGCCCTTCATGAAGAGGACGACGTCCGACCCCTCGATGACTTCTTTGATCTGCTCGCTATAGCTCACGTCGATCCTTTCGTCCTGATCCGCAACTCGTGAATTGTGCCGTCGGCGAGCGGGTCGGCGAGCGCCTGGTAGACGCGCCGGTGTTGCTCGACGAGCGAGAGGCCGCCGAGCGACGGCGCGGTCACGACGACCTGGAAGTGGTCGCCGCCGCCGGTCCGGTCGATCACGTCGAGCTCGGTCGCATCCGGAAACGCCGACTCGAGCAAGGCTCGCAGTGGTTCTGTCGCCATCTACTCTGATGCTAGCGATGAGGATTGCCGTGGCTACAATGCCGCCCGCCGCGCGGATGTGGCGGAATTGGTAGACGCGCACGGTTCAGGTCCGTGTGCCCGTAAGGGCGTGGAGGTTCAAGTCCTCTCATCCGCACTCTGAGAAGGATCATCGTCCTGGTGGTGGCGGC
>Ga0209579_10000995_pt1 | contig 24586 bp, 21 predicted proteins | sample Coa_R1_2_FD_187152 | JGI IMG/M metagenome (GOLD analysis project Ga0209579, IMG submission 187152) | Surface soil microbial communities from Centralia Pennsylvania, which are recovering from an underground coalmine fire - Coalmine... | ecosystem: Environmental > Terrestrial > Soil >... | reverse complement strand
GGCGGTTGAATTCGAGATCGTCCTCGATTCCGGTGAACGTCGCGCCAAAGAACAATTCGCCGTCTGGCGTGAGAAACACGCTCAGCGGCCAGCCGCGCAGTCCTTTGAGCGCCGCGACGGCCTGCTGCAAACGCAAATCTGTTTCAGGAAACGCGTCGCGGTCGAGGCGCACGGGAATGAAATCGTTGTTGAGGCGATTGGCGATGCCCGGATCGCTGAACACCGCGCGGTCCATTTCGCGCCCGCCGTGGCACCAATTCGCGGTGACGAACACATAGAGCGGCTTTTGCACGCGGTCGGCTTCGGCAAAGGCATCGGCGCTCCACGCGCGCCATTGCACGAGGCTTTTGCTCTTGATGAGCGCGGGATCGGTGCCGCGAAGCGTTCCGGCGTGAGCAAGCCACGGAGGTGCGGGTTCTTCGGCGCGGGAGAGCATCGCGCAGAGCGCGAAGATAAGAAAGGGCAAACGACGCTCAATCATTTCATTTCCATTCGGCCTTGAGCATCATTTTCCTTGCATGTTTTGATTGCTCTTTATTAAGGCGCGTTGAACCGATCTTTTCGAGCGCGTTGTTAATGCGCGCGGTCAATTTGGATTTGTTGACGGGAAGGGACGCGGTCGTCTTATTACGCTTCATTTTATTTCACCTACTTAAGTCAATGCGGGCGCGGGGCCCATTCCGCCTAAAGGCGGGACTACGAACGTCTTCACATTCCCGGCGGCATCGCGTCGTTGATCGCCTTCACGTACATCATCGCCGCTCTGAAAATATTGATGATCACAAACAGCGCCACCAAACCGTAAACAATGCGCGGCAGCCAATCCGCGAAATGCTCGATCGCGCGCGTGTACCGCTCGCGCGCTTCTTTCGCAAGACGAATCAGCGTCCTGTCCAATTCGCCGGCTTGCTCACCGACCGCAACGGCCGCGCTGAATTCAAGCGGCCAGAGATTGCTTTTCTCCTCGCGCATTGTTTTGCTGAACGAAAAGCCCTGCGCCGCGGCTTTTGACAATCGCACACTCTCCTCGCGATAGCAGCCGTTGCGCAGGGCGCGCGCAATGGACTCGAGCGCCAACGAAATGGTCGATCCAGCGGCAAGCAGGTTGCCAAGCAGTTCGCCGAATTCGGCGAGACTGCGCTGGCGTTCGATGTAGCCGGCCAGCGGAATCGAAAGCACGACTTTGTCGAACGCCGTCGGCGGAACGGGCGTGCCGTCCGGATTGAATACGCGCTTCATGGCGCGCGCGTGAAAAAAAAGGGCGCCACCGATCGCCAGCGCGAGCGAGAGAGCGATCGGAACGAAGGCGCAGAGCAGATAGATGATCACGCTGCCGCCGTCGCCGAAGAGCATCGGCAGCGGCGCGATCGCCGACGCGATGATCAGCGTCACCACGGGCTTGATGAGTTTTCCCAGAATATGCCGGCGCGCGTTGCGCCAGAGTTCGCGCTGGCGCACCAGCGAGTCGATGCTGACTTCGATGCGCCCCGCACTCCAGCCGGCCGCGAGAATCGCGCGCTCGCCTTCGGTGAGCACCGGCGCAAGCGCGTCGAGCACGTTGACGATGCCGGCGCCGTTGGCCGTGCGTTCGGAGGCTTTGTGGAAACAGTCGCGCGCGCTGCCGCGCAGCAGTTCGCCGGAATTCTCCAGCGCTTCGGAGGAGCCGATGCCGGATTCCAGTTGAATGCGCCACGAACGCAGCGCTTCGGTGACGACGGGGTTGAGCGTGTCGAACATAGGCGTTGCGAAACAGTAGACTCTTGAGTTGCGTCACGCGCAACTGGAATTTCGAAGTAGTGAACTCGGCGCGCCGATACATGCTGCGACTATGGCGCCTTCGGCGCCGGATCGACAAACGCACACGAACGGTGGCTGCCGTCGCAGAACGGCTTTTTGTTCGACTGTCCGCAACGGCACAGCGCCACTTGCGGGCCGTTGACGGTGAGCGGTTTGCCGTCGGCACCGGTGATTTCAAACTGGCCGGCGACGAGGATCGGGCCGTTGGGAAGGACGGTTACTTTTGTGGTCATCGCGAATGCCTCCAAGTGGCTGCTCATGAATAGCGGGAATTATTGCCGCGTCAATTCGTTGCGCGCGGCTCTTCGCTGCTTCCCTGTCGCTTTGTCCAGAGGGCCGGAGCCCACTCTCAAGAAATTCAAAGAGAGATTCCGAAATAGTCTCCGACCCTCTTCTTGAAGCCGCCTTGCGCGGCGCCCAGGCGCTTCGAGCGTTCAAGCACTGCCACGGAAATTCATATTCGGCAAACCTGGGAATATAGGAACTTCGTTTCAACCCGGACGCGGCGAAATCCGGATCGGATTTTAGCAGCGTCACTTCGCCGCCTTCCGCCAAATCCAATTGAGCGGACAGGCGGCAAACGCGAGCAACTTTTCCCGAAACATAGAGGACCAGGCATGGCCTGGCGTCCTTGCACTTTCCCAAATCGACGCCTTCGACCCAATAGATTTCGCCAGGTTGAACCATAATTTATTCTTCGTCGGGAAGAAGCACGTTCAACCGTTTTATGTCCTCGCTTTTATACACGGGCCAGCCCGCGCGATTGGTTCCGATCGGTGTCAAGCGCGCTGCAAAATACGCGCGCGCCTCCTTCCACGTTTTCAATCGGACAGGCCGAGACGCGCCTGAATTCGCTGCAATGGGCGAATGGGCCGGCTTTCTTGTAAGTGTGGGCATAAGTGCAATTCCTCAACCCTTCCTTCACAGCGAAGCAAATTGTACATCTTGACACTCTAGCAATACAGAAAAAAAGAAAAGGCGCGCGCTCTGCCGCTGCTTATTTCTCATTCAGTTTGCACGAAACAGGTATATCCAGCGTGTTCAAGTTTATGAAACGTTTTAACTTCACCGAATCGGAGTTAATAGTGAATCGAGGAATAACCGTGTAGGTGCGATGGTCCTTAATCTCTGCATCGTCCTTCTGTCGCATGAGGTCGGATTGGATATGACTCGGAGAGATAACTGACCGGCTAACGGCCCACGTCGATTGTCCGTCTTTTTTATCAATTCGGATGAGTATCAAATAAGCGCGAACTGATTCATTCTCAGCGTACACCATGAGCTTGCGACTCGTAATCTTGGCGTCGGTATGGTGTGCTAAAATCAGGGCGTCGCACGCCGCTACGATTTGTTCGTACTCCCTCTTGCGGTCGGCTGGAATGGTGTCTTCAAACCAAATTTTGATCTCGTTATGAAGCCGCTCCGGCGAGCGAATCTGCGGCACGTTCAATTCAATTTCTTCAAATACTGCTTGATTAGCCGTGTGAACGACAATGTCCGGGATGTGTTCAGACCCTCCGCCGGAATTGGAAATAGTCCAGGACCATCTGACATGGCCCGGTTCCACACCCACTCCTCGATCGAGGCTCGCGTCCTTTCCGCGATCCGCGTACCAGTTTTCAGTCGGGTCGTTAAGCCAAATCTCACGGCCAGAATGAGGGTATCCCACCGGAATCACGCGTTTTACGTCGCTGGCAGATTGGATTTCGCCTTGGAGGTCATCCATCATATCATTAGCCAAAACGCTTATCGAGAACGCAATAACAAGCAGAATAAAGAAAATTCGCATCGTAAACCCCCTTTTTCGAGGACTCGGGCGTGCAGCAGCGGGGTGGCGCCCGGCGGCGTTTCGCCGAGCTGAAACTATCGCAGCGCTTCAATCATCCAACTGCGCGAACAATTCGCTCAGCTTTAATTCGAATCCCGGCAGAAACGGTTCGCCGTGCAGCGTGTCTTTTTCCGTTAACGTCGTGAATGTCTCCGGCGCGGTGAAAACGTCCACGATGCGCTTTTTGGGATCGACTTGCCAAACCTGAATCACACCAGCGGCAAAATACTCGCGGCGTTTGCGCGCCATTTCTTCGCGGGTGTTGCTCCTGCTAAGCACCTCGACGGCCAGATCGGGAACGAGTCTTGGAACGCGCGGGCGGGGTTTCGGGCCCTGAACCAATTTGCGGCGCGACACAAACGCAACGTCCGGCATGCGCAATTGGCCTTTGGGAATCTCCAGCATGCCGTCAGGCCCGGTGACCTTTCCCAGCTTCCGCGGAATGACGTGTGCGTTCAGAACGTAACCAAGGTACATTGCGAGGTCCGATTCGTTGTAGCCCATGGGTTTCTCCACCAGCACGCCGTCATACAGTTCAAAGAGCCGGTTCTCTTTCTGTTCAAGCAGGTCCGCGTCCTCGATGGTGGCGGTGCCGGGCGCCGGCTGCATGCGAATGCGCTCGAGTGGAATTTTGCCCAGATGCAGGTCGGCCAGTGTATTTGCGGGTGTCAGCGGGAAATCAAGCAGTGCAGGCATGGTTATTCTCCCGATTCAGTGTAATTGGCGGAGCACTCTCGGCAATTTGTTTTTCAGACGCGCCGGTGTATGCTGTCCACACTCTCAAAAAAGGAAACCCTCATGTCCCCGTCACGCACCGTTATCATGGCGCTCATCTTCTTCGCGTTCTTCGTTCGCGCTGAAGAACCCAAACCCAAACCGCGCGCCGCGCGCTCGGTGCACCTCGGCTACACCATCCCCGCGCCTGACGGCGCCAAACCGGGCGCGGATATGTTCTACAACGAAGCCACGGTCGAACAGTCCACCAACGGCACGTACTTCATGGCTTGCGGTTTTCGGTCGGGCTATTTTGGGATTCAGGAATTGAAGAACAAGAAGATCGTGATTTTCTCCATCTGGGATCCGGGCAAGCAGAACGATCCCAACAGCGTCAAGGCCGAAGACCGCGTCAAAACCATTTATCAGGGCGACGGCGTGGAGATCAGCCGCTTCGGCGGCGAAGGCACCGGCGCGAAGAGCATCTTTGCGTACGATTGGAAAGCCAACGAAACGCAGCGCTTTTTGATCACGACGAAGATCGAAGGCACGGCCACGACTTTCGCCGCGTGGTTTTATCTCAACGATAAAAAGGAATGGAAGCACCTCGCCAGTTTCCAGGCCGTGGACCGCGCGATTAATTTGAACGGCCTGTATTCGTTCATCGAAGATTTCCGCCGCGATGGAAAAAGCGTGGATGAACCGCGCCGGGCGCGCTACGGCAATGGCTGGGTGCGCACGCTCGACGGCCAATGGCGCCAGCTCGTCAAAGCCAAATTCACCGGCGACGCCACACAGCTCGACAACAACGACGCCGGCGTCACGACCGAAGGCGATTTCTATCTCGCCACCGGCGGCGACGCGAAGCGCTCCCGCGAGTTGAACTCGACGATTGAGCGCACACCCAAAAACAGCGACTTGCCCAACCTTCCGGCGTTCGCACTGATGCCGAAAACGTCTGCGCCGTAAATTCTTTGGAACAAATCATCAGCCCAATCGTGTTCGAGCTTTAGCAGATTTTGCGCGGTCGTGAATGGAAATTCTATGTCCGATTCCGTACCGCGCGGCGGCGGATTCGCCGTTCGCAGAGGAACCACGCGTCGAATAGCACGACGAGTCCATAGAGTGCGTCCAATGCCGCATTTCCAAAATCTAACTTCCATTTTCCTGGCACAACAGGTCCATACAAATCCCATGGAGTTATATAGTCTAAGTGGCTCCGCGCGACGATCGGATAACCGTATGCGCGAGAAACATAGCACTGCCGAATTCCGACTCCGCCGCTTCGAACAATCAAGCATTCGACATCGTTACCTTCGTCCACGTTCATCCAAATCAGTCCGCCCGCGACACACATCAGCACAATCGCCGTCGAGAGATGCACCTGAAAGCGCCATCGGCGCGCTGGTTTGACCTCGTCGCTCATCGCCGCTCACTCAGTCCGTGGCTAACTCGCGCTGGCGTGAAGCTTCAATCCGATCGCGCGAATGATCTTTAACACCGTCGCGAACTCGGGCTTGCCTTCGGGGGAAAGCGCGCGGCGCACGCTGGCGCGCGCGAGACCGGATTGGCGCGAAATTTCGTTCAAACCCTTGGCGCGAGCGATATCACTGAGCGCTGCGGAAATCAATTCGGCATCGCCGTCCTCCAGCGCCGCTTCGAGGTAAGCTGCCATGTCTTCATCGGATTCAAGATGCTCGGCGGCATCCCACGCGCGCGTTTTCAGCTTCATGACTGCTCCCGTTTCACTGCTTGGGCCAATTTAATCGCCATTCTAATGTCACGATCCTGTGTGCTTTTGTCACCACCCGCCAACAGTATAACCACAGTTTTGGCGCGTTGCAAAAAATAGATGCGGTATCCTGGGCCATAATCGATGCGAAGTTCCGCTACGCCGCCTCCCACCGGTTTGGCGTCGCCGGCGTGCCCCAAGGACAGGCGCCGAATTCGATTAAGAATGCGGACTCGCGCCATGCGGTCGCGCAGGCCATTAAACCAGTTTGAATAAGTGTCGGTCTGGCGTATCTCTACCATATTGACCCGTTGACACGTGCAAGATGAAAATTCTCGTGAGAGTATCGTTCGCGCGGCGATGCGCTGCAAGGAAAAGCATCCGCTTACTTACATGCGCGGCTCTGGCGCCCACAACTCCGCCGCAAACGGCAACTCCCGACCCAAAACCATTGCCGCCAGAAGTTCCGCCGACGCCGGCGCCAGCGTTACGCCGTTGCGGTAATGGCCGGCGCTGATGTACAGGTTGCACACGCCCGGCACGGGGCCTATTAGTGGGTGGCGGCCTTTCATGCCTGGGCGCAGGCCGGCCCACGTTTTGAGCGGCTCCAACTTTCGCAGCGCCGGAAGAACGCCGTGCGCGAAGCGCTCCAATTCCGCGCGGCCTTGCGGCGTCGTGGATTTATCGAAGCCCGCTTTTTCGTGCGTCGCGCCGACCAGCAGCACGCCGTCGCCGCGCGGGACCATGTAATGGTTGCGCTCGCAGATCAGCCGCGACGCCAGCGTTGGATCGGCCTGGTAGCAGAGCAACTGTCCGCGGACTGGTTGCACTTTTTTCAGCGCGGGTACGCGCTGCGTCAAGAATTCCATCTGCCCAATCCACGCGCCCGCACAGACGGCCACGGCGCCGGCGTGGATTTCTTCGCCCGTGGATGTCTTCACGCCGAGAACTCGGGGCGAATCATTGGTGCCAATCGGGACGGGCTCGGAGGCCAGTCCTACTTTGGCATCGGTCAGAAACGTCAGGCCTTCCACGCCCGCGCGAATTTCACCGCCACGTTTTCGCACGGAGGCTTCGAGCGCGCGCACGAGCCACGGGTTGCGCGTCTGCGCTTCGTTCGGAAAATGAATCGCACCCGTTACCTCGCCGCTCAGATTCGGCTCCAGCGCGCGCACTTCGCCATAGTCGATCCAGCGCGCCGGCACGCCGCGCGCGGCGCAGAGCGCGATCCACTCAGCGGTGTTGTTTTTCGAGATGGTGTGCTTGTCGCCGCCGCCGGATGTTTCCTCTTCCGCCAATTCCGCGGGCATCTCCGCCGGCGTGGGATTTTGGCGCTGAATTTCCAGCGCGCCGCACGCGCGGTAACCGGTTTCGATGCCGGTTTCCTCTTTGAGCCGCCGCGCCCATTCCGCGTGCAACTTCACGCTCCACAGCGCCAGATCGTAATAATCCGGCGTGCCCGCATCGCGCTTCAGCCGCGGCCGGCACGTGAGCATCCCCGCGCCGGCCCACGACGCCTCACGCGCGATGCCGCCCTTGTCGAGCACCGTCACGCGCAAGCCGTTACGCAACGCAACATCGGCAAGACTCAAGCCGATCACGCCGGCGCCGAGGATGAGGAGGTCGGGGGAATTGGTCATTGTGAAGATGATAATCTCTTGTTGTAAATCTTCCGCTGAAATTGAGAATCCGGATCGCAACAGCCCTTGAGATACGTAAGAATTGCGCCGCTAATCGCGGAAAAGCCAGCCTGCTGGAAGCCGGCGCTCCGTCACCACCAGGCCCGGCTGGAAGCCGGCGCTCCATTACCACCACGGCGGCCGCAGCAGCCGCGGGCCTTCCTGCATGCGCTGGCGTTCGGCGGCTTCTTCGCGGCGGCGCATGATCGGATCGTCGAGCGTGTAGGTCACGTCGCCGGAACCGTACTTCATGCTCAGTTCCAAAATGCGGCCGTCGGGCGTCAGCAACATGCGGCAGGGCATCATCGCGGCGCCGGCGTTGGCGACGAAGAGGCGCGGCTCGTTGCGCTCGGCATCGCTCAGGCGCTGGCGCTGGCGTTCGGTCAACCGGTTCCTCGGCTCGGGACGAATATCGAAGAGCAGTACCCCGCAGCGATTTTGCCGCACGAGGTACAGCGCCGCTTTTTGAAATGCCACTTTGACCGGCTCCTCGGAAAATGGCTGCGGCTGCATGCCCGTGTCGCGCAGCATCAAGTACACGGTCAGGCGCGCGTAATCGGATTTGATCTGCTCGTCGTCGTTCTTCGGCGCGGGCGGAATGGGCAGGCGCGCGGCGAGCAGCATGAGATGTTCGACGCGATTAAAATCGGAGATGAACGTGCCCTCGGGCAGCGCGCGCACCCACGATTGGTCGAGCAGGCGCGGCGACGCTTGCGACTCCAGCGCGCTGGCTTCGTCTTCGTCGATCGGGACGCGCTTGAGTGGATCGCGCCAGGCGGATTCGTCGGCTTCTTTCGGCACAAGCAAGCCCGCTTCGCAGCCGGCCATCGCGCCCTTGTACGCAGCCGATCGTTTCAATTCGGGCAGCGCGTCGCGGTGGGTGCTGACGCTGATTTTTCCGCCGCCGAGACTCGCGTTGACGCGGTAATCGAGTTTCGCGCCGGCGTGTTCCACGCCGCGCGTTTCATAATGCAGCGGGCGCCATTGCTCGTCGTAAAGCGTCACGGCCGTTTCGTCGCGCAGCGATTCGCCGCCAGCAACCTGCACGCGCGATGTGGACACGTACGCGGGCTTGCCGCTGATCTGCTCGGGCTTGAAGCCATTGGGCACGCTTTTGCCGGAATCGTATTTCGAAAAACGCAGCGCCACGCGCCCGATGTTGGCGCTGCGCGCTTTGACCGTGTACACAAATTCCTGATCGAGCAGAAAGTCGGCCGATTTCTCCGGAACCTTTGGCGGCTCGATCGGCAGCGGGCTTAAGCGGCCGAGTTCCTCAATGCGCTGATAGGCTTCGCGCTCGGTGATCGGCGCCTCGGCGGGGTCGAGGCTCGCGTCGAAATCCTTGCGCCGCATCAGCAGCGACGTCTGTTTGTCGAACCACATCTGCTGCAGCGCGAACGTGCCTTCCGTGGATTGCGTCGAAGCCGTTTTGACTTCGTAGCGCGTGCAGGTGTAGCGCGCGTCGCCGACGGAGATGACTTCGTCGTCGATGGGCCGCGCAATCAGCGCGACCTGCGCCATGGCTTCGGGCACGAAAATGTTATAACGCAGCGGAACGTGCGCGGCTTTATCCTCCGCGTTCATCTGCTGCTGGTAAAGCTGGTGAATGAATTCGTATTCGACGGGAATCCAGGTTTTGGATGTGAAGGTGATTTCCTGCGTATCGACCTGCTGGCCGCCGCGATAAACTTTGATCGCCATGCCAGTGCGCGTGCGGTGTCCGAGCATGCGCTGAGGCTGCCCGCCGGTGGTCTGCGCCATGTCGTAGGCGACGACGGCGCTGCCGTCGGCTTCGTTCAAATAATACTTGATGCTGGTGATGAAGCGCAGCGGCTCGCCCATGTTGTTGGTGGTCATCTCCGATTCCTGGTCGATGCGCCGAAAAAATTGCGGAAGGACTTTGCCCGCGCGGTCGTAAACCTGCGCGATTTCGTCGATTCCCGGCACTTCCTCGGCGGGCACATCGACGGGCTGATAGCGCACCAGCGCCTGGTACGTCACGTCTTTGCGGCGCGTGGTGAAAATGGAATGAATCGGGCGGGAATTGTGGCCAATGTAGAAGAGCGAGGACGGAGAGTTCTCCGCAGCACTCCCCTTTTTCGAGACAGCGGGCGGCTGAGTCTTCGGCGTTTCGGCGGGCGCCGCGGCAGGATTTGGCCGCACTGTCGAAGACGCCGCGGGCGACCACAACGCCACCACCACCAACACCGTCAGAACGATAATGGCTCCAAGCAGAATTCGATTACTGGTGCTCAACGGCGCCCCCAAGTCTGTAACACGTGAAGATAACTGAAATTCGACGCGGCGCAACACGCGGCGCTGCAACAAACCGCGCCTTTTTTGACAAAATCTTTATTTGCAACCAGGCTCCTCTTACGCGGCGCTGACGCGCCCTTGCGTATGCTCTCTTCCGAACAGTGCCGGTGCACTGCGGAATGCAACACAAGAAAGGAATTGAACCTATGAGCACGGGAATTCTCACGCTGGTCTGCATTTTCTTTGTCGCACTCGTTCTCAACGCCGCCACGCGCAACAACAAGCGCTAGCGCGGACAGATATCAAGGAATACTCCCATGACAACGCTACAGGTCTTTTCCAAAGCGAAGGAGTTCTTCAGCGCACTGGGCGGCGCTGCGGACCGCGTAATTCCGCAGTCCATGTCGCTGGCCGCCGCGAAGGAATTGCAGCAATCGCTCGAGCTTCATCTCGCCGAACATCTTTCGGCTTACGCGGACGTGCAAGCCATGCTCAAGTTGGGCACGCCGTTCAATGAATTGCGCGAATGCGGCGCATTGATCCGCGACGCCAAAAGCCTGGCGTCTGAGATTGCGTCGATTCCCGGCTACAAATTCGTCGAACCGTTGCGCGGCGCTTACGATGTGCTGGCCGGCCATTGGCGCAATTCGTGGTCGAATGGAGGCGTATCGCCGGCCCAATACCGTGCGCGGTTGAAAGGCGCGATTCTGTTTCTACGCTCGCATTCGGTTCGTGTGGCGTGTGTATGAGATTTCAGCAAAAAAGCGCGTTTTCTGGATTGCTGCGAGGAAAGGAGGTGGGATCGAGCAAAGGAACAATACGGTGAACCGTGTCCGGCTGGCGGGTTTTGGGCCTGCCGGATACCAAATTTCTTAGCGCAGATTTGAATGAGCAATTGAAAAGTTGAGAAAGGCGGTTCGTAGCAAAACGAGGCAGAGAAAAAAGTTATCACGGCAAACGAGGGGCATATTCGGTGTGGCGGCAAATCTTTATATAATATTTACGCCAACCGACAGTGTGTTTATGCGGCGTTGACTCGCTCGATGGTACTCTTCTTGCACATGATACAGAGGAAACGTCCTGTGAGCGCTAAATGTATGCTTGTAACTGCTGTTGATAAACGCACGGATTCCACTAAAGCCGCGACGCGCGTCGAAGTGCGCCTTGGGAGCGAGGCTCTGAAGGACGCGGTTTTCGAGTTGTGGGATTGCCAGACACGCGAAGAAATGGCGCCGCTTGAATTGGATCGGTACGTGACGGCGCGAAAATTGGTGCGCAAACAGCGCTTCGAAAATGCGAAAGTGGTTTTGTCGTCGCCCGCTCCGAAACACGCGGAATCGCTCAATCTGCTCGGCGTGATTTACGAGGCGCTCGGCGATTTCAACAACGCGCGGCAGTGCTACGGGAAGGCCGCGTCGCTCAATGGCGAGTGCTGGGCCGCGCAGATGAACGCGCGGCGCGTTTACGAGCTGCATCTCTTTGGGCGCAGCCGCATTCCCATGTACTTGTAGTTATTACCATAAATCCAGCGAGGTTTTAAAGCAATGGACGCACTCATGATCGGATCGATACTTGTCTTTTTTGTGCTGATGTTTTTGTTCGTGTGGTTTCTTTCCAACTTAAAGTAAGGAGATGCGCATGTACATCTTTTGTGCCATCGTCGCAACCGGCCTGCTCATTTACCTGGTGATCGCACTGTTGAAACCGGAGCTTTTCTAATGACTACCAACGGATACCTGCAAATCGCGCTATACCTGGGCGCGTTAATAGGCCTGTCCTTTCCTTTGGGATGGTACATGGCCAAAGTTTACGAGGGCGAGCCGCCGGGTTTGGCGAAATTGCTCAAGCCCCTCGAGCGCTTTCTGTACTGGCTCTGCCGCGTCAAACCCGATGAGGAAATGGATTGGAAGCGGTATGCCATCGCGATGTTGATCTTCAACATGCTCGGCGCGCTGGTTGTGTATGGTTTGCAAAGACTGCAAGGCGTTTTGTCACCGGCCGCGTTAAATCCCGAAGGTTTGGGCGCCGTCACTCCGGACAGTTCCTTCAATACCGCCACGAGTTTTGCCACCAATACCAATTGGCAGGGCTACGCCGGCGAAACCACAATGAGCTACCTGGTCCAGATGGCGGCACTGACGGTGCAGAATTTCTGCTCGGCGGCGACCGGCATGGCATGTTTGATTCCGCTGATCCGCGCGTTCGCGCGCAAGACGACGCAGAACCTCGGCAACTTCTGGGTCGATCTGTTTCGCAGCACGCTCTACATTCTGATGCCGCTGTCGATCGTCCTTGCGCTCGTGCTCGTGTCGCAAGGCACCATTCAGAATTTTACGCCCTATCAAACCGCGACGCTGGTTGAGGCGAACAGTTACGACGAACCGGTGAACGATGACGCGGGCAAACCGGTCATGGAACAAGTGAAGGATGAAAAGGGCGTAGTACAGATGGAGGAGGCGAAAGACGACAAGGGCACCATAATCCTGGTTGACAACAAACCCAAAATGCAGCCCAAGGTGCAGCCGAAAATGAAGACGACGGCGGTGAAGGAATTGAAAATCCCGATGGGTCCGGCGGCGTCGCAGATCGCGATCAAGCAATTGGGCACCAACGGCGGCGGATACTTCAACGTGAATTCCGCGCATCCGTTCGAGAACCCGACACCGCTGGCGAATTTTCTCGAAATGCTCTCCATTCTGCTCATCTCCGGCGGGCTGTGCATCACGTTTGGTTACATGGTCAAAGACCGCCGCCAAGGCGTGGCGATTCTCGCCGCGATGACGATTTTGCTGGTTGGCTTCATGGCGCTGTGCGTCGGATCCGAACAAAGCGGCAATCCAGCGTTCGCGCGCATGGGCGTCAATCAAACCGCGTCGGACATGCAGGCCGGCGGGAACATGGAAGGCAAAGAGACGCGCTTCGGCGTGGTCAACTCCGCGATCTGGGCCACCGTGACGACCGGCGCGTCGAACGGCTCAGTGAACGCGATGCACGATTCATTTACGCCGCTGGGCGGACTGGTGCCGCTGCTCATGATTCAATTGGGCGAAGTGATCTACGGCGGCGTGGGCAGCGGACTGTACGGGATGCTTGTCTTCGCCATCGGCGCGGTCTTCATCGCCGGATTGATGGTGGGCCGCACGCCGGAATATCTCGGCAAGAAGATCGAAACCTACGAAATGAAGATGGTCGCGATTGCGATTCTCGTCCCGCCGATGTTGTCGCTGATCGGAACCGCCATCGCCGTGCTGGCCGAGCCGGGTTTCAAAAGTACCTCGAATGACGGCGCGCATGGATTCAGCGAGTTGCTGTACGCCTACTCGTCGATGGGCAACAACAACGGCAGCGCATTCGCCGGCCTGAACGCAAACATTCCGCTGCACAATATTCTGGGCGGATTCAGCATGCTCTTCTCGCGCTTCGCGCTGGTCGTGCCGGTGCTCGCAATGGCCGGCTCGCTGGCTGCGAAGAAATCCGTCCCCGTCAGCGCCGGCACGCTGCCCACGCACACGCCGTTGTTCGTGGCGCTGCTGGTTTCGAAGGTGTTGATCGTCGGCGCGCTGACTTTCATTCCGGCTTTGGCGTTGGGGCCGATTGTGGAACATTTGCAAATGGTGGCGCCGCCGAAAGCCGCGGTTACAAGCCAGCAATAGTGTTCGTGCAGGCGGGACGCCTGCACCACGGAATTCAATACGGAGACAAAAATGGAATCGACTATTCGAGCACAAAATCAACCGCGGCCGCTCTTCGATCCGCCGCTGGTCAAGCGCGCGATCCTGGATTCGTTCATCAAGCTCAGTCCGCGCGTGCAGGTCCGCAACCCGGTGATGTTCACCGTCTTCATCGGAAGCATTTTGACGACGCTGCTCTTTATTCAGGCCGCGGTCGGCAAAGGCGAAGCGCCGTGGCTGTTCATTCTCGGCGTCTCGCTGTGGCTGTGGTTCACCGTGCTGTTCGCGAATTTTGCCGAAGCGATGGCAGAAGGGCGCGGCAAAGCTCAAGCCGACACGCTGCGCAAAGCGCGGCAGGATACGAAAGCGAAGAAGCTCAAAGAAGCCAAGCGCGACGCGCAGTGCGAACTGCTCTCGTCGGCGATGCTGCGCAAGGACGACGTTGTGCTGGTCGAAGCCGGCGAAACCATCCCCGGCGACGGTGAAGTGATCGAGGGCGTCGCGTCGGTCAACGAAAGCGCGATCACCGGCGAAAGCGCGCCCGTCATCCGCGAAAGCGGCGGCGACCGCAGCGCCGTCACCGGCGGCACGCAAGTGTTGTCGGATTGGCTGATCATCCGCATCAGCACCAATCCGGGCGAGAGTTTCCTCGACCGCATGATCGGCCTCGTGGAAGGCGCGAAGCGCCAGAAGACGCCCAACGAACTGGCGCTGAATATTTTGCTCGCGTCGATGACGATCATCTTCCTGATGGTCTGCGTGACGCTGCTGCCGTACTCGATGTACAGCGTCACCGCCGCCGGCAGCGGAACCGTGATCACGATCACGGTGCTTGCGGCGCTCTTCGTGTGCTTGGCGCCCACAACCATCGGCGCACTGCTCTCCGCGATCGGCATCGCGGGAATGGACCGTCTGATTCAAGCCAACGTCATCGCGACATCTGGCCGCGCGGTCGAAGCGGCCGGCGACGTGGACGTGTTGCTGCTTGACAAAACCGGCACGATCACGCTCGGCAACCGCCAAGCCGTCGCGTTCATTCCGGCAGACGGCGTCAAAATGGAAACTCTCGCCGACGCCTGCCAGTTGTCGTCGCTGCCCGACGAAACGCCGGAAGGCCGCAGCATTGTGGTGCTCGCCAAGGAAAAATACGGGCTGCGCGGGCGCGATATCACGCAGATGGGCGCGACCTTCATTCCGTTCACCGCGCAGACGCGCATGAGCGGCGTCGATCTGCCGGGGCGCGCGATTCGCAAAGGTTCCGCCGACGCCATCGAGAATTACGTCAAAGGCCTAGGCGGCTCGTTCCCCGCGTCGCTGCGCAGCGAAGTGGACGGCATTTCGAAACAAGGCGGCACGCCGCTGGTCGTCGCCGAAGGCTCCAAAGCGCTGGGCGTGATTCAGCTCAAGGACATTGTCAAAGGTGGCATCAAAGAGCGCTTCGCCGAACTGCGGCGCATGGGCATCAAGACCGTGATGATCACCGGCGACAATCCGCTCACCGCCGCGGCCATCGCCGCCGAAGCCGGCGTGGACGATTTCCTCGCGCAGGCCACGCCCGAAGCGAAGCTCAAATTGATTCGCGATTACCAGACCGGCGGGCGGCTCGTCGCGATGACCGGCGACGGCACCAACGACGCGCCGGCGCTGGCGCAGGCCGACGTGGCCGTCGCGATGAATTCCGGCACGCAAGCCGCGAAGGAAGCCGGCAACATGGTCGATCTCGATTCGAATCCGACCAAGCTGATTGAAATCGTGATGATCGGAAAACAGTTGCTAATGACGCGCGGAAGCCTGACCACGTTCAGCATAGCCAACGACGTGGCGAAATATTTCGCGATTATCCCGGCCGCGTTCGCCAGCACCTATCCGGAATTGGAAGCGCTGAACATCATGAAATTGAATCCCACGACGGCGATCATGTCCGCGGTGATCTTCAACGCGCTCATCATCGTCTGCCTGATTCCGCTGGCGCTGCGCGGCGTCAAATACCGCGCCGTCGGAGCTGGCACGCTGCTGCGCGACAATTTGTTGATTTACGGCGTCGGCGGTTTGATTGTGCCGTTCATTGGAATCAAGGCCATCGACATGCTGTTGAATCTGTTTCGATAGTCATCTGCGCAACACATTAATAAGGATACGAACATGTTCAAACTCATTGCGAAAGAATTCCTCCCTTCCGTCCTGGCGCTGCTCGTGCTGACGGTCATCACAGGCTTTCTTTATCCCGCGATCATTACGGTCGCCGCGCAAGCGATATTTCCAAAGCAAGCCAACGGCAGCATGATCACGAAAGGCGAGACGACGGTCGGATCGGAATTGATTGGCCAGCAATTCTCCGATCCCAAACATTTTTGGGGACGTCTGTCGGCAACGGACGTGACCGGCAGCACCACGATTTCGCTCGCGTACAATCCCGGCAAGTCCGGGGGATCGAATTACGGCCCGATTCAAATCGATTTGATCGGCGGGCGCAAAAGCGACGGGACGATCGTCACCGGCAGCGTGAAGGACCGCATCACGGCGCTGCAAGCCGCCGATCCGGACAATAAAGATCCAGTGCCCGTCGATCTGGTGACAGCGTCCGGCAGCGGACTCGATCCGCACATCAGCCCCGAAGCGGCGCGATATCAGATTGCGCGCGTGCTGAAAGCGCGCACGACCACGCAGCCGGATTTGACGCGCGAGAAAATCGAAGAGTTGGTTGCGCGTTTCACCGAAGGCCGCCAATTCGGAATTCTGGGCGAGCCGCGCGTCAACGTGCTAAAATTAAATCTCGCATTGGACGAAGCCTTCGGAGACAAATGATTTGCGCGTGTGGCCGATCTTAATTCTCGCCGCGCTGCTTGAAGTCGGCGGCGACGCGCTGTTTCGCTGGGGCCTGCGCGGCGGCGCCATCGCCGGTTACATTCTCGGCGCCGCGGCGCTGATCGCCTACGGCGTGGTCGTGAATCTTTCCAAATGGGACTTCGGCAAATTGATGGGCATCTACATCGCCATGTTTTTTGTGGTCTCCCAGTTGATCGCGTTTTTTATTTTTCGCGACAAATTGAAAATGGCGACGCTCGCCGGCGGCGCGTTGATAGTCGCCGGCGGAATTATCATGGCTTGGGATGTTTTGTCCGGCGAACTATAATAACTGCGTGAACGGAGCAGGAGCTCCGTTCTACTTGCGCCGCGCTCCGGCGCGAAATTGCGTGAGCAGCCATGTCCGATTCCCGCCCCAACCCCGACGAACTGCTGGCCCGCGTGCAGCAGGAAGACCAGCGCGCGAAGCGCGGCAAGCTCAAGATTTTTTTGGGGGCGTGCGCCGGCGTCGGCAAAACCTACGCGATGCTCGAAGCCGCGCGCGTCAAAGCGCTCAGCGGTGAAGTCGTCGCTGCCGGCATTGTCGAAACGCACGGCCGCAAAGAGACGGCGCTGATGCTGCTGGGCCTCGATATTCTGCCGCGAAAAAGCATCGAGTATCAGAACGTCAAGCTTGAAGAATTCGATCTCGATGCCGCACTCGCCCGCAAACCGCAAGTCGTGCTTGTCGATGAACTCGCGCACACCAATGCGCCCGGCTGCCGCCACGCGAAGCGCTGGCAGGACGTCGAGGAACTGCTCGACGCCGGCATCAACGTTTTCACGACGCTGAACATTCAGCATCTCGAATCGCTCAACGACGTCGTGGCGCAGATCACCGGCGTGATCGTGCGCGAAACGGTGCCCGATTCGGTCCTCGAAAAAGCGGACGAAATCGAGGCCGTCGATCTGCCGCCGGGCGATCTGCTTAAGCGCCTTTCCGAAGGCAAAGTCTACTTTCCGCAGCAGGCCGAACGCGCAAAGCAGAATTTTTTCAAGGAAGGCACGCTCGCCGCGCTGCGCGAACTGGCGCTGCGCTACACCGCCGAAAAAGTTAACCGGCAGGTGCAGAATTTTCACACGACTCAGACCGGCGCGCCCGCGTGGCACACCAAGGAACGCATCCTCGTCTGCATTGGGCCAAGCCCGTCGTCGTCGCGGCTGATTCGCGCGGCCAAGCGCCTTGCCGAGAGTTTGCGCGGCGATTGGATCGCTCTGCACATCGAAACGCCCGCGATGCTCGCGTCGTCTCAGGAGCAGAAAGACCGCGTGATCGAAAATCTGCGGCTTGCGGCGAAACTCGGCGCGGAAACGGCGACGGTTGGCGGGACGAACGTCGTCGAGGAAACCGTCGCGTTCGGGCGTTCGCGCAACGTCACGAAGATCGTCGTCGGCAAACCCGTGCATTCGAAATTCCGCGAATTCATTCGCGGCAATTTGGTGGACGATCTGATCCGGCTCAGCGCCGACATGGACGTGTACGTGATCCGCGGCGACAGCGAGAGCGGCAAGCCGCTCGCGAAATTGAACGCGCGCGAGCGCCTCGATTCATGGACTGGTTATGGCATCAGCACCGCCGTGGCCGGGGGAACCACCTTGCTCGGACATGCCATCATGGCGGTCTTTCCCAATTTTCATCTGGCCAATTTGGTCATGATCTATCTCCTGGGCGTGGTCTTCGTTTCGTCGCGCGCTCAGCGCGGACCGGCAATCCTGTCATCGATCTTGAGTGTGCTGTGCTTCGATTTTTTCTTCGTCCCGCCGAAGGGCAGTTTCGCGGTTACCGACACGCAGTTCTTCTTCACGTTTTTCGTGATGCTCGCCGTCGCGCTGGTGATCAGCACGCTGACCGTGCGCGTGCGCATGAACGCCCTGGCCGCGCGAGTACGCGAAAAGCGCATTTCCGCGCTGCACGCGCTCAGCCACGAATTGGCCAGCAAGCGCGGCGCGCAGGAGCTGCTCGACAGCGCCGTCGCGCAGATCGCCGAAGTCTTCGACTGCCAGGTCGTCGCGCTGCTTCCGGACGCGCGCGGCAAATTGGTGATTCGCGCGGGGCGCGAATCCGATTTCGCGCTCAGTGCGAAAGAACAAAGCGTCGCGCAATGGGCCTTCGATTTGGGCCAGATCGCAGGGAAAGGCACCGACACGCTGCCCAGCGCCGAGGCGCTCTACGTGCCGCTGCTGGCCGCGCAAAGTCCCGTCGGCGCGCTGGGCGTGCGGCCGCGCGATCCGGACCGTCTGCTGGTGCCGGACCAATTGCGGCTGCTCGAAGCTTTCGCGAATCAAACGGCGCTGGCGCTGGAGCGCGACCGTTTCGCCGAAGAAGCGCAGCGCCAGACCGTCGAAATCGAATCCGAGCGCCTGCGCGGTTCGCTGTTGAGTTCCGTCTCGCACGATCTGCGCACGCCGCTGACGTCGATCAGCGGCGCGGCCAGCACGTTGCTGGACCAAGATGAGAAACTCCCCGCGGAAACGCGCCGAGAATTGTTGCAGACGGTTCACGACGAAGCCGACCGCCTCAGCCGTCAGGTGAACAATCTCCTGCAGATGACTCGCGTCGAAGCCGGCTCCATGAAAGTCACGAAGGAAGAACAGCCGCTCGAAGAGACGCTCGGCGCCGCGCTGAGGCGCCTCGACAAATTGCTGCAAGGCCGCCCGGTGCGGATGAACCTGCCGTCCGATCTGCCGATGGTTCCTGCCGATGCCGTGCTGCTGGAGCAAGTTTTTTTCAATCTGCTTGAAAATGCCACGAAGTACACGCCGCCCGATTCGCCGCTCGACATTTCCGCGAAGGCCGCGCACGACGCCGTGAGCGTGGAAATTGCCGACCGCGGCCCGGGTTTCCGCGACGGCGACGAGGAACGCGTCTTCGACAAATTTTACCGCGGGCAATCCCCGCGCACGCAGCCGGGCACGGGGTTGGGGCTTGCGATTTGCAAAGGCATCGTGCGCGCGCACGGCGGATCGATCTCCGCGGAAAACCGCGATGGCGGCGGGGCGGTGTTTCGGTTTACACTGCCGTTGAATGGGAAAGCAAATTGAAGTATGAGGAGCATTATTGAAATTTGAGCGATACAATTGAGCCGTGCGCGCTGCCCCTCACCCCGCGGGCGCAAACGGCCGCGCCCGTCGGCCCTCTCCCGGAGGGAGAGGGGAGTTGCGTCGCGAACATTGTTGTGAAACCGTGAAGCACTGAAACCTTTGAATCTTTCTTATGCATCCTCATGTGATCCTTGCCATCGAAGACGAAGTGCCGATTCTGCGGTTTCTGCGCGCGGTGTTGAACGCGCCGGAATATAAATTGATTGAAGCGCAGAACGGGCGCGAAGGGCTGGCGATGGCGGGTTCGCACAACCCGGATTTGATTCTGCTCGATCTGGGCCTGCCCGATCAAGACGGACTGGATGTGCTGCGCCAGTTGCGGCAATGGAGCCGCGCGCCGGTGATCGTCGTTTCCGCGCGCGGGCAGGAGAAGGATAAAGTCAGCGCGCTCGACGCCGGCGCCGACGATTACCTGACCAAGCCCTTCAACACCGGCGAACTGCAAGCGCGCATCCGCGTTTGCCTGCGGCGCAACCTGCGCGCCGACGGCGAGTCCGCCGAGCCGGTTTTCATTTCCGGCGGATTGAAAGTCGATCTCGAAAAGCGCCAGGTCTTCGTGGACGGCGTCGAAATTCATCTGACGCCGATCGAATACAAACTGCTCGGCGAAATGATCCGCCACGCCGGAAAAGTGCTCACGCACAATCACCTGCTCAAAGCCGTGTGGGGCCCGACGCACGAGGACGAATCGCATTACCTGCGCGTCTTCGTCGGGCAACTGCGCAAGAAATTGGAGAGCGATACAGCGCGGCCGAAATATTTGCTCACCGAAACGGGAGTCGGCTATCGGTTGAAAGTGGATTGAGTGGCGCAGCCGATTGCGCATTTGCTTGCCTTCTATAGAATCGTCGCCACTGCCCGGCGGCTCTCCGAGCCGTCTTTCCGGTGCTCGATGGAGACGATGCTTGTGAAGCGAATTTCCGAACGATTGAAGCGTTACGACATCGGGCTCAGCCCCGCGCTTGAAAATATGCCGGCGGGCACGACCATCATTCCGCCCGAGCGCGCGGCGCGCGTGATCGTCATCGGGCACAAAAATCCGGACACCGACAGCATCGCCGCCGCCGCGGGTTACGCGCAGCTCAAGCAGTTCATGGGCCTCGCCAACGCCGAGCCGGCCTGTGCGGGATTGCCCAGCGCGCGCACCGAATTTCTCTTCGGTAAATTCAACGTCCCCCTCCCCGCGGTCCTCGCCGACGTCCACCCGCGCGTGCGCAACGTGATGGATTCCAAATCGCCCTGCGTCTACGAAGGCCACACGCTGCTTGAAGCGATGAGCATTCTGCAGCGAACCCACCGCCACCGCGTGCCCGTCGTCGATCTCAAGCGCAAATATTTGGGCATGGTCAGCCTTTTCGATCTCGCCGACCGGCTCGTGCTGCAAGCGGCCGAGGGCGGTTTTGACGGCGCCGGCGGGGGCCTGATTGGGCGCGAAATTCAAACGTCGATCGCGCACATTCAGGAAGTGTTGAAAGCCAAAGCGCTTTCGCTTTATCGCGCCGACACGATCGAAGAACTGGAAGTGTACGTCGGCGCGATGAGCGAAGAAACGCTGCGCGAACGCATGGGCAAGCGCGAGCGCACGCGCGTGGCGCTGGTCGTCGGCGACCGTTACAAGATTCACAAAATGGCCGTCGAAATGCGCCTGCGCCTGATGATCGTCACCGGCAATTTTCCCGTCGATGAGGATTTGATTGACGAAGCGCGCTCCAACGGCACGTGCGTGCTGCAGACGCCGTACGATTCCGCGACGACCGTGCGCCGCCTCAAATTCAGCGCGCCCGCCGAATTTGTTTTGCAGGAAAACGTCACTACTTTTCAGCAGGACGAAAAGCTCAGCGACGTCCATGACCTAATTCACGGCGAGCGCGAAGAAACTTTTCCGGTGCTGGACGAAGACGAGCGTCTCGTCGGCACGCTCTCGAAAGATTACGTCGATCACGAACTCCCCCTCAAACTGATCCTCGTCGATCACAACGAACTGTCGCAGGCCGTCGATGGCGCAGCGGAAGTTCCCATCGTCGAAATCCTCGACCATCACCGCCTCGGCTCGCAGCAGACGCAGTCGCCGATCACGTTCATCAACGAAGTCGTCGGTTCGTCGTGCACGCTCGTCTGCGAACAGTTCCGCCGCTTTAATCACGCGCCCACGCCCGCCATGGCCGGCGTGCTGATGGGCGGAATCATCACCGACACGCTGATGCTCCGCTCGCCGACAAGCACGCCGCGCGACAAAGCGGCGCTGGATTTTCTCAAAGAACTTTGCCAGACCGATCCGAAGACGCTCGCCGCCGAAATCCTGAGCGTCGGTTCGAGCATCGCCGCGCTGCCCGCGCGCAAAGTCATCACCGCCGACAAAAAGGATTACGCGACGGAGAAATACAAATTCGCCGTGGCGCAAGTCGAGGAGGTCGGCTTCGAGAACTTCTTCCAGCATCGCACGGAATTGCTCCAGGAAATTCAGGCGCTGATCAAGGCCGAGCAGTTCGATTTCTTCGCGCTGCTGGTGACGAATGTCGTGCGCGAAACGTCGATGATGCTCTGCGCCGGCGAAAAACGCATCCTAGACCGCATCAATTACACCCGGCTCGACGACCACACTTTTGACCTGCCGGGCGTATTGAGCCGCAAGAAGCAGTTGTTGCCGCTGCTTTTGAAAGTCATGTCGTAGGACAGTCCTGAGTCCTGAGTACGCGCGGTGACCCCTCACCCCCGGCCCCTCTCCCCCAAGGGGAGAGGGGAGAACGGCGGCGAAACGCTTCGCGTTTCTTTTTCTCAGGACTCAGGACTCAGCACTCGGGACTTCCTTCGCTTGAACGCTTTCCAATCCCGCTCCGTCTGTTCCGCGTAGGCCGCGGCGAATTTCGCGATGGCTTTGTCGAATTTGTCCGAATTGCCACAGTAGCCGGCGATGGCTGCCGCGTCGCCGGTGCGCGCGTGGGCTTTCGCCAGAATCGCGCCGCAGACCATGCCGTACTCGGCCAGCGCGCGGCCATTTAAATCCAGCGGGTTGATCGAGGCTTTGTGATCGGCCAGTTGGCGCACGACAAATTCCTTCCCGTCGATTGAGGTCCAGCCCACAAACGGATCGGTCATTGTCTGCATGCAATACTGCCCGTCGGCGATGCGCTTGCCCTGATGCGAATATTGCGGCGCGTCTTTGATAAACTTCGCGTAGCACGACGGCAGCGCTTGTTTCACCTGCAAAAAAAGCGGATCGCCCGGCCCGTTTCCATAGAGCAAAATCACGTAGTCGAGCGTGCCAATGCTGCCTGTGCCCACGACTTTGAAGGCCACGTCATGCGGGCGGTAGCCATCCAGCGTCAGGCGCCGGCCCGCGCCCAGCGTATCGCGATACAATTCGAGCGACATCAGCACCGCGCGCGCCGTTTTTGCGGACACGGCGCGCATCGGAGGCCTGTGGTGAAAGCGGCGCAGGCCGTGCGTCGCCGGCACCGTCAATTCGCGCAGATTCGCTTCGGGCGTGCGGCGTTCAGCTTTTTTCAAGATGTTCGCGATCGCGCCCTTCTCGTCGCCGCGCACGACTTCGAAGCGCCTCAGTTCCAGCACGCCCATCAATGAGTAGCGCCGCATCGACTCACGGTACGCGCGCATAAACGCCAGCACCGCCGCGCGGCATTCCGCCGCGCTGCTGCGCGCCAGCGCGCCGCCCAGCAACATGCTCGTGGCCATGCGCTTGATGTCCCATTCGAACGGCCCCGGAATCGTTTCGTCGAAGTCGTTCAGATCGAAGACCAGCCGCCCTTCGTCCGACGCGTACGCGCCGAGGTTCTTGACGTGCGCGTCGCCGCACAGTTGCACGCGCAAGCCCGTGTCGCGCGCCGCGGCCAGGTCCGCCGCCATCAACGCCGCCGAGCCGCGGAAAAAACTGAACGCGTCCGCCGTCATGCGCTGATATTTGATCGCCAGCAATTCCGGCACGCGCCCCTGATCTTCTTCGCGCAATAGCGCTACGGGATCGGCGCGCTCCGGCGCCGGCGCCCAAACCGCATGTTCCGCCCGCCCGACTTTGCGGCGATGCTCTTTCCCGTGCACAAGCCGCGCGTCCGGCGTGATCGTCCAATTGCTGAAACGCAGGGTTAAGTTGGCCATGCCGCGGATAATAAGCGACTGCTATTATTTCGACAATGTGGAAAACAGGGGTCAGGAAATAGGTGACTGTCCCTATTTAAAATGAACGTATTAAACGTATTAGATTTTTGCGGAAATTCGCATTTCGATTATGGGTTTATTTTTGGTGAGTTGTACGTTTGTAAGGCGCTTAAGCATCAGTGGTTAGATGGGGTTAAAAATGTTGGGGTTTTCCCTCTTGATTTTTCGATACTCGATCCGTCAGTACATATAGAAGCGCGGCTATGCGAGCCGGCGTTTTTCATTATAGATTATTGGAAGGGACGGCGACCGGTATTGGTTGCGAGATGGTTATTGGGTCGGGCCGGCGAACGCCGGCGGTACAAAGTCAGAGGTTGGCGTCGTGCGGATTGGGCGCGCGCCGGGGAAGGAACCGATGGTGCATCTTATCGACGGACGCTGGTGGCGGACAGCTGGTAAGAAGGGGAATTCTTGCGGGCTCGTGGATCAATTTCTCACACCACGCAATACCGGCGCGGTGTCTTACGAAGACACCGTGCCACATAGCAGTAACGAGGTTGTTTCACGAACGGTACGTTTAGATGGAGCTTAACCACAGCACCTGAGCAAACGTCCGGGCGATTGTTCGATTCGCACGACGCCACATTTTTTTGGTTTCGGAGTCGCAAATTTCACTCACACGTCAAGGGACGCTGTGTGATGGCAGCATTAAATAGGGACAGTCACAATCCTGTTCGGCCCTTCAATTGCGTGTGCCGGGTGTTATTTTTCGCTCGTTTTTGAGCCTTGAGATTTTCTCGATTTTGTGCTCATTTTTCGACGCCGTTTTGTCGTTGCTTGAGTATGGACG
>Ga0209579_10000990_pt1 | contig 24647 bp, 20 predicted proteins | sample Coa_R1_2_FD_187152 | JGI IMG/M metagenome (GOLD analysis project Ga0209579, IMG submission 187152) | Surface soil microbial communities from Centralia Pennsylvania, which are recovering from an underground coalmine fire - Coalmine... | ecosystem: Environmental > Terrestrial > Soil >... | reverse complement strand
GTGCCCCGGGCGTCGGGTCTGCCATGCCTGATGGCGTTGGTCGCCGCTTCGTTCACCGCGAACACGAAGGCGTAGCGCTCGCGACGTCCGAACCCGAAATCAAGCGCTGCCGCTTCGGCATGCCGCCGGACGGCGCGGAGCGCCGAGGACGCCGCGGGGACGCGGCATTCCCGCACCAGCCGCGCGTCCGATGACGCCATCCGAACCCTTCCTCGCCGGCTATGCGACCGCAGCCAATGCGTTCTCACGGCAGCCGTGCAGCGGTATCACGCTCTCCAGGCCGACGACCTCGAAGATGCCCCGGACATTGTCGTTGGCACACGCCACGGCGAGAAAGCCGCCGACTTCACCCAGCCGCTTGAGAACGCCGACGAGGACGCCGATGGCCGTCGAGTCCATGAAGCCAACATCGGACAGATCGATCACGATCCGGCGGTCGCCGGCCTCGATCCGGTTCACGATGAACTGCTTGAGCCGTGGCGCCACGTCGAAGTCGACATAGCCACCGACTCGGATGACGCGCACCTCGCCGTCGAGAACGTGGTCACTCAGATAGAAGGATCCCACAACGCCTCCCTGTTACGTTGTCGCAACGTTAGGGTAAGGCGTTTGCCCGTCAAAGCGCAGGACAAAGCGCGCTGACCGCTCCGATCTGGACGGATGTTCGAGACGACGCGTGTGGGGTGAGCCGGTAGGGAATACTCGTTGCGAGGGCCGCTTCACCATTACCAGTTACGTGACTGACCCGAGCGTTTCACCTAACACCGCAGGCCGTCACCTTCGCGCGGCTGAAAGCGCGCTTGTGGCGGGCGAGCAGCGTCTCTGGGAGATCCTGGAGGCCGCCCCGGTGGCGTTCGCCTCGACAGACGCCGAGGGCCTGATCCTTGACTGGAACGCCGAAGCCGAGCTCCTCTTTGGGTGGTCACGTGCCGATGCGCTGGGACGTAACTTCGCCAGTACCGTGTTGCCGCCGGCGCTGCACGGTGCCTATCAGCGCGAGCTTTCGGAGCTCCTCGAGGTTCGTGACGGGGACCGAGCCAGCCGCGTCGCCGAGCTGACAGCTCTTCGCAAGGACGACGGAGACTGCCCGGTCGAGTTGACCATCTCACGCGTGCCCGCGGATGGCAGCCACCTGTTTCGTATCTACGCCCGAGACATCAGCGCCCAAAGGCAGGCCGATGCCGACCGCCGGTTTGCCGAAGAGCAGCTCATGTATCAGTCGTTGCACGATCCGCTCACCGGCCTGCCGAACCGCGCGTTTCTGCTTGACCGCATTGGCCACGCCCTGAGCGTCGCCCGGCGAGACAGCTCCACGATCGCGGTCCTCTACTGCGATGTCGACAACTTCAAGCTCGTCAACGACAGTCTCGGACACCAGGCCGGTGACGAGCTTCTGGTTCAGGTGAGCCGGCGCATCCAGGATGCGCTCCGACACGGTGACAGCCTCGTTCGACCTCGTGACGACACGGTGGCACGGATCGGAGCCGACGAGTTCGTTGTCCTCTGTGAGTCTCTCAGCGCAGAGCGCGACGCCGCGGGGATCGCCGAGCGGGTCATTGCCACTGCCATTCCGCCATTTGATCTGGCCGGCGAACGACTATTCGTGCGCCTGAGCGTCGGCGTCGCTACACCGAGCGCCGGTGCCACCGGCGCATCGCTGATCCGTGATGCCGACACCGCCCTGCACCGCGCCAAGGAGCGCGGCGGGGCCCGCTACGAGGTGTTCGATGCCGATATCCGCACGCGCGTCGTGAACCGTATCCGCCGAGAGAACGACCTCCGGGAAGCGCTGGAGAGCGATCAGCTGTGTCTGTATTACCAGCCCATCGTCGCGGTGCCCGACGGGGCAATCGTCGGTGCGGAGGCGCTGATGCGCTGGGAGCACCCTCAACACGGCCTGCTCCCGCCATCTGAGTTCATCACCCTGGCGGAGGCGAGCGGGCTGATCGTTCCCATGGGTAGGTGGGCGATTCAGGAGGCATGCGCCCAGCTGACAGAGTGGCAATCCAGTCTCGGCGCCGGCTCGCCGTTTCATGTGTCGGTCAATGTGTCCGCCCGCCAGGTGGCGGAGGATGATCTGACAACGCTGATCACGGAGACGCTCCAGCGGTATCCGATAAACCCGTCCCAGCTCATTCTTGAGGTCACCGAGAGCATCCTCCTCAGTGACACCAATGCGAGTATCGCGACCCTGGGGCAGCTAAATGACCTTGGGGTTCGCCTGGCGCTCGACGATTTCGGGACCGGATATTCGTCGCTCAGCTATCTGCGGTTCTTCCCCTTCAACGTGCTGAAGCTCGACCGTTCGTTCATCTCGGGGCTCGGTCACGTCCCAGCCGACATGCAGATCGCTGCGGCCGTGATCGAGATGGCGCGCGCGCTTGCGATGACAGTGATCGCCGAGGGCGTGGAAACACCCGATCAGCTCGAGTGGATTCGCCGCCTCGGTTCGCACCTGGCTCAGGGTTACCACTTCGCGCCGCCGATGCCGGCGCGCGAGTTCTCAGATTTGCTCGAGCCGGTCGGGCTGCAGCTGCCCGGGCGGGCCGTCGGCGCCTGAGCCTTTCGCGAACGCGACTCGCCGGTTAGCTACGGATGTGCGCGTGGGGGTCGGCCTAGACGAGCGCGGCCTCACCAGGAGACCGCGCTCTTGTGCGATGTAACCGGTCGAGCCCCGGATTCCGGCCGGTACCGGAGCTCGATGTTGTCAATGGCCGCCCGTCATCTGGCGCGACCCAATCGCTACACAGATACCCCGAGGGGTGCGGATGTCACCGTCGCTGGACGAAAGTCCTAGCCGCGTTCCCGGCGCCCCGGCTGATCATCTTCGCGAGCCGAACCTCGGCCGCCGCCTCGGGATTCATCAGCGCCTCGAGCGCGCTGTCATACGTCGGCAGCGCGAGCACCGTTCCGTCGTGCAGCAGCATCAGAAAGCGGTCGAGCGTCCGCAGGAAGGCCCGGTCGTGCGAGACCGCGACGACCGTCCCCGCGAAGCGGTCGAGCGCCCGCTCGAGTGCCTCCGAGGAGTCGATGTCGAGGTTGTCGGTCGGCTCGTCGAGCAGCAGCAGGTTGTGGCCCTCGAGCTCCAGGGTCAGCACCTCGAGCCGGGCCTTCTCGCCTCCGCTGAGGACGTCGTAGGAGCGGTTGGCCGCCTCGGCGAGTCCGTAGCGGGCGAGCGCGGCCATCGCCACCTGAACGCCGCCGCCGGGCACGCGCTCGAGCACGACCTCGATCACCACCCGTCCGGTCAGATCGCCCCGGGTCTGAAGCTGCGTGAACAGACCGGGGGAGACGCGCGGGCCGACGACCAGCTCGCCGGCGTCCGGATCACGCAGGCCCGCGAGGACGCGCATCAGCTGGCTCTTGCCCGAGCCGTTAGGCCCGATCATCCCCACCCGCTCGCCGAAGTGGATCTCATCCGAAAACGGGGAAACCAGGTCGGCGATGCCGAGTGAGCGCAGGTCGAGCACCCGGCGAGCGGAGTCGCCACCGCGCAGACGGACGACGATCGAGGTGTCGACGACAGGTGCCGGGGGTGGGCCGGCGTCACGGAAGCGCTGCCATCGCGTCTCGGCGGCGTTGGCCTTCTTGGCCCACGAGTCGTAGTAGCGGGCGCGCTCCTTGAACGTCTTCATCATTCGGAACAGCCGTCGCTCCTCCTCATGCCAGCGCTTGACGGCATCACCGAGTCGCTCCTGGCGCTCGGCCCGCGCCTGGGGATAGGTGGCGTATGAGCCGCCGTGGACCCAAGCGCCGTTACCTTCGAGGGTGACGATCGATCCCACGGCGCCGGACAGGAGTTCCCGGTCGTGGGAGATCATGAGCACGGTCTTCTTGGCGCCGCGGATCCGCTGCTCGAGCGCGAGCTTGGCGGGAACGTCGAGGAAGTTGTCTGGCTCGTCGATCAGCAGGACGTCCGCGTCCGAGGCGAGCAGGACCTCAAGCACGAGCTGCTTGCGCTCGCCGCCGGACAGCGTCGCCGCCCGCCGCTCCGCGACCTCGGCGAAGCTCTGGCGGATGATGCGCCGGCAGGCGGCATCCCACTGCCCCTCGAGCTCGTACCCGCCGAGCGCCGACCAGTCGCCAATGGCCGCTCCGAGCTTGATCCCGGCGGCTGCGTCGCCTGAGGTCAGCTGCTCCTCGAAGGTCAGCATCCGCTCGCCGGCGCGGCGAAGCGCCGCCGGGGCGAGCGACAGCAGCAGCTCCCGCACGCTCCGAGGATCGCCGCCAACGCCCACGTCCTGGGGCATGTAGGCCTTGATGCCGCCCACCGACACCTCGCCCTCATCAGGACTGAGCTCGCCGGCCAGGATCCGCAGCAGGGTCGTCTTGCCGACGCCGTTGAAGCCGACCAGCCCGACGTGCTGCCCCGGCGATACCTGAAACGAGACGTCGGAGAACAGCAGCTCGCCGCCCGGGTGGGCATAGGCCAGATGCGCCACGCTGATGTGCCCCATGCGCCAATGGTGGCAGGGTTGACGGCCTTGACCGCGTCGGCTGTTCGGACTAGGCTCATCGGCGGGATCGGGGTCTTTGGGGCTCACTGAGGGGTGGCATCATCAGACGGGGGTACAGGGTGGCGACGGGCTTGGCTCTGCGGCCATCGATCGTGGGGGCGCTGGTCGCGCTGCTCGTCCTTGCACTCGGGCCGATTTCGCTCGCCTCGGCCCGGCCGGCTATGCAGACCGTGGGCTACGGCGGCTATCGGATCAGCGTGCCAGCGTCTTGGCCGGTCTACGACCTGGCGAAGCACCCGTCGGTCTGCGTGCGGTTCAACCGCCACGCGGTCTACCTCGGGACTCCCTCCGCAACCCAACGCTGTCCAGCGCACGCGGCTGGTCGGACCGAAGCCCTCCTCCTTGAGCCCCTGGTAGGGACGAGCGCTCGCGCGGGCGGCGGACCTTCGCCGCAGCCCATCACGCTCGACGGTTCAGTCACCGCCTTCACCGTTGCCTCGTCGTCACTCAGAGTGGTCGCGACCTGGGGCCGTGACGGCGCCCTTGTGGCCCACCTACTCCACCGCCCGATCAGATCCTCCAGGGCAAGCACGATGCCACGAGCGCCGGTCGCCCGAGTCCGTCCGTCTCGAGTTCGCGGGCGGGCGGCCGCCGCGGTCTACGGGGGGCTGGGATTTGACACCTGCTCCGCTCCCTCCACCGGAGCGATGTCGGCGTGGTCGTCCTCTCCATATCGAGCCATTGGCATCTACATCGGGGGCGTGAACAGTTCCTGCGCACAGCCCAACCTCACCGCGGGCTGGGTGAGCACGGAGGTTGGTGCGGGCTGGCATCTGATTCCGACCTACGTCGGGCTACAGGGGCCCGGCGCGTGCCATGGGACCTGCTCGACGATCGATCCCAACACTGCGGCTGCGGAGGGAGCGGCAGCCGCAAACGACGCAGTAGCCCAAGCTCAAGCCCTCGGAATCCCGGCCGGCAACCCCATCTACTACGACATGGAGCAGTACTCGCGCCCGTCAGGAACCTCGAGCGTACTGGCCTTCCTGTCCGCGTGGACGTCTCAGCTGCACGCCGACGGCTACACCTCCGGCGTCTACAGCAGCGCCTCGTCAGGCATCACAGACCTGGTCAATTCAGTGGGCACGAGCGTGGCCGAGCCCGACGACATCTGGATCGCCGACTGGAATGGGCAGCAGACGACCAGCGACTCGTACGTCCCGGCCGGCGACTGGTCAAATCACCAGCGAATCCATCAGTACCAAGGCGGCCACTACGAGACCTACGCCGGCGTCACACTCGACATTGACAACGATTACCTCGACGGCGCCACAGCCAACACGAGCACTGGTGGTGGCAGCGCCCTTCATTCGGCGGTGGTGTTGATTCCGGGTGGTAGTGGGGCTGGGTATTCGTTGGATGGGTTTGGGGGGGTTCATCCGTTTGGGGGTGCTCCGGCGGTGCGGGCGAGTGCGTCGTGGCCGGGGTGGGATATTGCGCGGGCGATTGCGCTCGCGCCGGGGTCTTCGATTGGTTCGGTGTCGGGGTATGTGTTGGATGGGTATGGGGGTGTGCATCCGTTTGCGGGGGGGTCGGCGGCGATGCCGCCGGGGGAGCGTGATGGGCCGTATTGGTCGGGGTGGGATATCGCGCGGGGGCTTGTGCTCTCGTCGCCGACGAGTGGTTATGTGTTGGATGGCTTTGGGGGGGTGCATCCGTTTGCGGCGGGGTCGACGGCGGATCCCGCTGGTGTGAGCGGCGCGCCGTATTGGCCGAATTGGGATATCGCGCGGGCGATCGTGCTTTCAACCCCGACGAGTGGTTATGTGTTGGATGGTTATGGGGGGGTGCATCCGTTTGCGGGGGGTGGGGCGGCGATGCCGCGCGCGCCGGATGGTCGGGCGGCGTATTGGTCGGGGTGGGATATCGCGCGTTCGATCGCGTTGGCGACGCCGACGACGGGGTATGTGCTTGATGGCTACGGGGGGATTCATCCGTTCGCGCCGTCGGGTGTCAGCCTGCCTGCGGTTTCGGCGTCGCCGGGTTACTCGCCTGGGAATGACAACTTCAAGGGGATCGCCTTTGACCCGGCGACGGGCGCGGGCGTTGATGTGAACGCCTATCTGAGTGATGGGACCGCGGGGACGGTGTATCACTGGAACGGTGTGCGCAGCGAGGCGCATACGGCGGTGGCCCTGATTCCGGACGGAGGCGGCGCCGGCTATTCGTTGGACGGCTATGGCGGGGTGCATCCGTTCGGCGGTGCGCCCGCGGTCCGCACTACCGGTTCCTGGCCGGGCTGGGATATCGCGCGGGCGATCGCGATCGCGCCCGGCTCGTCGAGGGCGTCGGTGACGGGTTATGTGCTGGATGGTTATGGGGGGGTGCATCCGTTTGCCGGCGGTTCTGCGGGGATGCCGCCGGGAGCGCGGGATGCGCCGTATTGGGCGAATTGGGATATTGCGCGGGCGCTGGTGCTCTCAACCCCGACGAGCGGCTATGTGCTGGATGGGTTTGGTGGTGTGCATCCGTTTGGGGCGGGGTCGACGGCGGATCCCCCGAGTGTGAGCGGCGCCCCGTATTGGCCGAATTGGGATATCGCGCGGGGGCTGGTGCTCTCGACGCCGACGAGTGGCTATGTGCTGGATGGTTTTGGTGGGGTGCACCCGTTCGCGGGTGGCGGGGCGGCGATGCCGCGTTCGCCGGATGGCCGGGCGGCGTATTGGCCGAACTGGGATATCGCGACCTCGATCGCGTTGGTCACGCCGAGCACCGGGTATGTGCTCGATGGCTATGGGGGGGTGCATCCGTTCGCGCCCTCCGGGACGGCGCTGCCGAGCGTTTCGGGGTCGCTGCCCTATTGGCCTGGGTGGGACGTGTTCGATGGGCTGGCTTTTGACCCGGCGAGCGGTACGGGGGTCGATGTCAGCCTGGCCTATCTCGACGGCTCGGGCGACAGTGTGAGCGCGTTCCACGGCCCGGTGACCAAGGCGACCGCGCTACCCGGGGGCACGACAACCCCGACCCTGGGCGGAAACAGCGCCGCCCCGGGCGCGACCGGTCTCACGGTGGTGGCCGGGTCGCACCCGACGGTGACGATCCACATGTCCCGGCGCGGGCGGGTGACGATCGCGATCACCCAGCGTGAGCACGGCCGCCGGGTCGGCCACCAGTGCCGCATCCACGCCAGGCACGGCCGGCGCTGCAGCACCCGGGTCACCCGCGCGAGCCGCAGCGTCCAAGCCGCCAAAGGCACCGACCACATCGCGCTGCCGATCCGCGGCCTCAGACCCGGCGTCTACACCGTCCAGATCACCGAACACCTCGGCAAAAAGCTCAAGAAACTCTCCCTCAAACTCACCATCACCAAACGCAGCAAGTAGAGATCGCGTCGGTACCCTCGGGCCCGTGCGCCCGATTGGGAGGCTGCTGCTGTTCCTGCCGCTGCTGGCGGTCGGGCTCGTCAGCTTCGTCATTGTGAGAAGCCAGCAGGGCCAGGGAGCGACCCTGATCATGCGCCAGCAGCAGGCCGAGGCGCTGACGCCGGCCAAGCTGGCGCGAGTGGTGCGAGTCGCGCCTGATCCCGTGACGCACGCCAAGGGCCGCAGCGCAAGCTGCTTTCCGCTCGGCTCAGGGGAGCTTCACAACCCGTGGCGCTGCGCGATCACGTACCCGTCGGGGCGCGTCATCCAGTACCGCGTGACCCTCCACGCCGACGGCTCCTACACCGGCGATGACGAGGTCGTCCGCTACCAGGGCCAGACCCACAGCGACACCGGCCAGATCCAGGGGTGCTGTGTGGTGGTTCCGTAGGGCGTTCCTCGTGACGTGCTACGCTGTCGCACATGGAGATCGGAGTGCGCGACCTGCGCAACCGCACGAGTCAGGTGATCGACGCTGTGCAGGCCGGGGAACGCGTCACCCTGACGGTCCACGGCGAACCGGTCGCTGACATCGTGCCGCACGGTCGGCGGGCGCGGTGGCTCTCTGGCGAACATCTGCGGGAGCAGCTGCGCGACCGGGCGGCCGATTCAGGCCTGTCCGGCGAGCTCGATGACATCGCCGGACACACGCTCGATGAGCTGTGAGCAACCCCAGCTCCGGGCTCCTTGACACGTCGGTCTTCATCGCCCGGGAGACCGCGCGGCCGCTCGGTGAGCTCCCCGGCCAGGTTGCGGTGTCCGTGGTGACCATCGGCGAGCTTCAACTCGGCGTCCTTGCCGCTACCGACGAAGGCGCCCGGTCGCGGCGCGCCGACACCCTCGCCCTGGCACGGGCGGCCGACCCGATTCCAATCAGTGAGGCTGTCATCGTGACATGGGCCCGCCTCGTCGTGGACTGTCGGGCCGCTGGGATACAGCGGACGGTGAAGCTCACGGACGCGCTCATCGCCGCGACTGCCATCGAGCACGGTCTTCCTGTTGTCACCCAGGACGACGACTATGACCAGATCGCCGCGGTCCACCCGCCGCTGCGCGTCATCAAGGTCTGAGCGCAGCAGAGTCTCGGTTGATTTGCCCGGGGAGATATCCGATAATCTGATTATGGCTGAGATCTCCGCTACGGATGCGTCGAAGCGCTTCGCGGACATGCTTGATGCAGTCGAGCATCGAGGCGAAACGTTCACCGTCGTGCGACGAGGCCGCGCGATCGCGACTGTGGCTCCCGCGCGCGCGACCACCCTTCTGGAGCTCCGTTCGTTTCTACGCGAGCACCGCCCTGACGATTTATGGGAGGCGGATCTCGCCGATCTGCGGCGGTTTGTCGGGAGCGCCCCGATGAATGATCCGTGGAGCGCCTGATTCTCGATAGCGGGGCGCTGATTGCGCTTGAGCGCCGGCGCGCCAGCGAGAGCGATGTATTGCCAGACGACGCCGACGTCGCCATAAGCGCTGTGACCGCATCGGAGCTGCTGGCTGGCATCGAGCTCGCCGACGACCAGCGTCGTGCCCAGCGACGCGAGCTTGTTGAGGGCCTGCTGGAGCGCCTCGATGTAATCGCGTTCGATCTCCGCGTCGCCCGTCACCACGCCGCATTACTCGCAGCGACTCGGAAGACAGGGCGTCCCCGAGGTGCACACGACCTACAGATCGCGGCGACAGCATGGGCGACCGCGCGAGCCATCGTGACCACCGACGTCGACGCGTTCAGCGGGCTGCCACAGGTCGACTACCGCGTTCTGCAGTACTCCTAGAAGTACGACAGGACTGCAAGCGCCGGCCGGTGGTCTGAACGCCGACACGGGCGTCGCTGGCGGGCGCTGTATGGTCGTGGCATCGTGGGACGTGAGCAGTGGGGCGTCAGGGGGCGTGTATCTCGGGTGGCATCTGCCTTTGTGCCGGCAATTGTCATGGCGATCGGGCTGCCGACGAATTCACACGCGGCGGTGCTCGCCCCGACGCCCTACATGGGCTGGAACCCGTACTACGCGGGCCTCAGCTCTTCCGGTGAGTCGACCTTCGAGTCGGTGGCCAACGCGCTCGAATCAACGGGCTTGCAGCAAGCGGGCTACCGGATCTTCTGGCTCGACTATGGCTGGGCGAGCGGCGCGCGGGATAGCAACGGCAACCTCATCATCTCCCCGACCCAGTGGCCGGACGGAATGCTGGGGTTCACGACCTGGCTTCACGCGCACGGCTTTCTGGCCGGGATCTACACCGACGCCGGCACGAGCGGGTGTGGCAACTCAGGCGTCGGCTCCTACGGCCACTACGCGGCCGGCAGCTCGAACCCCTACTCCCAGGATGTCAACCAGTTCGCCGCCTGGGGCTTTGACGCCGTGAAGGTGGATTTCTGCGGCGCTGGTCAGGACTGGCAGTTCCAGTCCCCCTACGACCCGCGGACGCTCTACGGGGAGGTCTCCGACGCCGTGGCCAACAACTCAAGCGGCCGCCCGATGATCCTGAACATCTGCGACTTCTGGGGTCCGGGAGCCGAGGGCGGAGGACTTCCCTCCGCCGCGGACTCTTCCTGGGACACCTACTCCTGGGCGCCCTTCCTCGCGCAGAGCTGGAGGACAGACACCGATATCGGATATCCCAATAACGTCGTGTTCTCGAACGTCCTGAGGAACCTGGATCAGGATTCCACGTCTCAAACCACGCTCCAGGCGACGCCCACGATTCAGAACGCGGCGGGCCTCCCGGGCACCTCCGGGATCTCCTGGGGCCACTGGAACGACCCGGACTACCTCGCGCCGCACCTCGGGATGAGCAGCAGCCAGGCGCAGGCGCAGCTCTCCATGTGGGCGATGGTGGCGGCGCCGCTCATCCTCGGGAGCGATCCGCGGAGCCTCTCGCCTGCGACGATCAGCATGCTCGAGAACCCCCAGGTGATCGCCATCGACCAGGATCCCCTGGGGGTCCAGGGGTGGCTGCTCTCCCACTCCCGCTCGGGACAGGTATGGATCAAACCGCTGGCTGATGGCGACACAGCCGTCGCCCTGCTCAACCGCGGATCCGCTCCGCTTCAGATCTCGACCACCGCCGACCAGCTCGGCGTCGCGCAGACCGGCGCGTACAGGCTCCGGAACGTGTGGACGGGTGACACCGCGGCAACGAGCGGCGCGATCAGTGCGAACGTCCCACCGGACAGCGCCGTGCTCTTCCGGGTCACGGCTCTACCGGCGCCTTCGGTCGCGATCTCCTCGCCCGCCAACGGTGCGGCGTTCGTGCGCGGCCAGCAGGTGCAGACGACATTCGCCTGCTCGGACGGCACCGGGGGACCCGGGATCGAGTCCTGCCGGGATTCGAATGGCGCCTCGGGTCCCCATGGGACCCTCAACACCTCGACCGCGGGCACGCACTCCTACACGGTGACCGCCACCTCGATCGACGGCGCGCAGAAAACCGCCAGCGTCACCTATTCGGTGATGACGGTGTCGATCGACAGCTGGCGGGCTCGGTACGGCGCGGGCAGGACAAAGATCAAGCTCACGTGTAGCGGTCCCAGCGGCCGCACCTGCCGCGGGAGCCTGACCCTGACGGCGCGGATGCTGGTCCCCGCGGCGCGCGTCGGCCACGGAAGGCGCGGGCAGCGCCGTCTCGCGGAAACCGTTGTGCTCGGTCGCGCGCGCTACAGCCTGCGGGCGGGCTGGACCGCGCTGGTGTCCGTCCGCCTCCGGAGGGTGTCAGGGAAGACGCGTGCCCGGGCCGCGGTCACGATGCAGGGCAGCACGATGGATGCGCGGAGGATCACGCTCGTGCCCGCGCCGAAGCCGCGCCCCAGGCACCGTCGCTGACTCCCGTACTCTTAGGAGTACAAGTTAGTACTTCTAGGAGTACAGTGAGGTCCGGATGGCCTCTGTCCTCAACCCGTTCATCTGGGATCGTCCGGTCGACGACCCGTCGAAGATCATCGGCATGGACGCCTTCGCCCACCGGGTCGCTCTCACACTGAAGGGCCAGACGAATGTCGCGCTCTTCGGCCCTCGCGACACGGGGAAGACGACCTTCATCAATCAGCTCGAGCTCGAGCTTCGGAAGGACCATGGAGGCGACGCGCCGCCGTTCGATGTCGTCAAGGTCAACCTCCAGCGCGTAGTCAGCATCCCCGGATTCATCGGGTGCGTGCACGACGCGATGGTCGAGCATCCTGAGAAGCGGCTCCGCCGGGGGGCTCAGCGCCAGATCGGTGTCATGGAGAAGGAGATCGGATTCGACATCCGGGTTATCAAGGGCACCGTGCGAAGCCCGGCGATTACACCCGCCCAAGACGCCGAGACGCTCCATGCCCAGCTGGTCGCTTTGCGCTCGCTCTCAAATCATCTAATCGTGGTCTTCGATGAGTTCCAGCGCCTGCGCCATTGCCCGGGCGAGGCCCTGTCGATCATCCGCTCCGCACTGATGAGCTCAGGCGCCAACCACGTCTCGCTGGTCTTCACGGGCTCGATTCGGAACGCCCTGCAGATGATGCTTGAGAACTCCAACGAGCCGATCTTCGGCGAGGCCGCGCAGATGCAGCTGCCCGCCATCAGCCGCGCGGACTTTCTCGAGTATCTGGAGTTCCAGTTCGAGGCCTCCGGCAAGCCGGCCGACGAGGACGCCCTCAACCATCTCGTGAACGCGACGGACGCGCATCCCCGCGGAACCCAGCAGCTCGCCTGGGAATGCTGGGTCGATACGCCCCCGGGTGACCGCGTCACGCTCGACACCGTGATGATTGCGCACGACCGGCTGGTCCAAGCGATCGAGCGTTCCGAGTTCGCGGCCGTGTTGAACGTCCTCATGGGAGGCGACGAGGGCGAGATCAACGAGGTTCGCGCGCTTCAGATGCTGGCCGACCGCGGCGGCGAGCGCCTGACCAGTCGCCCGCTCGTCACGCGATACGGCTTTGGCGCCGCGGCACGCGTAGCCCCGGCCCTGAATCGCCTCCAGCGCCGAGGGTTGGTCGACCGCCGGGAGCGATCCTGGTACATCGTGGACCCGCTGTTCAAAGAGTGGCTTCGTCGCGCCTCGCCGCTCGCCGATCGTGCGGACGCTCCATTCGGACCGAACTAGTTGTACTCCGAGGCGAACAAAAATGTTCGCCTAGACGTACAGAACGCGTGGACTTAGCTCCCAACTTTCGCCCGCCCGCAACGTTGTCTTCGTGGCAGCGGCAACCACGGGAGGGAAATATGAGACGGCTGGTTATTGGTGTGTTCACGTCGGCGTTGGTGCTGGTGGCGCCGGCGCTGGCGAAGCCGGGGCAGTCAGCGAGCAGCGTGACGATCGCTGCATCGGCCAACCCGATCGCGGCCGGCTCCTCGGTCAAGCTGACCGGGCAGGCCACGGGCAAGAAGGCGGCCGGCGCCAAAGTGGACCTCCAGGCTGAGCCCGCCGGCGCGACCTCCTTCTCCACCGTCTCGAGCACGACCGCCGACACAACTGGCCATTACAGCTTCACCGCCGCCCCGAGCGTCAACACCACCTACCGGGCGATGACGAAGACCGCGCCCACGGCCACGAGCCCCACTCTGCTCGTCGAGGTCCGCGTGAAGGTGACGATCCACGTCAGCACGAGCCGGCCTGCGGTCGGTCACATGGTCGGCTTCTCCGGGTTCGTGAGCCCGGCCTACACCGGCAAGACTGTCCTGATCCAGTGGAGGAGCGCGACCGGCTGGCGGACGGTCGCCCGCGTGAAGCTGGCGGCGGCGACGCCGCTCGGTGCCCTGTCACGCTCGAAGTACAGCGTGCGGATCCGCTTTCAGAAGAGCGGCCGCTACCGCGCGCGCTTCGACCCGGCCAACAACGCCAACCTGCCGAACACGAGCCCCGTCCGCCGGCTGACCTGACGCGCGGCGACCCCGCGCACGGGCGGGCTACTCGAGCTCGTCCTTGAGCTTGCGAAGGGCCCGGTAGACCCGCCCCTCGATCGTCGTCAGCTTCTCGCCCTTCACCCTGGCGATCTCAGGGACGGTGAGGTCGGCGCCGTAGCGGAGCGAGATCGCCTCGCGCTCCTCGGGGCTGAGCGTCCCGAGGGCGCGCTGAAGCGAGTCGCGATGCTCGATTGACTCGAACTCACGCTCCGCGGCCTCGGTGCCCGCGGCGACCGCCGCTCGCTCGACCGCACGTGACCCCGCGGCGGCTCTGCGGGCGTGGTCACGCAGGAGGTTGAGCGCGATCGTGTAGAGCCACGTCTTCTCGCTCGCCTTGCGGCGGTCGAAGGGCCGGCGGGCGGTGAGGACGCGCTCGAACGTGTCGGCCAGCAGATCCTCGGCCAGCGCCCGGTCGCCGGTGCGGTAGACGAGAAACCCGAGCAGCGGCCCGGCGTGCTCGTTATAGAGGCGCTCGAAGTCCGCCGTGCGCATCACAGCGTGGTGAACTGATCGGCGATCGCCTTGCCGTCACGCTCCCACTGCGCCGGCCCGTCGCTTCGGAAGGTCTGGTAGGCGTCCTGGACGAGCGGTTCACGGGGGTCGAGTGAGACCGCCTTGCGCATCGCGGCCATCGGGTCAAGCCCGGCCGAAGCTCGCATCACCGCCAGGTCGTAGCGGAAGTTCCAGTTGTTTGGGTCCAGCGAGATCGCCTTCTGGATCGTCGCGATCGCCACCCCCGGCATATCGCGGCGGATGTCGCAGTAGCTGAGCACCTCGTAGGGCTCCGGGCGGTTGCCAAGGATCGAGATCGATGACATGGCGTCACGCGTGGCCACGGCGCAGTTCCCCTGAGCGAACGCCGCGCCCGCCTGGTCGAGCTTACGCTGCGAGAGCCACATGTACGCGGGCGCGACCGCCAGGAGCAGGCAGCCGAGGCCGAGCACGGTCCGGATGTAAGAGCTGACGCGCCAGGTGTGTGCTTTCGCCTGGGCGCCCTCTTCAATGCGGCGCGCGAGCATGAAGCCGCCGAGGGCGAAGAAGGGGAGGGTGACGACCGGCATCTCCCAGTCCCAGTCGATTCCGGCGTGGAGCGCCCAGATCAGGAGCGCGGCAAAGGCGGCGGCGTAGAGAGGTCGGTTCGGGCCTCGTGCTCGGGTCGCCGTACGCACGAGGACGGCCACGATCACACCAAGCAGAAGCAGCAAGCCCACGATCCCCAGCTCATCCAACGTCTCCAGGTAGAGCGAATGGGAATCGACCACGAAGTCCTGCGTTGGCCGGTATTGCGCCCACGTGTTTTCGAACGTGCCCGCGCCCTCGCCGACGAGCGGAGTCCGCTGGAACTGATGCCACGCGACCCGCCACATGTCGATGCGCCCGTTGTTTCCGGGGTCGGTGAGGCGGGCCCGCAGGTCCGCCGCATTCCCCGGGGATGCCGGGCGGATAAAGCGCTGGTACTCGTGGGCGATCGCGCCGTTTAGGGCGATACCCCCGATGACAACCAGCGCCACGAGCGTGCCCCAGCCCACGCGCCTAATGCGTATCCGCGTGTGGCGGGCCAAGGTGAGACGCTCGAGCTGTGGGTCAACTAGCGCGGTGGACACCGCGCGCAGGATCGCGGCGCCGGCCACGCACGCCATCACGGCAACAGCGACATGTCGGCCCTGCGCGACCGCGGCGGTGGTGGTTGGATCGACCGTAGCGAGGAGATTCGCGCCGTAAGCCATCTTCACCGACACCGCGGCAGCCGGTAGGACCGCTATCGCGGTGCTGACGAGCAACTTCGGTCGCGCAGTCAGCGCATAGGTCACTACGCCAATGCATGCCGCGGCGATGCCCCCGCGCGAGAACGTGAAGTAGATCGTTGTGGCGAGCATTGGCATCGACGCCGCTGCGACCGCCCGAACCAGAGCGCGTTCGCGACCGTCGCTGGCCAAGTGGAGGCAGAGCACAATCCCGAGCGCGGCCACGAAACCTAGGGCGTTCCAATACGTCACTGGGAAGCTGAGTCGGTTATTGGCCAGCTCCGGTGTAGTCGGCCACACGTGGGGGAGCACCCGCGTGATGAGGCCGCAGGCGCAGATCACCGTGATCGCCAGAGCCAGGCTGCGTAGCATCCAGCCGAGTCGGTCCGCGTTGTGACCGAGCGACCCAAATAACACAAGGGCCAGCAGATAAACGAGCGCTCGGTCGAACTCAACGAGAGCGCGCCCCGGAGCGTGCGACCAGGTCTGCGAGACCAGCGTTAGCAGAGCAAAAAGCGCGAACGCGCCGCACGCGATCGCCATCGGGAGCCCTGCCCCTTCGAAAGGATTTCCCCCGACCGTGACCCTCAAAGCGAGGACGACGCATAGCAGGGCCGCGACGTACGCAGGCGGTCCTGAATAAAAACCTCCCGAATTGAAGGCAAAGAACGCGACCAGCCCGGCGGGCAGAACTAGTAGCGCCGCCCCCGCTACGCGCCTGCTGTCGACCATCGCTCGTGATGATAGGCGTGACGCGCCCGCGTCGCCGACGCGAAGGTGCCTAACGGGTCAAGGTCGTCGAAAGGCCCGTGTCATATTCGTTATGCCGGCCGTGGCGCACGCACTTCCGGATGCGGGACGTCAGAATCCGCTCCAGCGCTGCGGGTTTGAGGTATGGCAATCGCTCCCCGGGTTCGGTGACCCCCGCCCGCGAGTACAACCGACTCGACCTCGCTTCCACCATTGAGCCTCGCAGCGACCTGCGGTCGCCCGCGGACCTTCTGGAAGATGGACGCTTGGTTAACCCGTGCAGGGCCCTCTCCGCAGGTCCTACAGACGACAAACAACCCTCCCTCTCGAACCCGCGCCAGCAAGGCACCTGCCATACACTCTAGCTCTGGCTCGGAGAAGTAACTCCGGTTTAGGATGTTCGCCGCGCGGCATACGTCGAGCGACTCTTGGCTGGAGCTCGGCCGCCTGATGTCGTCGAGAACGACACGCACCCACGGATGCTCACGCAGCCTGCGGCTGGTCAGTCCTACGGATCTCATGAGGACGCGCCTCGGGGCCGGTGGCGCGTCGAAACCTGCGTCCGGAAGCCGCGAAGCCACAAGGTAAAGCAGCTTGAGAGGGAGCCGGAGAAGCAGCGTACGGATAGCGGCGTTCCGGTGGAGGTAGATGGAGTAGTCGGCAAGCTGGAGCACCAGCGGGTAGCCATCCGTCTGCCAGAGAACAGCTCCCGTCTCTCCAAGCGATAGCATGCGCGCCTCGAGCACGGCATCGCCCGCAGTCAGTCGATGCTCGATCCCGGCGCTTCGGAGATAGTCGCTCAGCTCCACCGCGGTAATGCCGGAAGAAACTGCGACGTCCATCACCTCTAACGGGCGGTCCCGGGGCAGAAGCTCGACGAGTACCTGGTTGAGGTCGTCCAGTCGATGGGATTCGGTCGTGCGGAAAGTTCCGTCTGCGAGCTGCAGCTGGCCGAAGAACACACGCTCTTCGGAGTCCGAAACGCTGTCGGCATAAACGTCCAGCGGGCCCGCAAGCCTGAACTTTCCCGCGTGCTTCCAAGCGCTCAGGCTCAGATGCATGACATGACGCTATCCGTCACGGGCGAGGGTACGTCGTCGATGTACTGCCGATGCCAAAGCTCGGACATGAGCAGCGCCCAGATCTTCAATGAGGAGTCTTCGCTACCCGCGAAGTGCCGGGCCAGCAGACGGTCGACATACCGCGGCTGGAAATAGCCACGATGACGGGCGCGCGGATCGGTGAGCACATCCTGCACGTATGTGCGTAGCTCGTTGCGGAACCATGCGGCAATCGGTACCCCAAATCCCATCTTAGGCCGATCAAGCACGTCACGTGGCAGCCACGCGCTGAGGGCGTCGCGGAGCACCACCTTCTTCTCGATCCCTCGCAGCTTTAGCTCGGGAGGGATCGCGGCGGCGAGCTCCATCACATCTGGATCGAGTAGGGGCGAGCGCGCCTCGAGCGAGTGCGCCATGGTGGCGATGTCCATCTTCACGAGCAGGTCGCCCGGCAGATACGTCTCGACATCTGTCTCGAGCATCACATCGATCCGTGACGACCCGCTGGCGCTGCGCCACGCCCGGTCGACCACTGCGGGTGCTAATGACTCGCCGATGAGCTCTTTGTATTCAGGTGTATAAAGCGCATTTCGCTCGGCGTGGTCGAAGTACGACACGTACTGCGCGTAGCGTTGCGCAGGACTTAGCGCGAGCGACCGCCCCAGTCGCTTGGCACGACTTCGGGTCGACTGAGGCTCAGCGCTTGATGGAATCCAGTCAGCGGCTGTTGCGATCACCTGGCGCAGTGTTAGTGGCCATTGATCGGATCGACGCGCCAACATGTTTGCGGCATAACGGCTATAACCTGCAAACGACTCATCGCCGCCGTCACCGTTGAGAGCGACTGTCACATGCCTCCGCGTGAGCTCGGCGAGATAGAAGCTGGGGATCGCCGAGGAGTCGGCAAACGGCTCGCCATAGTGGCGGACGATCTTTGGCAAGATCGCGATTGCCGAAGGCTCCACGATGAATTCGTGATGCTCGGTTGCGAACTGCTGCGCGACGGCCCGCGCATGCGGCAGTTCATTGAACTTCGAGTGCTCGAACCCGATCGAGAACGTCTTTACGGGCGTGCTCGAGTTGCGCGCCATTGCGGCGACTACTGCTGAGGAATCAATCCCGCCCGAGAGGAACGCTCCAAGCGGCACGTCGGCGACCATCCGTCGCCGGACCGCTCGCTCGATCGTGTACAGGACTCGTTCGTGTAGCTCGTGAGCGTCAGTGACCTCGAGCTTTGGCTCATAGGTGAGGCGCCAGTACCGCTCTTGGCGGACGGCCCCGTCGCGAACCGTCATCACGGTCGCAGGTGCCAGCTTCCGGATGGCCTTGAAGGCGCTCAGTGGCGCGGGGATGTACTGGTAGGTGTAGTAACAGTCGAGCGCTTGGTGATCGATGTCCCGAGGGATTTCTGGATCTTGAAGCAGCCCCTGTAACTCCGAAGCGAAGGTAAAGATGCCGTCGCGGAGGGAGTAGAAGAGCGGTTTCTTGCCCACTCGATCGCGCGCTAGCATCAGCTGCTGGCTCCGTGCGTCCCAGAGCGCGAAGGCGAACATACCGTGCAGCTGCTCAACGCATCGGAAGCCAGAATCTTCGTAGAGGTGGACAATCACCTCGGTGTCGCTGTCCGTGCGGAATCTGTGGCCGGCTTTGATCAGCCGCTCTCGGAGCTCACGGAAGTTATAGATCTCGCCGTTGAGGACCACGACGACCGAGCGATCTTCGTTGAAGATCGGTTGATCACCGTTTTCCACGTCAATAACCCGAAGCCGCTGGATACCAAGGCCAACACCGTCGGAGACGAATGTTCCTCGAGCGTCCGGGCCGCGATGCTCGATCGCCTGACACATTCGCTCGATTAGTTCGGGATCGACTCGCGTGGCGCGCCGCAGCTGGCCAGCAATGCCGCACACCTCAATGCCTCCCAGCAGTGGGACGGTTACACGGTGTTGGCGGCACGGGGGCTGGTCTCCTTCGCGATCCAAGAGATGGTCCGCTCAAGGCCCGTCAAGAAGTCGACCGAGGGTTCGTAGCCGAGTAGCTCGCGCGCCAGGGAGATGTCAGCCATACTGTGCTGCACGTCCCCGGGGCGCGGCGGTTGGTAGGTTGGCTCGAGATCGGTGCCGAGCAGCCGGTTTAGCGCCTCCACTAGTTCGTTGAGGGTATGTGAATCGTGCATCGCGACGTTGATGGCGTGGCCGGGGGCGGCCGGTGCGTCGATGGCGAGCAGGTTGGCGATAACGACGTTGTCGACATGGGTGAAGTCGCGCGAGTTCTCGCCATTGCCAAAGATTGGCGGTCGCTCGCCCTGCTGCATTAACTTGATGAACTTAGGGATCACCGCGGCGTAACCTGACAACGGATCCTGGCGCTCGCCAAAGACGTTGAAGTAACGCAGCGCGATCGCCTCGATTCCATAGACGCGATTGGCGACCAGCGTGTAGCGCTCGGCTGCGAGCTTGGCGACCGCGTAAGGCGCCATCGGCGCCGCAGGCTGTGTCTCGCACCGAGGCATGCCCGGAGCGTCGCCATACACCGAGCTCGATGATGCAACGACGAGGCGGCGCACGCCGTGATCGCGTGCGGCAAGAATGACATTCAGCGTGCCCTCAACGTTCACGGCGTTCGAGGTCAAGGGATCCTGGACCGAGCGCGGGACCGAAGGAAGCGCCCCTTGATGCAGTACGACTTCCACGCCCCGGCACGCCGTCGACACGCGCTCGAAGGAACGCAGATCGCCCTCAACCAGTTCGACGTCGAGCTCGGCCACGTTCGCCCGGCGACCGGTCGAAAAGTTGTCGAGCAAACGTACGTCGTGGCCGCGCTCTAGCAGTTCGCGCACTAGGTTCGATCCGATGAAGCCGGCGCCGCCGGTGACCAATACCCTCATCGAGAGCCTTCCGTTCGCGTGGTTTTGTGTAGCCCACCCCCTGGCGCGCTTGGGCGCATCCCGGACTCACCCTTTCGGCAAGGATAGCGAGCGGGAGCCATCGGCCTTGGCTGCGAAAGCACCGCGTCGGCGAACTAGCGCGAACGCTTCGGCCGCGCTGTCGGGAGGGAACGAGTCGAGCGTTGCCCGCGGGACCATTTCTTACCTGCGGGCGGCGCTCGCAGTGGCCTGTTGAAACACAATGCGTCGGAGCGGGAGTTCAGCCGTCGGGAGGATCTTGGGCTTGACGTCAGGAAGCCCAGAGTGCTGCAGTTCGATGTTCCGTCGCGCCGCCTCGATTCCCAGAAGATCTGACTCGCCTCCGCGGAACTGCTGCCGCGAAGTAACTAGTTGAGCGAAATCTGAGCTAATTCAGGGCCATCGGAGACCGATGCGGTCCCGACTGCGAAGCTGACGCCGCTCGCCTGTTGTCCATCCCGCTGCCGCCACCACTCTGCGATGTCACGGGGGAGCGCGTGCCAGAGGTTTTCACGTCCGCTTACCAACTCGAGGAACTTCTGATATAAGCCGCGATTCTGGGGCACGGCGAGGTAGCCTGGGTCCGGGTGAGTAACACATTGGACGAGGCCTGCTGTCCGCTCCAATGCACGGAGCTGATCTGCCCACAGGCCGATGTCACGTTGTCGTAAGAGCGTAAATAGCGTGTGGTCCTGAGGAAGGGTATAGGGCAGTTCCACGAGGGGACCGATGAAGAACGGCCACGGTGAACAGCACCCACCTGGCTGTGGCTCGTAAGGATCGCTCATCGGCACTGTGCAGTCGTACTGCGTAGGCAGCTCACCCAGCCAACCAAGCCTACGATAAGTCGCTGGCGACCGAAACCCGTCCGCGCCGATCCGTTCGTGGAAGCGTCTCAAGAGCGGCAGCTGGTGCTCAAACTGTTCTCGGTCCGAGAACAGCGAGCGATCATGGAAAAGTCCGTGCACTCCTAATTCGAAACCTCGACCCCGCAATTCCTCCACGATGCCCCAATCAATCGGATACCAGTCGGCGACGAGGTTGAAGGACGACCGCAACCCGTGTTTCTCCTCGAGGTCCGCAACGCGGACTGCCTCACGGAGGCCTTGCTCGGACTCAACGTCGTGGGTCAGGATTACTGCGGCACGGCAGCCCGGCGGCCAGAACCAACGAAATCGCAGCGTCTCTAGCGACAGCGCTTCGAGCAGGCATCGCGCGTAAAGGCAGAGCAACCGATGCACACTTCCATCGAATGGCCATTGTGGGAATGTCGGCAGACCCTGCCAGCGCATCAAGGCGCGACGGCCACCAAGTTGGACTCGCCGGGGGATGGCCCGCCTCAGTAGGTAGAAGACGTCCAGTGCTGCCCCCGAAAGCCGCCGCTGCTTTGCAGCGAGGACCCAGCGCTCCAACACGTAGTTCTCATACGCTTCGGCTAGGCTAAACGGCACCTCCACGTGGTCGCGGTTGCGCGTCACGTGGAAGGCTTTGCCTTGGTCGGTGTGAAAGGCCAATAGAGGCTTTCCCTCCAATGCGCGCTCATCCGGTGTTGCAAGGATGCGCCATCCGTTGGAAAACAGCCATTCGGGGTTACCGGCTCCGGAGTGGCACCGAACCCCAGCAGCCTCTTGCGTCTCGGCTTGCCAGCCAGGGTCAATCTGACCAGGGCTCTCATACGGCAAGAGCAGGCGCTCGAGCGGGTGCCTGGTATCCACCGTGAGACCCGTCACTAGGTCACCGGCCTGACGCCAAATCTCTACCGAGCGGCGACGCGTCGTTGCGCCGCAGCATATACATCGAGAAGAATACGAGCCGAGGCCTCCCAGGTCAGCTCTCGCGCGCGTCGAGCAGCCTGAGCCGCGGCGTCTACGTAACGGGCGTCATCGCGGAGAAGTTCCACTACCGCCCGTGCGAACGCAGCCGCCCCAGGCTCTTCCACAAGAATTCCGGCTCCGTCCAGCTGCCATTCGGTTTCCGGCAGTCGGTATGCAACTACGGGGCATCCAGCTGCTAGATAGTCACCGACCTTGACCATTGTGCACAAACGATTGCTCGGGGTGTTGGGGGCCGGGTCAACACAGACATCGACCTTCGCCAGCATGCTTACAACCTGTTCACTCGGGACCCATCCTAAGAGTTCAATCTTGTCGTGGACGCCAAGCGCCCTCGCAGTGTCGACAAGCTTCGAGCGCGCAGGTCCATCGCCGATGATCCGGAGGGTTACGTCGCTTCCGAGCGCGATCACGGTGTGGAGGATCTCGGGTAGGGCCAGAACGCCGTCCTGCTCTGCCAGCTCGCCTACGAAGCCCAGCTCTCGCCGACCACGGGACGGCTCTGAGTCGCGCACGATTTGCAGGTTCTTAGGTGGGTAGTTTCGAACAACTACGGTTCGACAAGAATCCGCACCAGCCTCCGCCGTGAGGATGGTCATCTGAGTGTCATTCACGGTAAGAACAAAATCGGCCGACGCCACTGTTAGTCGTCGGAATTGCCTTAGCACTCGGTCGGCCATCCTAGAAGCGGCGAACTTTTCAGCGTAGAGCTCCGGGGCTGAATCGTGATGGTCGTAGATGCAGACCTTACCGAGATTCTGAGCCACACAGAGAAGAGGAAAGAAGCAATCGGGCGGATTGTGCAAGTGAACGATGTCAACGCCCTTCTTCAAGCTGCCCGCTAGAGCAAGAGTAAAGGCCCAGAAAGCGGTGCTGTACTCGATCACGTAGCCTGCCCTTCCCCTTGCTGCGGGCACGCGGAAGCGCCTGACGTGGACGCCAGCAATGTCCTCTCGGCGGCTTTCGCCATGCCCGAGTGGAGCGACGACTGTAACCTCGTGACCATTCTCTGCGAGCGTCTCCGCCTCGCGACGCACTCGGACGTCCTTGGGGTAGGAGCAGTTTTCGACCAGCATAAGAACTCTCATGATTCGCACACGTGCCCGGGGCGGTACGTCGAGCCTGCAGACAGCATCCTCTCGATCGGGCCCCCAGCCTTGGTCGATATCTTCCATCGTACGTGATCAAGGCCTTCGCGACCGCTGCTTGGCTACGCCTGTTGCGATCAGGCGGGCCGATCCTGCCTCTGAGTGCGCTACGTCGATGGTCGCTGCGGGCCCAGGGTTACGCGGTCGGAGGAGATGTCTATATCGGGGAGGGGCTCCTAATCAGCGACGAGCTCCGCCGCGACCGAAAAGAGCGGCTGATCATCGGAGATCGCGTAGCGATTGCGCAGCGGGTGACGATCGTTCTTTCATCCCACGCAAACAATTCCGTGGTGGCGAACGTCATGGGCGAAGATCGCCGCCCGGTTCGGATTGGCAACGACGCATGGATTGGAACTGGGGCGATTATCTTGCCGGGGGTCGACATCGGCGACGCCGCAGTTGTCGGAGCCGGCGCCGTCGTGACACAGAGCGTCTCTCCGCGAAGCATCGTCGCCGGAAACCCTGCCCGCCTCATTAGAACCCTTGATGAAGCACGCGCCGCTGGAGCTTCTGCCGCTCGATAGCGCCGAATGGGCCGACTTTGTGCAGGCGTGCCCAGAAGCTGGACCATTCCATCATCCGGCCTGGGCGCAGACTATCGCCAGCATCTACGGCTTTACCGGCCGCGCGATGGTCCTCCGCGATGCGGAGGGCGAAATCGTTGCCGGCCTTCCTGCGGTCCGCGTGCCATCTCTAACGAGGACGCTTACCTGGAAGTCGTTGCCGTTCACTGATCGCTGCGGGCCACTTGGCTCGTCGGACGCGCGCGTGCCGCTCATGCGATGTCTCGCCGCTCGCCCGCATGAGCGGTGGGAGGTTCGGGAGTCTGTTCCTGCGCTCGCGTCCGCCCAGGTCGGTTTGAGCCATCACATAGATCTCTCCGGAGGTCGCGACGAAGTCTTCGGTCGCTGCCATAAGTCGCAGATTCAACGTGCAATTCTCAAAGCGCAACGCGAAGGCCTGGTCAGTGTCCGTGAAGCCAGCGAACCGCGTGACTTAGCAGACGTGTACTACCGTCTTCATGCCGCAACTCGAAAGCGGCAGGGAGTCCCTCCGCAACCGAGGCGACTGTTCGAGGCGCTCTGGCAGCGTCTCCATACACGAGGACTTGCGTGGACGCTCATCGCCGAAGTGGACCAGAAGCCAATCGCTGGCGCGGTATTCCTGGCATGGAATCGAAAGGTCGTTTACAAGTATGGAGCCTCTCTAACTGGCGCGTGGCGACTGAGGCCGAATCACCTCATATTCTGGCAAGCCATTCAGCGCGCCATATCTGATGGCGCTCTCACGTTCGACTTTGGCAGGACAGATATGAGCAACCATGGGCTGGTGAACTTCAAGCGGAACTGGGGGACAACAGAAGAGGCACTTGTCTACTCGCGCACTGGGAAACCACCGAGTCCCGGGTCGCCGAGCCGCATGGCCTCTCTCATCGGTCCCGCTATCAAGCA
>Ga0209579_10000989_pt1 | contig 24648 bp, 22 predicted proteins | sample Coa_R1_2_FD_187152 | JGI IMG/M metagenome (GOLD analysis project Ga0209579, IMG submission 187152) | Surface soil microbial communities from Centralia Pennsylvania, which are recovering from an underground coalmine fire - Coalmine... | ecosystem: Environmental > Terrestrial > Soil >... | reverse complement strand
CCCGGCTGAAACCGCCATTCCGAGGACTGCGGAGTCGCAGTTTTCGGGCAAAACCCGGCAAAACTACGCTCCGTTTTTCCTTGGGGTGCGAGGGGTCGGCAGTTCAAATCTGCCCGTCCCGACCATTAAGTTATTGGATTTCCTAGGGCGCCGGGACGTCTGACTGCGTCCAAACTTGACCGAGACTAGTTCCTACCCTACCCGAGCCAGCGATGTTGGGCATTTCTGCCATTCAAAGTACTCGAATAACGTCTTAGTACTATACCTTCCTGATGCCGCTACGCCGTCTTGCAACGCGCTCGCTCCATAGCGGTAACAGTTCGCTGCGGGAAATGGTGGGATGCAACGGCTGTGGTGATTTGCAAGGTCTGGCGCCAAAAAGCACATCGCGCTTCCAAGTGTGGCTGTTGGAGTGTCAAGGGTTTCCACCTTCAACTACCCCTTTATATTCTTTACTATATATAGTTCCCACCTAGCCCCAAACCCAGGTACCTACCCCCACCTACCCACCCACCCGGCATCCCCGGCTGCAGCTTGGCAACCGCTGGATCGCATCCTCCCAGCACCTAGATCGCACGAGTTTTTTGCGCTGCCGAGGCTCCCAGTTTTCGAAAAACCTAGTAATAAAGTTGGTCAGGCGACGGTCTGGCGACTTCCTAGCGGGGTCGGGGTACTGTACTCACAGACAGTACCCCAATCAAACTGTGAGCCGCGTGCCCCTTCCTGACTATTTCAATTTGTGTGAGGCATTCCATATGGAATCTCAAAAGTCAGAAGGGAACCTCCCTTCTTTAGTTGTACCCGCACAGAGTTTGGCGCCGTCTAGCAGCAAGGCGCTCGAACTCGCTTCTTCACTCATCGACACCACCGGCACCGGCGGTGACGTTACCCGTGATGAAATCGTAAGCCTGCCAGTCGACCGGCCAGGCAAGACCCAGTTCTTCCGCATTCATCCCGAACTTCATGCCGACGTAAACATCCTGAAGGTTGACGGCATCAATGGCACAGAAAAGTATGCGGTCGTTCCAGCGATGGTGAAGTCACTGGACAACGTTGGCCTTTACACCCTGTTCTTCGGGGTGCACCGTGATGGCTCGTACTTCCTCTGGCCGGTATCGGCTACGTCTTCGGACGGCTACTCGCGCTCTGCTCGCCAGATTGCAGTAGCGGCCATGAAGCAGTGGTGCCGCTTGGTATCGAACCGCGCGACCTCGGTGTACATCAAGCGGGTTGCGCCTCACTGCGAGGACATTCCAGTCTGGCCTGACGAGAAGACCTTCGCTGACCTGTTGGTGCTGGCCTTTGGAGACGGCCACATCATCGACTCTCCGGAACACCCAATCGTGAAGGAGATGTGGCTCCAGTGAGTACCCCCTCTCTCCTTCTCAACCACTTCCGCGAGGTCGTGCTCGTTGACACCGAGTTCCGGCCTTGCGGGGATGGGACACAAGAAGTTCGCTGCGTTTGCGCGCTCGAACTAGCCAGCGGGCGGGAGCATCGGCTTTGGTGCGATGCTCCTGCACTCTGCCCGTACCCGATCGATCTGGGCAGCCTTTTTGTTGCTCATTACGCTTCAGCCGAGCTGCTCAGCCATGACTCACTCGGCTGGACACGGCCGGCCAACGTGCTCGACACCTGCGTCGAGTTCGCAGCTATGACAGCAGGCATGCGGCGCCCGGATCAAGGACGCAGCTTGCCTGGCGCATTAACTTACTTTTCACTGCCACACATTGATCAAGAAGAGAAGGACGAGATGCGCGCGTTGGCCTTGGTCGACAAGCGCAATCACGACTTCGATAAAGCAGAGCGCAGCGCCCTCCTGGACTACTGCTGGTCAGATGTTGTCGGAATAGTCAATTTGCTCACCAGGCTTGAAAGCTTTCTATGTCTCTAATGCCCCGCAATCTGCGCGCAGCTCTTCTCCACGGCGAGTATATGAAGGCCGATGCCAGCTACACGTTCGCGCCTCTCGATTTATCTTGCCTGCGTCTACTACAAGGGAACTGGGACCAGGTCCGACTCCAACTTGCCGGCGACGACGTTACATCGTCAGATGTTTTTGACGGGCTGCGTTTCAGCCACCAGAAGTTCGAGCGATTCCTTGGCCGGGCGGGCCTGGGTGCTGCATGGCCGCGCACGCCGAAATCCGAAACCCGCTGCCTGGACAAGGAGACCTGGGAAACGATGACGGGATTGAATCCCGATCTGGAGGCCCTCCACCAGCTGTATAAGACGCTCAAGATGCCCAGGCTCAATATCGCATGTGATCCCGACGGGCGCAATCGTATCCTGCTCGGCGCATTTGGAGCCATCACCTCCCGTAACACACCAGGATCGGATTCACGCGGCACATTCATTTTTGCGCCGGCTAAATGGGCTCGCTTCCTGATCAAGCCGCCCGAAGGCCGGGCCATTGCGTACATCGACTGGTCATGTCAGGAGTACGGCATCGGTGCCATTCTGAGTGGCGATCAGAACATGCTTCGTTCCTACGAGGCCGGCGATCCCTACATGTCATTTGCAATTCTTGCTGGGGCTGCGCCTGCGGGCGCCACGAAGAACACACATCCGGCCGATCGAAAGCTCTACAAATCGGCCACCCTCGCCATCGGATACGGTCAGACCGTCTGGGGCTTTTGTCAAAAGACGCGAGTCAGCAAACCTGTTGCCGAACGTGTCTTCCGAGACTATCAACGGCTTTACCAGCGTTTCCTTTCATGGCGTGAAAAGCAAGTCGATAGTTTTGGCATCAGCCTCCGCTTATCCACTAGGCTGGGATGGACGCTGCGTCAGGGCGCACGAGTCAAACCGAACACCATTCTCAACTTCACCGCACAGGCGACCGGAGCCGAAATGTTACGCCTGGCCGTCACCGAAATGGTTCGTCGCGGCGTTCAGGTATGCTGCCCCATTCATGATGCCGTGCTCATCGAAGCGCCCCTGAACGAGATCGACTCGGCAGTGGAAAAAGCTCGGGCCTCGATGGACGCGGCATCTGCGTTGCTGTTGGACGGTTACAAGCTGCGCAACGAGGTTGATGTGTTCCGCTTCCCGGAACGTTTCTTCGATAAGGACGGCGCTGAGACCTGGTGCAAAGTGTCGGCTATTGTAGAGACGCTCAGGCAGTCCGGGCTCGCGCCAATCTAATGTGAGACTGGCCCTTCGATCTGACCCCCTTAGGGCCTCTCAACACGCCGGTCAAGTGTATTCGAACTTCGAGAATTATCTGTAGAGCTGTTGTTGCCCGCGGCAGCGCAATTTGGAGAATTCTGAAATGAAATATATAGATGCCGTCCCCCCGTCCTTTTTCAATCCTGACGGTCTCAATCCGTATTCTCTGACGGTAACCGACGAGTTTCTTTGCGGCGAAATCGTTCGCCTCTGGTCAGCACGGGAGCATTCAAAGCACCTAGTGAGCGTCCACAACGCCGAGATGTCGGACTCGGATGCAGTTCTCGGAGAGTTGTTCTTCAGGCAAAAACGGAAACTCTGTCGCATTGGCCGCGGTGGTGGCTGGAATCAATGGCTCACGCAGAATCGCATCTCGCGCTCTGTTGCCGATCGGCTCGCGTTGCAGTTCGCCGAGCATTATGGCCTGGCCGAGGAACTTGATCACCAGAATGCCACTGAGCTAATTGAAGGTCGCATTTGTCAAAGAGCACGAAGAACCGCCGAACGCCTCACGAAGTCCCTGCCCTCGCCACTCTCCCGGATGACATTCCTGCAGGTATTGGCCGACTTACTCGACCTGCAAGCAGATTGGGAAGACGGAGCAGTACGACTGAGCATCCCGCCCCCGGAAGACGAAGAAAAGTGGAAGAACGTGGTCGTGCCGCCTGTCATGGTCATAGGAGAAGACGGCCGTCCGGTTCCTGTTGACTACGAGTTGAAGAGTGCCGAGAGAGAAGAGTCGGCACGATGACACAGGTCGAATGATTGCACCCACAGTTGGTTGTGGGAGATTGGAAGTGCCGCATGCTGACGCCAGCGCAGGAAGCTGACTTGAAACTGTTCATCAAGGTGATCAAGGCTGATGGTCAACCTAACGACGAGTTCCTGCGGGATTCGGTCGATGAGATTGCTGTCCTCGAATTACAGGGAGTGTTGATGCAACAGCGCGACGAGGCGGTAGCCTTGTATTATCACCGGCTGCGCATGATACCTGTGCGGGAAGAAGTAAGAAGGATGCTTCAGCAACAGTCGTGCTGGTATCCAGAGGAGGCAAAATCATCCAACCGCCGCACTTAGATCAGCGCGCCTGTGAGCGCCTAATCCGAGACCACTCTGTCCCGGCATTATCCCCAGGTTCGATCTTGGTCGTAGTTCATCAGCATCCAGTGGTGCGCTGGCCCTGAACTCTACCGATCCCTGTGGCTTGATCCCCGCCCCGCGGCGCTCCTTCCAACCTTCTTCTTTGCTTCTTTGGTCCGGCCGTCCAGACCGCCCTTATTCCACAATGTGCTGCGGCAGGACTTGCGGGGGCATAGGGGTGGGTCTTCGACCTCTGGTATCCAACGGTGGCCGCAGACATCGCAGACAGCGACTCGAATCATTTTCCATCCCATGGCTTCTGATTATAGCTTTCTGACCTATGGTCAGAAAGTGGTTCTCTTGCGAGTCATTTCCGGCTATAATTAGACCTAAGGTCAGAATATATGCAAATGGGGTGAAGTCTCAATGGATCGGCCTGACTCTGATTTGAACGGTGCAGTTGAAGCTTGGCTCCAAGCCCATGTGGGATACCAAAGGTATTTGCGGGCCACTGAGGCCTTATATGCAGCATTTGCTCGCAACTGGCCTGGCTCCCGTCGCAGTCTGGTCGAAGCCTTTGCGGTATTTCGCGAGTCGTTGGTTAATGACGGCGAATACAAACATCTCGACGTGATCGAAATCCACCCAAACAGCGACCAGCGCTCCGAATGAGCGTTCGAAAGGGAGGCACAATGACACTCAAAATCGAAGTCTTCCGCAAAAGCGGTCAGATCCTCGGCTCCGTGACCTCGGGATTCTCAGACAACTCCGCCACGGTTCGCGATCCAGGTGGCCGAATCGCTGGACACGCGAGCGAACTGTTTAAGACAACTAGAGATGCTGCCGGTCGGCTCGTGTCAACCAACGTTGCGAACGCAGGTTTGCTAATCAACAGGAAGTAGCCACTGGTTCCGCGCCCTGCTGCAACCGGGATCAAGGAAGCGAGGAAGCCGCAGTATGGTCGTCTACAAACGAGGCAAATACTATTGGGCGGACTTCACGGTGAATGGTCAGCGGTTCCGGGTGCCCTTGAAAGCCAAGCACAAGCAGGAAGCCGCCAACCTTGAGAAGGTGAAAATCGCCGAGGCACAAAGCCCGGATGGCGTTCTGCCGACTCAGGTATTGAAGCTGACAGTTGCAGATGCAGGGGAAATGTATTTTTCTGCACGGGAAACGGAGGTCTCTCCATCCACGGTTCGCTTAGAGACGGATGCATACAAGCAGGTGAAGCGGCATCTTGGCTCAACCAGACTCGGCTCCATCACCCTTAAATCGCTGGCCGACTACACAAAGAAGCGGAAGGCCGAAGAAATTCAAAACCGCACAATCAACATTGAGGTCGGCGTCCTGCGGCGTGTTCTCAAGATGTTCAAACTCTGGAGCCGACTCGCCGACGACTACAGGCCACTGCCGGAATCCACTGACATCGGACGTGCCCTGACGCCGGAAGAGGAACTCAAGCTTTTCGAGACTGCGAGTTCGCGTGCCGAGTGGTCGGTCGTTTTCTGGATTTCACTTATCGCGGTGAACACAACCGCTGCTGGGATTGAATTGCGGAATCTCCGCCTCGATGATATCAACTTGAGGAACCGCAACCTGACGATAAGGGTCGGAAAAAACAGATTCCGCTCACGAGTCCTTCCTCTTAATGAAACTGCGATGTGGGCAGTGGAGAGACTTCTTGAACGAGCAAAGGAGTTGGGAGCGACGGAGCCCGGACACTACCTGATACCGAGCCGGATTTCAGGCGGAGAGTATGACCCCACGCAACCACCAAGCCGATGGGGGTGGAGAAGTGCTTGGCGAAAGCTGACAGCGGAGTGTGGCTTGAAGGGTTTTAGACCGCATGATTTGAGGCACACGGCCATCACCAAATTGGCGGAGTCTCCAGATGCATCAGAACAAACCATCATGAGCATTGCAGGCCATGTCTCGGTTGAGATGCTCCGCTACTACTCGCACATCAGAACGGAAGCCAAGCGAAAGGCCGTGGCGACCCTAGACAATCAGCAAATCACGTCACAATTGTCGAAGTGGAAATCTGAAGCTGAAGAGCGGAGTAGTCAGAACCCTAGGAAATCCAATAACTTAATGGTCGGGACGGGCAGATTTGAACTGCCGACCCCTCGCACCCCAAGCGAGTGCTCTACCAGGCTGAGCCACGTCCCGACACAAGGGAGCCGGCTCGATTGAGCCGGCTTGTGGGGTCTGATCCAAGTTTACACCAGCCAGGTGTTTCTAGCCCGGCAGCCGGGCCTCCCGCGGACTACTGCGATGGGGGCACGTACTCCTTCGGCAGGGCCGAACCCTCGCCAAAGAAAAACATGTCCATCTGCTCGGCAAGGAACTCCTGGGCCTGCGGGGTCCAGGGCTGCAGCCGGTACTCGTTCAGCAGCATCTTCTGATGGTTGAGCCACTCGGCCCACGCCTCTTTCGAGACATTCTTGTAAATCTTCTGACCCAACTCCGAGTCGAAAGGCGGCTCGTCGAGCCCTTCCATTTCCTTTTTCCTGCGAACGCAAAAAACCATGTGCGGCATCCGTCAAGCTCTCCCTGATTCATTGTATGGGATGCTCTTCGATGATCGCTGGACGCGCTTCAATCGCTCGGCCAACTTTGCTAGCTCACCGGCTCCGCCACCACCTCGATTTCCTGCTGGCTGGGCGTCCCCGGAATGTCCATCGTGCCGAGGACGAGCGGTTTTCCCACAACCAGGGTCGAAACGCCTTCGAGATCGGCTTGGCGGATCACTGGATCCTGCGACGACGCGCCGGGTTTGTCATCGGCTACGCTCGACTGCTCGACGCGGGTACGCAGGCGGACGCCGTCAGGCGATGCTTCGAGCGAAGCCTCGATGTTGAGCCCAACATCCACGTACTGCACCTGGGTATCCGCCTTGCTCGACTCCGTATCGAACGAGCCGGTCATGATCGGCACTCGGCTGCCCTGTTTCACCACGGTCTTCCCGCCGGAAAGCACCACCAGCGAGACGTGGCGGACACTGCTGCTCTTTCCGCCATCCAAATCTCGAATGGAATAGGTGAGGCGGTAAGCCTTGCGGGCGCGGTCAACATCAGAAATGATCTTTTGCGCGAGCAGCAGATCTTCGGCTCTTGCGCGAACAGAAATGGCGTTCTGTGACCCAACATAAAAGATGCGCGCCCTGGGGATCATGTTGCGCAGGACAGTGGAGACATCGTTGGCATCAGCCGCCTGCGTCACATTTGAGAGATAGAAGGTTTGATAGGCTTCCGGGATGTCGTTTGTCTTGGATTCGGTCGCAGCGGATTGAGCAGAGATAGCCGGAACAGCAAGCAGCATTGCACAGGTGATTACAGCCAGCGGCAGGGCAGAGAACCAGCGCGAGCAGTTACCTGCTTCAGAATCAGTTTTCATTGTCAGCCTCACGAAATGAAAGTTTCGGGTGGAGCAAAGGCCGCGCATTCCAGCGAGTTGCCTTTGCTCTTCTGATCTGAAAAGACGTAGAAAGCTGCGGATCGCTCGACAGTTCGGTCGGCATGCTGCGCGGCGCGATATCCTGAGCCCAGGATGTGCGGCCGATTCGCTCGAAAATCCACGCAGGAAGTGCTTGCCGACTGGTTCGGTGTCGACCTCGAAGACATGCCATGGTTCGCGCCGACTTACAACGCGGCTCCGCAGAGCACGCAACCCGTGGTGCGCCTCAAGCGCGATACGCCGGGAAGAGAGATCGCGCTGGCGCGATGGGGTCTGGTGCCTTACTGGGCAGCTGATCCGAAAGTGGGCTACACCACGTTCAATGCGCGGGCTGAAGAGGTAGCCACAAAGCCCATGTTCCGCGAGGCGATGAAGCGGCGCCGCTGCCTGGTGCCGGCCGATGCATTCTATGAGTGGCAGAAACTCGGGCCGAAACGCCGAAAAGCCTTTGCTGCCGCCCTGGGCAGTGGAGAGCCATATGCTTTTGCCGGACTCTGGGAACGCTGGAAGCCGAAGGAAGGCGAGCCCCTCGATTCATTTTCGATCATCACGACCGATCCCAATGAACTGATGGCACCGGTCCACGACAGGATGCCCGTGATCCTCGAGCCAAAGGACTATGACCGATGGCTTGATCCGGGAGACCCCGAACGCCTCCCGGTCGACCTGCTCCGCGCTTATCCTGCGGAAAAGATGCGGATCTGGCCGGTGAGCGATCGCGTGGGTAAGGTGCGGAATGATGAACCGGCGCTTCTTGACCGGAACGATTCCGAAACCGGCACGGCAAGTCTTTTCGCCTGAAGGCCACGGCCCTCGGCACGCCTGATGCCTCGGAATTCCCTTGACAATCAGCATTTGCCGAGGTTTCCTGTTGGCGAAGAAGTCTGCGCGGTAATCAGTGCATCCGGGTTCGACTTGGGACGGTTCATTCTCCCCCTCTCAGCGGCCCTCCTTCACTCGGGGAGCCTAAGCACCGGTCGCAGATCGCAAGGAGAACGCATGCCTGACCAGATTCCCTCTACCGCAACCCCGCAGGGGCTCACCGACAACGCTGCCGGAGGTCTCGCCTATGTAACATTCATCCCGGCCATCATCTTCCTTGTGCTGGCTCCGTATAACCGAATTTCATACGTCCGTTTCCATAGCTGGCAATCCATCTTTCTCGGAATCGCCTATCTGGCCGTGGACGTCGTCATGATGATCCTGGGCAGAATGCCGATTCTCGGCTGGTCGACGCTGTTCCTCTGGCCGCTGGTGGCGCTGGCGTTTTTCATTGTGTGGATCATCGTCCTCATCAAGGCTTTCAATGGTGAGCGATTCAAGCTCCCGATCATTGGCAACCTGGCTGAAAAGCAGGCGAATTCCTAGGGCCGACGGGTGGCGCTGATCAAATGGAAGAACGGTCGAAGAGACCGTCGATAACTAAGTAGTTGAGAACTTGGAACGCAGTCAGTACGCTCCTCCCCCACGGATAACTTGAGTCAAATTCTTCGCACCCTCGTGCGCCCAAAGGAGCTTCCTGTGTCCGATTTCACTCCATCACAGCCGGTGCAGTCTTCCGGCCTCTCCGACACTGCAGCCGGAGCGCTTGCCTATGTCACCATCATTCCGGCGATCGTCTTCCTGGTCGTGGAGCCATACAATAGAAACTCTTTCGTCCGGTTTCACTCCTGGCAATCCATTTTTTTCGGCATCGCAGCTTTCGCCATCGACATGGTGCTGACCGTGATCCCGGTCGTCGGATGGTTTATTCTTCCGATCGCGGGTCTGGCTTTTCTCATCGTCTGGATCATCGTGCTGTTGAAGGCTCTGAAGGGCGAACGCTACAAACTGCCGTTCATTGGCGATCTGGCCGAGAAGCAGGCCGGAGCCTAGCCCGGGATTGAATTGAACCGCGCAGTCGGTGCGACGGCGTGCAAAGCTATCGCCGTTTGCCGCGGCGCTTCTTGGTATCGCGGGAGGCTGCCTCTTTCTCGCGCGGCTTTTTCTTGGTCTTCGGCGGCTTCGACGCGCGCTTGCCGGTGAGCGGGATGCCTTCTTCCGCAATCGAGAACTGCAGCTTGCGTTCCTGCGCGAGGATGCGGTCCAGAATCACCTGAACTCGATCGCCCGCGCGGAATCGGCGTCCCCAGCGCTCGCCGACAATCTCGTGCGTGTTTTCGCGCCAGGTGTAGCGGTCGTCGCGAAGCGAATCAAGCGGCACCAGACCCTCGACAAAAAGATCGGTGAGTTCAACGAAGATGCCGAACTTCGAAGGATTGAGCACCAGCGCGGCGAACTCTTCGCCGACTTTATCTTCCATGAAGCGCACCTTTTTCCACTCGACAAGCTCGCGTTCTGCATCGGCTGCGCGCCGCTCTGATTGACTCGATTCTTCGGCAATCTGGGCGAGCTCTACTTCCGGGATCGGCGGCTCGATTTTGTCCGCCTGCCCCCGGCGCTTCTTTGCACGATCGACAACATGCCCGCCGAGCCCCTCGTTGGGGTGCGTCCACGGCGAGGCCTGGCGGCCCTCCGCGACCTTGCCCCGGCCTGCGACGCCCGCACGCAGCAACGCCTTCGTGATGCGGTGAACAATCAAGTCAGGGTAGCGGCGAATGGGTGACGTGAAGTGCGTGTAAGTGGGCGCGGCGAGTGCGAAGTGCCCCTCGTTGACTTCGGAGTAACGCGCCTGCTTGAGCGAGCGCAGCATCAGGTAACTCAGGATGCGTTCTTCGGGCTTGCCTTCAATGCGCCTGGCGAGTTTCTGATACATCTTCGGCGTGACCGGAATATCTTCCGGCACTTCATGGGCGCGGGCCGCGCGGCCCGATCGCTGCGATTCGCGCCTGTCTTGGCGAGTCACCACGCGCCTTACAGGTAATGCCCCGAGTCCGAGCGAATAACCGAAGCTCGCCGCAAGCTCTTCAAATTCGATCACGCGGCGCGGTTCCGGTTTCTCGTGGATGCGATACAGTGACGGCACGCCGAGGTCTTCGATCCATGTCGCCACGCACTCGTTCGCAGCCAGCATGAATTCCTCTATCAGGCGATTGGCCCAGGTGCGCTCCGCTTTCGTCACCCCGCGCATCTGCCCTTGCTCGTCGAATTCAATCACCGGCTCAGGGAGGTCGAAGTCGATGCTGCCGCGTTCCTCGCGGCGCTTGTTCATCAGCACGGCGAGCTTCTTCATTCGCTCAAAGTGAGGCGTCAGTTCCCGGTATTCAGCACGGGTTGCGGCATCACCTTCCAGGATCGCGTGCACCTTGTTGTAGGTCATGCGGGCTGCGGACCGGATCACGCCCTCGACAATCTCATAGCTCTCGATCCGCCCCGCCGGCGAAAGCTGCATAATGCAGCTTTGCACCAGCCGGTCCTCGTTGGGACGCAGGCTGCAGATGTCGGTCGAAAGCTCCTGCGGAAGCATGGGAATGGCGCGGTCCGGGAAGTACACGCTGGTGCCGCGCAAGCGTGCCTCAAGGTCGAGATCCGTCTCGGTGCGCACATATTCGGCTACATCGGCAATGTGGACCTGCAGTTCATATCCGCCGTCCGCGCGATCCGTGACAAGAACGGCGTCGTCGAAATCGCGAGCCGTTTCGCCATCGATGGTCACAATGGGCAGCGAACGGAAATCGTGCCTCCGCGCGACTTCAGCTCCATCCAGATGGGCGACTGCGCGCGCTTCCGACAGCACATTCTCGGGAAAGATCCGGGGCAGCTGATGCTTGCGGATCATCATCTCGACATCAACGCCGAAGTCATCCGGCGAACCCAGAACCTCCACAATGCGTCCCACCGGCGGTTTGAAGGGCGTCGGCCAACTCGTGATTTCGGCATCGACGATGAGACCTTCGAGATTGCTGCGTTCCGTATGGACGGCGGCCTCGCGCCCCACCACCCTGTGGGGATTGGCAACGCTTTCCGGAGGAATCTCCTTGCCCGGCGGAATCACGATGGGTTGCGACATCCGCTCGTCAAAGGGGATCACGACGTTTTGCGGATAGCGGTCTCCGCGCGCGTAGTGAAACGTTCCGACGACCCTTGTATTGCGGCGTTCGACGATGCGGGCAATGCGGCCGGAAAACCGTCCGTCGGCTTTCGGCGGTTCCAGCTCAACCAGCACCTGGTCGCCTTGCATGGCGCCGTTGATTTCGCTTGGCGGGATAAAGATGTCTTCCGTCATTCCGGAGCCCTGACGCGTATTCGGCCGAACAAAGCCGTAGCCGTCTCGATGCAGATCGAGCTGTCCTGCAATCAGGTCGGTTCGCCCTCTCGGCGCTTTCGGAATGCTCCAGTGCTCGCGATCCACCTTGGCCAGGTTGCCACGCGCGGTGATTCTTGCGAGCTGCTCCAGCAGCAGCCGGCGTTCTCGTCCGCCACCCAGCCCCAGTTCGCGAACAAGCTGTTTGTATCCGGCTTTGCCGCCGGCCGAGCGGGCGATGTGCGCGATGAGTTCGCGGTCGGTCATGCATCCAGACTAGGCCATTGGACTTCAAAACGCGGAGTGCCTACGATGGAGCGCATATGCGATTCCCAGTCTTTTGTTGCGCCGCGGCAGTGGTGCTTCAATGTGCCCTGCTTGCCTGCGGCCAACAGCCGGCCGAATTGCCGCATTCGGGCGATGCGGGTTTGGACTATTCGTTTTCCTTGGCGTCCGGCGAAGCGCCGCTCCGGTTCAACCTGGAGGTGGACGCGAAGGGTTACGTGACGGGCATTGCCGTTTTCGCTCCAGGACAACAGAAACCTCAGCAGACACTCGCCTCGTGCGGGGGCACGGACGAGACCGTGGACGACCTGACCCACGATACCGACGAACCTCTGCTCAAACATTCTGACCTGAACTTCGATGGCTTTGAGGATCTTCAACTGATGTACATGTACGTTCCGCACCTGGGCAAGCGGCTCGACTGCGTATATCTGTGGGACCCGAAGGCAGTGAAGTTCGTGTATTCGAAAGAGCTGACCGAAATCGGCGTGAGTATTGAGGCGCATCCCGGCGACAAGACGCTCACGACGCACGAAGACTGGATGTTCGGTCCCTGGCAGGACAGCACCTATCGCTGGATCGGCGGCAAGCCAGTGCTGGTAGAGCAAGCGAGCCTGCTGGGCGGCTGGGGCCAGGCCGACAACCCGTGCGGCTTTACTTACACCTGCAGCAAGCGAATCGGCGGCGAGATGGTTGAGACGCTGACGAAAAAGATTTGCAAGCCAGAAGAGATGGACGATCTTCCGAAGTGCCCCACCACGCCCGCCACCAGCCCGCGAGCTGCGCCGAAATCCCAGTGATCAAGCCGCGTTCTGGCCCTACGGCACATATCCTTCGCCCCGCAGCACCTTGCCCGGCAGCGCTCCGGTCATCTTGCCCTCCGCAATTACCGGCACGCCGTTCACCAGCACGTAATCCATTCCGACCGAAAGCTGGTTGGGGTTCTCGTAGGTGGACTTGTCCGTAATCGTCGCCGGGTCGAAGATCACGATGTCCGCCCACATGCCTTTCTTCAGCACTCCTCGGTCGGCGAGCCGCATCCGTTGTGCCGGCAGTGCAGTGAATTTGCGAATCGCATCGGGCAATGAGAGCGCGTGTTCTTCGCGTACATATTTTCGCAGAATGCGCGGAAACGTGCCGTAGGCGCGGGGATGTGGATGTTCTGTGCCGAGCAGGCCCTCCGGCGAGGTCCCCTGCGAGTCGTTGTCGATGGAAACCCACGGCTGCTCGAGCGCGAGCTTCACGTCCGGCTCGTCCATGCCGAACACCGCGACATCCGTAAAGGCCTTGTCCTTGATCAGCAGATCGAAGAGCGCATCGATCGCGTCCTCATGCCATTGCGCCGCAACCTCGCTCAATCGCTTTCCCTGAAGCGGCAAAAGCTCGGGATTCTGGACCACGGCGATCAGGATCGCATCCGGGCCGGGAACCTCCTGCCACTCGTTGTCCCATTCCTCACCCGCCGAGTCCTTGCCGGAACTCGTCATATCCTTGCGAATGCGAGCTCGCATCGCCGGGTCTTTCAGCCGCTCGATCAGCTTTGCATCGCCGCCATCATGGGCCCATGGCGGAACGAAGGCTGAAAACGTGTTGAACCATGCGGTATAGGCGTAGGTGTTGGCGCTGATGTCCAGTCCTGTGGCACGATAGCCGTCGATCTTCGCTACGATCTGCGGCATCTTGCCCCAGTTGGCTCTGCCGGCAGCCTTCAGGTGCCAGATCTCGACCGGGATCTGCGCTTCGCGCCCGATCCGCGCGGCTTCGTCGATAGATTCAAGAACAGTATCGCCCTCGCTGCGCATGTGTGTTGCATAGATGCCGCCATACTTGGCAGCTGCGCCGGCCAGGGCGATCAACTCGCCGGTTTTTGCGTAGGGCGCAGGCGAATATTGCAGCGCGGACGACACGCCGACCGCCCCGTCACGCATCGCCTGCTCAACAAGCTCCTTCATCTGGCCGAGCTGCGCCGGTGTGGGCTGCACGTCGGCATCGCCCAGCACCATCCGCCGAACCGAAGTGGCTCCCACGTACGAAGCGAGATTAATGCCCATGCCTCGCTTCTCAATGCGCGCAAAGTACTGGCGAAACGTACGCCAATCAGGGTTGATGTGGAGGTGCTCGTAGCCGGCATGATCGGCCGCCAGCATCGCGTCGTTCACCGGCGCCACCGAATTGCCTTCGCCGGTGATCTCGGTGGTGATTCCTTGATAGATCTTCGAGGGCAGGCGAGGATCGACAAGAATCGTCAGCTCCGACTGGCCCAGCATGTCGATGAAACCGGGCGCAACCACCTGGCCGTGGGCGTCAATGGTCCGCTTGGCGCGCGCGCCGGCAAGATCGCCAATGGCTGCGATATGCCCGTCGCGAATGGCCACGTCACCCGAATACCAGGGCGAGCCTGTGCCGTCGATGATATGGCCGTGGGTGATCACGACATCAAAGGGCTGTTGCTGGGCGGTCGCGGCGGCGGCAAACGCGGCAATGGATGCAAGAACGATTGCGCGGAGCATTCGGCTTGGATACCTCGGGAATCGGGCCGCTCGGCAGATCAGCTATCTCGATCGAATACGGTGCGGGCCATGATCGGTGCGGCTTGCGATGAAACTATAGCATCCTGGAAATCCACTTTTGCCGCTGCGGCCGAGCCGCGCTATTGCTACAATGAGTGCCAGGCTAGTACCAAAGTTTATTGCCGTCGTTTATCCGCGCGTATGCGCGCTTAAAATAACCGCATTGACACGCTTGGGCTCGCCGAGCAGAAATAGAATCCAGCTGCGGACGCATGCACGCTGACGGCCGCGCTAGTGGAAAAACCTTGGGTCAAGGAATTGACCCTGCCTTGGCAACCCAGTCCACCAGGACAGAAAAGGAATTCTCTTGAGCGCTATGTGGAAACCCACCCAGTCAGGATCATCCTCCCTCAACAACACTCCGGAACCAGCGCGTCCCGCCGCGCCCGCCACTCCGGCGTATGAGCCGCCCCGGCAGTCCACGACGACTACTACGACAGGGGAGCAGGCCGCCATCGGCAAAGGCCTGTACATCAAGGGCGAAATCACTGGGTCAGAGTCGCTGTTTATCGACGGCAAAGTCGAGGGCAGCATCAACCTGCCCGGCAACCGGCTTACCGTGGGCCGCAACGGCCAGGTGACGGCCAGCATCACAGCGCGAGAGATCGTGGTCCTGGGCAAGGTGAAGGGCAACGTCTCCGCTACCGATCGCGTGGATATCCGCGCCGAAGGTGCGCTCACCGGCGACGTGGCAGCCGCGCGCATCAGCATCGAAGACGGCGCGTTCTTCAAGGGCGGAATCGATATCAAGAAGCCCGAAACGGCAGCCAAGCCGGCGGCAAATAACAATGTCGTGGCGCAAGCTGAATCGCACAAGCCGGTTCACGTCTAGACCCTGACCACGCAGTGCAAGGGCTCCTGCTCCGGCGGGGGCTTTTGTGTCTTGGAATAGAGGCCGCGCCCCTGCACGCCCGTTTTCGACCCATGAACGGCCAGAATCTGGGCTGATTTATCCCAGCCCTAACCGCCGTCTTGCGACGCTGGGCAGCACCGATCCTGTCTTCGTAAGCACTCGCTCGGCCATGGCGATCCAGACCGCCGACCCCGCAATCAATACAAAAAGATCCGCCGTGCGCCCATGGGCGATCGCGCCTCCATGCTCGGTCCACGCGCGCACCGCATAGCCTCCAAGCCATGAAAAGATGGCCCACACGGCCACGCCGCTCGCCAGCCCCGCGACCAGGCACCGGCCAAGCTCGGAGTAATCGAGCCCAGCCAGCGAGACCATGTGCCGACGGTGCAGCAAGACCGCAATGGTGAGGGCCTGCATGGCGATGCCGATATCGGATGCGAACGCCAGGCCCATCGCGCCATACCCGTGAAACATCGCCGCATAGATGGGCAACGACACCACCGTGACAATTGTCCCTGCAACCATGGGAACAAACGTGTTTCCCGCCGCAAAGAACGCGCGAGAGTAAATAGCTTGCGCCGACCATAGGCACATGGAGAGAGAAAACACAGCAAAGTAGAGAGCGCACTGGCTCGCATCGGCAGCCGAGAAGTGTCCACCCGTAAAGACAAGGTCGATCGCAGGTTTCCCCAGCGCGATCATCGCCGAGGCGGCCAGCAGCCCGAGGCAAGCCACTCGTGAAGCTGAATCCGCCACAACGTTGGCAAATTCGAAGTGATTTTCCTTCGCCCACAGGCTGGCAAAGAACGGCATGGAAGCTGCGCCCGCAGCCTGCGCCAATACGGCCATGGGTGCTGTGAAGAATTGTTTGGCATAGTTAAACTGCGAAACCGCGCCGCCGATCCCCGATGCAAAGTGGGAGATAATCCAGCTGTCCGCCGACACTAATGTCACGCCGGCCATCAGGGGTAAAGACAGCCGCACCCACTCGCGCAGCCCTTCGTCGTGCCAATCCAGAATTGGCCGATACCGCGTGCCGGCTCGATGCGCGAAGAGCCAGTTAAGAAAAAACGGTCCGAAAAACGCTCCCGCTACCGTGCCGAAAGCGAGTGATGAAACCCCTAGCTGCTTCACCAGCAGCACGCCGCCCACGATGGTTCCCAGGTTATAAATCAGCGGCGCGATTGCCTGCACATTGAACTGCTTGCGCACCAGCAGAACCGCGCCGAAAACTCCTCCCGCGAAGAAAAACAGTTGCGCGGGCAGCAGGATGCGCGTGAGGTGGACGCAAAGAGCTGCCTTCGCCGTGTCATATCCGCTGAATTGCAGGCGTACGAACAGGGGAGCAAAGATCTCAGCCAGAACGATCGCTCCGCCCAGCACCAGGTACATCGTGGTCAGAATGACCGATAACGTCCGTTCACCTTCGGCCTCCCGGCCTGCCTCGCGATATCGCGTAAGGATCGTCACAAACGTGATGGAGGCTGCGCCGCCGACGAGGAAATACGAAATCATGTCGGGCAGAACAAACGCCCCATTGAGCGCATCGGCCTGTACGCCGCGGCCGAAGAGCCACATGATGTACTTCACACGAACCAGTCCGATGACCCGCGACAGAAACACCGACACCATCAGCACCACGGTCGCGCTGAACGCTGAGTGAGCGTGCGATGGGCGCAAAACCGCCAGGGCGCGCGCCCATCGAGAGGGTCGCTGCCGGTCGGGTTGAGTGGAAGACGTCTCGGTCACTGGTTTCGATTCTATCGGGGTTCCGCATTGCCGCACGGTTACCAACGAGACGCGTCCACGTCAGCCAAACCGCATGGGTTACTTCCGCCGAATCGGCCTGTGAGCCCGGTATGCTGTTTTCGGAGGACATTTCATGCGGCAGGCATTCGGGTTGGCGTTTTCGTTCTGGATGGGAATCGGCACTGCGGCCATCGCACAGACCATCCACGGCCGCGACGGCATCACGCTGCCCGCTCCACCCTCCGTCGATTCCGCTCCTGTAACCGACGACTACTTCGGTACGAAAATCGTCGATGACTACCGCTGGCTCGAGGACGCCAAAAGCACTGAGACCCGGGCCTTCATCGATGCCGAGAATGCTTATACCGATCGCTATCTGAAGCAGGCGCACACCCGGTCGCAGGTCGTCGACGACCTCGAATCCCTCGAAAAGATCGATAGCTGGTCGACGCCAATCGAGCGGGCAGGGAACTACTACTTTCAGAAGCGGCTGGCGGACGAAGGCCAGGCCTCGATCTACATTCGCCGCGGTTGGACCGGGAAGGACGAGCGGCTGATCGATCCCGCCGTGTTGAGCCGCGACCCCAACACGTCCATTCAAATCGCCGACGTTTCGCGCGATGGGTCTCTTATCGCCTACGAACTGCGCCAGGGCGGAGCGGATGAATCGACTGTGCGTGTATTCGACGTGAAGACGAAGAAGACCCTCGAAGACGAGTTGCCGAGCGGGCTCTACTGGTCGATTCACTTCATGCCCGATGGCAAAGGGCTCTTCTACACGCGAACCAACCGCGAAGGAACGCTGCTCTACCAGCATCTGCTGGGCACGCGCAACGCACAGGATAAGCTGCTCTTCGGCCGTGAATTCTACGGCGAGGCGCTGGCAACGAACGATCTCTTCAGCGCCGACGTCACCGACGACAATCACTACCTCGTGGTCACCATCGGGCGCGGGGTGCCCCCCAAGCGCGTGGACATCGTGTTCCGCGATTTGACCAAGCCGAATTCACCCTTCCAGGTCCTGGTGTGGGGATTGGAATCGCGCTTTTCCGCCATCTATGCACGGGGCGCCTGGTACGTGAAGAACGACTATGATGCGCCGAATGGCCGGGTGCAGCGCGCCGATCCGGGTGTCGTGCCCGTTGCCTGGACCACGATCGCTCCGGAAACCAAGGATGTCATCCAGAGCTTCTCGATTGTCGGCAACAAGGTCTACGTGGTCCGCCTCAAGGATGTGAAATCGGAAACCGATATCTATTCGCTGGATGGGAAGCAGGAGGGCACCATTGACTTCGACACCATCGGCTCGGCATCGAGCGTTTCAGGGCGTCCGAGCGATCGCTATGGTTTCTTCGGCTTCCAGTCCTTCATCCAGCCGCCCACCATCTACCGCCTCGATACGGTGACCGGCAAACGCGAGATCTTTGCCCAGCCCAAAGTGCCCTTCAATCCTGGTGAGTATGACCTGCGCCAGGTCTTCTACAAGTCGAAAGACGGCACCCAGGTTCCGATGTTCATCGCAGGCAAGAAGGGCCTGAAGAAGGACGGCACCGAGCGCCTGCTGATGACCGGCTATGGTGGCTTCAACCTGAGCAGCACGCCAGTATGGAATTCGCAATATGCCTGGTGGATCGAGCAGGGAGGGTGGTTCGCCGAGCCGAATCTGCGGGGCGGCGGCGAATACGGGGAGAAATGGCACGAGCAGGGAATGTTCGGGAAAAAGCAGACCGTGTTCGACGACTTTTATGCCGCGGCCGACTACCTGATCGCCAACAAATATACCTCGCCGGAACACTTCGCCATCACCGGCCGTTCCAATGGCGGCCTGCTGATGGGCGCGGCCATGACCCAGCACCCTGAGCTTTTCTCCGCGATTCTTTGCGGGTATCCGCTGCTCGATATGCTTCGTTATCAGAAATTCGAACAAGGCCCGCACTGGATGACCGAGTACGGTTCGTCACAGGAAGAAAGCCAGTTTCCTTATCTGCTGAAATACTCGCCCTATCAGAACGTGAGGGCGGGAACGAAATATCCGGCAATCATGTTCTTCACCGGCGATAGCGACACCCGCGTTGATCCGCTGCATGCGCGCAAGATGACCGCACTGATGCAGGCTACATCGACCAGCGGGCGCCCTGTTCTGCTCCACTACAGCACCTCCGGCGGACACTCGGCCGGTGTGAGCGTCGAGCAAAAGATTCAGGATGACGCCGACCAGCTCACGTTTCTATGGACCGAAACAGGAACGCCGGCGCCATCGAAGTAATTCTGGGCCGCCTCCGCGCTTTCTGGACCTCCGTGCACGCCGTCCACTCAAGACATCCGCGCCCCACCCGATAAGAAGACAGAAGGATTGTAGTATCGCTACCTTTGTGGGGTGGTTATGCAAGCGATCGAGTTCCCGACGATAGAGGCAGAGAAGCGGGAAAAAGCGAGGCTCTCTACTCTCAGGCGCTCCGGCATTCTCGACTCGGAACCGGACCCCGTTTATGACCTGATCACGCGAATGGCCGCGGAACACTTCCATGCGGATGCGGCCGGTTTGGGCTTTGCCGATGAGAGCCGCGTGTGGATCAAGTCGTCTTGGGGTAAGCATCTCCGGGAACTGCCTCGGGAAAACTCCATCTTCGAGATGGTGCTTGCCCAAAATGGTCCGATTGTTATTCCCGACGTATCGTGCGAGAGGCCGGGCTGCGGACCAGCGCTGATGCTCAAGGTGGCGAATGCAGTCTTTGTCGCGGGTGCGCCGGTGCGCTGCCCCGACGGCGTGATTCTCGGGGTCTTAACCATCTTTGGCTGCCGGCCGCGAAAAGGCATGAGTGCCGAAGAACTTTGCGTTCTGGAGCGCATGGCCCAAATGGCCGCCAATCAGCTGGAACTTGATTGTCTCCGCAGATCTCGCTCCGCCGGACCAGCGCCGGCGCGCAGGCGCCACCGAGCGATCTGTGGGCAGGGCTGGCCCGCCCTCGCGGACTTGCGACACGCGCTCGATCAGCATGAGTTTGTGATGTATTACCAGCCTGAGGTCGACCTATCAACGCGCCGAATCGTGGGGCTGGAAGCGCTCATCCGGTGGCAACATCCCGAGCGGGGCCTGATTCCACCGAATGATTTCATCCCCCAGGCAGAGCAGACCGGGATGATCCTGCCGATTGGGGACTGGGGCCTGGCTGAGGCGTGCAATCAGATTCAACGCTGGAACACAGAAGATCCGCGGAACCATTCTCTGCGCGTGAATGTCAATCTGTCCGCGCGCCAGTTTGGCCGAAAAGGGCTTGCCGATCATGTGCAGTCATTGCTCTTGGACTCAGGCGCCGGCAGCCGCCAGCTCGGTCTCGAAATGACTGAATCGAGTTTGACTCCGAACATGAATACCGCCCGAGAGGTCCTCCAGTGTCTGCGCGCCCTCGGCGTCGCACTGTTAATGGATGATTTCGGCACCGGATATAGCTCCCTCAACCAGCTGCACGCCTTTCCGTTTGACGTGCTTAAGATCGATCGCTCCTTTGTTTCGCGCATGACCGAGGGTCGCCAGGCCCTGCAGATTGTCAGAACTATCATTGAGCTCGCGCGAGTTCTCGGCATGGACGTCGTCGCAGAGGGCATCGAAACCCCCGACCAATACAAGCTCTTGCGTCAAATGGGATGCCAGTTCGGCCAGGGTTATTTGTTTGCAAAACCGATGACGGCCGCAGCCACCACCGAACTTCTGCGGCAACCGGGTCGCATCCTTTCTGTGGATCCTGATGAGCCGCAGCAACATTCTGAGGCCGTGGCCCGGTCTCAATAGCAGGACCATCTCGGTACTTCCTTCGCAAATTCCCAATGCGGAACACACTTTCAAACCGGATGCGCTGGTTGCTTCCCTCTACGTTCCTCCCGTTCCTATCATTTGTTGATGGGCGACTCTGAAGCGAGTTCAACCGATGCCAGCGGTGGTACCTTTGCCAGCATTCTCAGCTCTCTTGCGCTAAGGCATCCTCCCGCCGGCACGGAACCGGACGGTTGGAATGACGAAGATCTCGAGGACGACGTGGTCACCTTGACCCGCGGGCAGCCCATTCGATCCCAGGCAAAGCAAAAAGCGTCCAGCCTCGATGCAGCTTCGAGCAGCCGCCTTGGTGACTCTCCACAGGGTTCGCAGAATGAATCGGAATCTCAGAGGGAAACGGCCCTCGCCCCCGATATTCGGAATCAGGCCCGCAAAACATCCAGCGTGACAATCCGACTGAGCGAAGCAGATCGTCAGCTGCTGCACCAGCGCGCAGAAGAGGCCGGTCTTACCGTTTCAGCCTATCTCCGTGCGTGTGCATTTGAAGTCGAGTCGCTTCGCGCACAAGTGAAAGAAGCGCTGGCGCAAATCCAGGAGCCCCACCCCGCGATTGAGGAACAGAATGCCGCTACCGCACAACCTGACCGCCGGCGCGTGCGATGGCTCCCTCGATGGCATTGGCGTCAGCGCGTTGCCATGGGCTGAGACTCACTCCACTTCGAGAACCAGGCACTTCAAGTATTCCGTCTCCGGCAGATTCAGCACCACGGGATGATCGGGCGCGGCGCCCCTGCGTTGAAGTAGTCGCACCCGTCGATGCGCATCGGCCGCAGCCGACGCCACCACACTTTCGAATTCAGCCAGCGACACGTGATGCGAGCACGAGCAGGTGACGAGCAGGGCGTGGGGCTTCAGCATCTGCATGGCCCGCAGGTTGAGTTCCTTGTAGCCGCGCAGAGCGCCTTCCACGGCGCGTTTGCTCTTCGCGAAGGCCGGAGGATCGAGCACGATCGAGTCAAACTGCTCGCGCGCGCTGGCCCAGTCGCGCAGGATCTGGAATGCGTCGCCCTCCACCCAGTCGACCTCGACGTCTGGCCGCAACTTGTCACGATTCGCTGCCAGATTTCGCTCAGCTATTTCGAGCGAAGCGTGGGAGGAGTCGATCCCGGTCACTGACTTCGAAACGCGTGCCAGGTGCAACGCAAAACCTCCCTGGTAAGTGCACACATCAAGCGCCCGCCCGCCCGGAGATAACTTCCAAGCCCATCGTTCAGCCGCCTTGTAATTCGCGTGCTGGTCGAGGAATGCGCCCGTCTTCTGACCCGCGTTGGCGTCGTAATAAAAAGTAAGCCCGTTCAACTGAAACTGGGTGCTCGTGACGGGCGCCTCAATGTTCGCGCTCCACAATGGGGCAAGTTCGGGTGCCGCGAGGCCTTCGAATTCCCGGATACGAGGATCAGGACGTTCGAGGATGGTGACCGGCGGCGCCTTGACGTTTTCAAGCGCTTTGCGCAGAACCCGTATACACGCGTCGCGTACCCCCTTCGAATCGAGCCCTTTGGCGAGCAACTGGAGAATCACCAGCTCGCCGTACTTGTCCACTACCAACCCGGGGATCTCGTCGGCTTCGCTGAAGCAGAGCCGGCAGGAATCGCTATCGACGTTCTCCGCATTGAGCATAAGTGCGCGCCGATCGACTGCGAGGAAAAGCCGTTTCGCCAGCAGATCCAGCCATTCCGCCTTCCCGATCGCCTCGCGCGAAACCATGCGTAGCGCGATCTGAGAGGATGGGCTGTACAGGGCGGTACCGAGCAGCAGACCCCGGTTGTCAGCGACCGGCAGTAGCGCTGGTGCTTCCCCCTCGCCTGCTTCCAGCGACTCAATATCCGAGGCATAAACCCACAGATGTCCGGAACGCAGCCGGTCTGATGCGCGCCGGTTGACGCGGGCGCCAAGTTCAGGCTGTTTGGGGTTGGCTGTGGAATGGCCCTTCCGCGGGGACGTGCGGCTGTCCTGTGGGGTAGCCGTATCTGGTTCGAAAGGCGCCTTTGGCTTTCGATCCTTGGGCGCCTTCCTGTTGGCTGCAGATTCAGGCTTTTTAGGCTTGGCCATCGCTCCCTCCGGTGTGCACCAGGCAAGGAGCTGACATGCCCGCCGCTACTTTGCCTGGAGACCCTCGATATAGCGGCTAAGATTACTGATTCTGAGCTGCTTATCCTGCTCGTTTCCCTGTTTCATCTTACTAAGAATCGGGCCCCACACCGGCATCTCGGCCGATCCATGCGCCGGCACATTGGCGCCAAATTCCAATATGGCAACAATGTGCGTGTCCGGAAATCTCCCGTGGTTCCTCTCGCTCAATCCGATCAGGTCGGTCGGCTGTGCTTTCAGGGCGGTAGCCGCCGGTCCATGACCTCTGCCGTCCATGCCGTGGCACGGCGCGCAGTAACTGGAATACATCTGTTTTCCGCTGGTCGGCGAGGTCTTGTCGACCGAGATCGTCACCTTCGTCCCAGCCTGGTCGGCATAGCCAAATCCTACGGTCACCGCCGCGGCCAGGGTAATCAGTGAGAGCTTTTTCAGCATACATTCCTCCGTTCTGGACCTCTACTCCGCAGGGGACTGTACGCCTTCTCCAGGGTGAGTGGGCTGTGACGCCTAACACGTTGCGCAGCGCCTTACAGCACCGACGTACCGCTTTGAGCAAAGGTAGTATTTGAAGGCATCAGCCACACAAACCAGGTCCGCATTGCCGGTCCGCATTCGCCACCCCAAACCGGGTCCGGCTACAAAATTTCGACAACACACCGATCCGCTTCACGTGAATGTTCCTGAATCTACGAGGTTACTGATGCTACTTGGCTTAACGAACTGTTCAGGCATCGGGCCTATAATGAAGCATGGCGACCGTCCGGCAGCCCAGCCCGGCAGATGTCGATCGAACCTTGGCCGAATCGTCTCGTCCGGCCTCGGCCGCACGGGAAACGCCTGACCGCCCCACAATCGACGAGCGATTCGAAGCTCTTTTGCGGCGCGTCCATGCCAACCGCCCCAGCGAAGACGTCAACCTGATCCGCCGAGCTTGGGAATTTTGCGTTCAGCATCATGAGGGCCAGAGCCGCGCGTCGGGCGATCCGTACATCATTCATCCTCTCGAAGTCGCAGAAGTCCTCGCTGAAATGAAACTGGACGCTACCGCAATCGCGGCGGGCCTGCTTCACGATGCCGTCGAGGACACCCCAGCCACGAGCGAGCAAATCCGGACTGACTTTGGCGATCAGGTAGCTCACATTGTCGAGGGCGTGACCAAGATCGACAAGATTCAATTCGCAAATCGCGAAGATCGCCAGGCCGAGAATGTGCGCAAGATGCTCCTGGCCATGGTGACCGATGTGCGCGTCGTGCTGATCAAGCTGGCCGATCGGCTGCATAACATGCGCACCTTGGAACATTTGCAGCCGGACCGGCAGGAAGCGATTGCCCGCGAGACGCTCGACATCTATGCCCCCCTCGCTCACCGGCTCGGCAC
>Ga0209579_10000988_pt1 | contig 24655 bp, 23 predicted proteins | sample Coa_R1_2_FD_187152 | JGI IMG/M metagenome (GOLD analysis project Ga0209579, IMG submission 187152) | Surface soil microbial communities from Centralia Pennsylvania, which are recovering from an underground coalmine fire - Coalmine... | ecosystem: Environmental > Terrestrial > Soil >... | reverse complement strand
TGGCATTGCAGGTCGCTGAAGCAATTGGAAAACCGTCACATTATATTTCTGCGGATCTGGCCACTTTGCAAAATCTGGCATGGATTCAGCAACAATGGGAAGTGGGAAGAAGTAAAATTAGCAGCCCCGAAGGGGCTTTGTTAATTATCGATGAGGTGCAAAAAATTCCTCATTGGTCAGATGCAATTAAAGCGCTTTGGGATTACGACACACGCAACCAGATTAATTTATCGGTAATGATCCTTGGTTCTTCTCCTTGGTTAATGCAAAGAGGATTGTCAGAAAGCTTGGCAGGACGTTTTGAGACTATTCCCATTACGCATTGGTCATTTGGAGAAATGCACGAATTTTTTGGGTGGAATGTAGATCGATATCTTTATTTTGGAGGGTATCCCGGTTCTGCTCCATTGGCCGATGAAAATGACCCCGCTCGTTGGGGACATTACATCAATGAATCACTTATCGAAACAACCATTTCGCGCGATATTCTTTTAATGACTCAAGTAAATAAGCCAGTTTTGTTGCGACGGCTATTTCAATTAGGCTGTAACTATTCAGGACAAATTCTTTCGTATTCTAAAATGTTAGGAGAATTGCAAGAAGCGGGAAATACGACTACTTTAGCTCATTATCTTGATTTATTGTCAGGAGCGGGATTGCTTGGTGGTATACAAAAATTCGCAAAACAGCAAGTAAGACAAAAAGGATCGAGTCCAAAGTTTTCTGTATTTAATACCGCCTTAATGACAGCTCTATCAGGAAAAACTTTTAATCAAGCTCAGCAAGACCATATTTTTTGGGGAAGACTTGTCGAATCTGCCGTAGGAGCTTATCTTTTAAATGCCATTCGAGGTACGCAAGTAGAGCTGTTTTATTGGCGAGAAGGAGATAAGGAAGTGGATTTTGTTCTTAGCTATGGGAAGTCTATTACGGCGATTGAAGTCAAAAGTGGAAAAGAATCCATCAATAGTTCTGGAATTGATCTTTTTGTCACGAAATTCAAACCAGAACGCGTTTTTTTGATTGGCGATCAGGGTCTTTCTATCGAAAAGTTCTTACTGACCCCTCTTTCCAATCTTATACACAAATAGACCTCTTTCGAAAGAGGTCTAAGAGTCTGTCTGCGAAAATGCAAAAGTTGGTTTTTAAGCACCGAACGCTTCCTTTAACCAAATTGCAAAAAGAGGGTCATCGAAGATCACTATTCCTCTTCCCGTTCCTTCTTCATCGAGAATGCCTTTTTCTTTTAACGCTTTGATCGAAGAAGATAATGCGGGGGCGCTGGGAATTTCATATTTATTGAGAAGTTCTTTTGCAAATATCTGTTTACTTTCTTTTGCAGCCAAGCGCAGAACTCTTTGTTGAAGAGGAGACAAAGAATTTAAAAGAGTTTGGTACGCATAGGCATTCTGCCTGACCACTTTTTTTAAAATGTCTGCCACTTCTTGGCATTTTATTTTTTTATAACCCGCAGCGACAAGATGAAAACAGACCATTTGGACATAATTGGGGGTGTCTTGAACAATTTTTTTCAAATAGACTACAGCATCTCTATCAATTGTGGAACCCACTTGGGCAAACCTCGTAATCACCCAGTCGATGAGCTCCTCCCCAAAAGAAGGGAAATCGATGGATTGGCAGGATCGATAAAGAGGTCGTGAGGAATTATTCAGCATATCGGAAATCAGGCTTTTTCTGGATCCGGTGAAAAGGAAAGAGGTATTGCGCAGTTGCTGCATGTGCGTGCGCAGCGTGGCTTCCAGCCAACCCTGATCATCGAGTTCGGTGATTTTTTGAAACTCATCGATGACGAGCACGACTTTTTCGCCTAAATTTTTTAAGCCGGCCAGCACGTCCTGAATCATTTCTTTCACATCTTTGTCAGAGTTTTTATCGAAGGAAAGTCCAAACGAAGTTTGTCCTGAAACAGGGTCCAGGTCTGCAGAAATTTTAGCTTTCCATTGGATAAGCCATTTTTTGGCAGACTCGCTCCAGCTTTTTTTTGTTTTTAATGCGCGCAGCATTTGCTGCAGAAAGTCGCGATGGGAAGTGACATTGAAGATGTCGACAAATGGGCAGGCAAAATCTTCAGATTCTAATTTTTTGAGCAGGTTAAAGACAAAAGACGTTTTTCCAAAACGTCTTGGCCCTATTAGAACGACGTGAATGCGATTGGAAAGAAATTGGTACACCGTCCTATCCAATTCGGGCCAAGGTAGATAGTATTCTCCCTCAACGGGGTCTCCAAATTTAAAAGGATTCATGACATGCACCTTGCTATATGATCGTGGTCAGTCTAGATTGATCCTTAATATTTAACAAATCTGTTAAATATTGGCGAGCGGCAAAAGTGAAAAGTAAAGCAGTTTTACATCTCTTTCTGTTCGTGTGATGCGATGCGGCATAAGACTACTTGTTCGATCTCTTTGGGGACGAAATCGAGAAGGCTGCTGTGGTAGCGGCCGATTTCCCGGATCAGCGAGGAGCTGATGTGGGCGACGCGCTCATCGGGCATGAGGAAAAGTGTTTCGATGCCGCTCATGCGGCGATTGGCCAGCGCCATGCGGAATTCATATTCGAAATCGGAGAAGGCGCGCAAGCCTCGGATGAGAAAATCAATGCTATTTTCTTTGGCAAACTCAATGACGAGCGTATCAAAACTCACCACATGTACTTGAGGAAGATCCTGCGTGATGGCCTTCAACATGTGTACTTTTTCATCCGTTGAAAAGAGAGAGCTCTTTTTTTTGGCGAGATTGGTCGTTACGCCGACGTAGAGTTTGTCGCAGATGGAAACGCCTCTTTTGATCACATCGAGATGGCCAAGAGAGGGAGGATCGAATGTTCCTGGAAAAAGTGCTTTTTTCATAAGAATTAAGGTTATACTAATGCTTGTATTGATGCAAGACAGAGTCGCTGAATTTACGTGTGCTTAACCAGCGAAGGGTCGTAAGCTTCAAGTCACTGGATAATGTGGGAGGCGTCGTCTCTTCGATGAGGAGGCTGCCTTGAGGGGATAGCAAGGAATGGGTATCTATGAATTGGAGCAGATCGTACAAGATGGGGGTCGTTTGCGAGAGTGGATAAGGCGGATCGATGTAAATGACATCGAAAGTGCATTTTTTTTTAGCGAATTTATGTAGAGCGGCTGTTGCATCGAGGAGAAGCACTTCGGCCCTATCTTGCACTCCGAGGAGTTTGAGATTCTCTTCGATACAGCGCACTGCGGTGCGGTCTTTATCGATAAAGCAAGCATGTGCCGCTCCCCGGCTTAAGGCTTCAATGCCCATTAGTCCTGAGCCTGCGAAGAGATCTAAAACCTTCGCCTCAACGATTGTAAATTGCAGCATATCGTAAACGGCTTTGCGCAAAATGGCCAAGGTGGGACGTGTTTTTTCTCCTTTGGGCGCTTTGAGGAGCCTGTTACGGAACTCTCCTCCGATAATACGCAGGGTCATTCGTAAGCCACTTCCGTGCGAGATTTTTTCAAAATCTCTTTGGCCTCTTTTAAATATCCGGGCTTGCCATCGTTTAAGAACTTGGTGTAGACGCGATGGGCTTTTTGAGCGGACCATTCTTTGAGAAGGTGGCGATCTCCTTTTGCACCATCGACAAAAGAGACAGTTTTTTTGATAGCGATCCATTGATCTCTATGGCGGCCTTGAATGATGAGATCGAAGGGGCCGGGCTCATCGATGCTGCCGAAAATCACATAGGGCTGATGGCTGAATAGAACGGGTGTCTGGAAAGAGGGAGGGGAAAGAACGATGCGTGCCTGTGTGTGGATGGGGATGGCATCGACAATCAGATCGGAGGCGACGGGATCTCTGAGATCGAGCACGAGCTTGGCCAGCTTTCTAGGAAAGGAGGCGTGGGTATCCGACCAGAGGAGTTTTCCTCCACTGACAGAGCTGAGCAAATCCAGCATGAGAAGATCGTTCTGTTGGCCCACAGCTGCTGTATATAAAGAGAGTTTACCACTATTTTGCTCGATCCAGTTTTTGAGGACCATCGATTGCTTGCGAGAACTGATTTGCGATATGCCATCTGTAATGAGAATGGCCGAATGCACACTGTCCGTGCCTTGAATTTCAGGAAGGATTTTTTCCAGAGAGGAATAGATATCTCCTTTGGAAAAGAGATAATTTTCTCCTTGCTTTTCTAGAAAATACTCCGCAGCACGAATCGTCTTTTGCGAGACGGGAAGGCTTTTTGTATGCAAACGGGTCATCTTCTTATCGACGATGTAAATGTTAAAATTATCTCCTTGCTGCAAGCTGGATAGAGCTTTTGAGACAGCGCGTTTGAAAACATCAAAGCGATGTTTGCGCACAGAGCGATCGATAATAAAGGTCACATCGTGTTTTAAGCTATATTGACTGATATCGAAATTGGGATTGAGCGATAGGGAAAAAATATATCCTTTGCCTTCTGGATGGGGCAAGAAACAAATGTCGAGATCAAAGTCGTCATTCCATTCAGTGGCCGTAGCGAGAGTGGAGGGTAAATATTCTTCGAAATCCTCATCAAAGGAAGCAATCGAGATGCGCGGCGCGTGCATCTTAGAGGGAGAGGGATGAGCCAGAAAAGGGACTTGTTCACTCATTTTATGAGTACCCAAAGAAGTGTCGAGTTCGATCATCTTCTCATGGGTTTCGCTTTGGGATCGGTTCAGGAAGGAGCGTGCAATCAGAGGATCAGAGATAGGAGATCCTTGCGACTCGGATTCTGAGGATGCAACGTAATGTGAGGGGCTCACAGATGTAGGATCGATAATATATAATTGTTCTTCCAGCGGAAGGGCGAGCTGATCTATATCATAGGATCCAATATAAGAACCGAGTTGGACCTGGGGGGTGAAAGAAATAGGGGTCTCATCCGGCAGAGACAAATATTCAGTGGAGATCCCCTCAGTTTGAATGTCCCAGTTTGTCATCCATGGCGCGATCGCATTTTCTTGAAATTGAAAGATAGGCCCGTTTCCGCGATATGTAAAGATAAGGGATTCTGTATCTTCATCGCTCGGAGAAATGGCGATCCCGCGCGGGAGTTCTACAAGATCGAACGGTTGCTGTACGTGCGGAGAGAAAACAACGATGTGTTCAAATACCTCTTCGACTATGTGATTTTTTTGCGCGATAACTTCCTCATCGGAACTATCTAAATAATCAGGAGCTGCGATGGAGAGGCCAAAAAGAGAACGCAGCGAATGGTGCAGCATCATAGGTTGGGTCATGAGGAAATACAATCCCAATGCATGAATTCCTACGGATGCGGCCAAAGAAGTAATTAATACAGAATGGCGTTTGAATGTAGATGAATTAAATGCGTTCATAAAATCCGTTTTAATGCCTCTCTGCTTTTTTCAATGCGTTGTTGCAGGCGGGGATGAGAGGCCACGCTAGATAAAACAATCAGCTCGTCCATTGCTTTATGGCTTAAGTACAGATATTGATCTTTTTCGCCTTTTTTGTGCGACAAAGAGGCGCGTACGGCTAATATCTCTGCAGAAATAAAGTTCATATATTGTTCATAAAGAGTATATTTTTCCGGAAAGTCTGCTTTTGTCGAGAGATACTTGGCAACTAAAGGATCCTCTTCACGAGACAAATTATCATTGAGCTGGTTGAACAACAGCAGTCTGCGCTCCGTTTTTTGATCTTCGGCACATAGCTCTGTCATGAGCTCGATATAAGATAGGGCCGCTTCCATGTGGAAGGGTTCGGAAAATAGTTTGCGCTTGATCTCAAGATCCTTCAACGCATCGCAAATCGCTTGCATAGGCGCGGCTTCTTCTTTTTTTTGATCGGTAGGCAATAAGGAGAATTCAAGCAGTGTTTTATCGAGCTGCGCAGCAGTGGCAAAATAGGAAGCGGCATGGGATGAAGAGTCGATGAGGAATGTATAAGCGGCAAGTGCTTGGTCATATTGTTTTTCCTGGCTGTATGTAGTTGCCAGATCGAAATGGGCAAGGCGCTGGTATTTCCATGTGAAATCAGGATGTGCTTTGTATTCGCTCGTCAGCGCTTCGAGCAAATGAATCCGATCCTGATTTTTATTCTTGGCCAAATAAAGCTCGGAAAGTTTGATCGCTTCGGCTTCCATCTCCAGCTTGTCAGCGGGAATGTGCAAGCTGCCTTTTTCAGGGGAAAAGTTTAAGATTTTTTCCAGGACGACGATCGATCGGTCTAAATACAAAAGAGACTCCTTAGAATGGGACTCTTTATATTGATGAAAATAAAAATCTGCGAGCCACAATATGTTTTCTTTTTTAGTTACAGAATCTAACACCTGGTAGAGATGGTCCGCCGCTTTGAGCAGCATGGTATTTTTTACTTCTGCTTCTTTCTTTTCAGCGAGTGTCAGATAGGTGTTGAATAAATGCAGATGCAGTTTTGAGGCCTCGGGACGCGTATTCTTAGCGCCAAGCGTTTTTTCTGCATAAGAGATAAAGAGATCGAGGTCTTTGGTCCCATTATAATGCGCAAGCGCTGTGAGCATATGGGCGTCGCTGATGTCCACATCGTTATGATAATTTTTAGTATATTCTGACAGCTCTCCTAAGCAGCTCTCATATTTTTGCATATCAAATAGCGTGGAGGCCAGTGTAAAATGCATCGCCTTGCGCTCCTCCGGAGAAAAAATTCCTTTTTCTCGGAGAGCGAGAGTGAGGGCATGGCAAAGTTTTTCTTTTTTCACAAAAGCAGTCTCAGGAGAAGACGCCTTGATGGCGTTGAAATGGCATTGGATGAGATTCCGCCATGCGTTTTGATGTGCGGGATGAGCGGGAAATTGTTTGATGCATGTTTCAAATGCACAAGCACTGTCTAACCATTGTTCTTCTTTGGAGAGCAAAAGAGCATAGTCATAGAGGATATGATCTTTTTCAGGAAGTTCACTATGGGTTTCGAGAAGTCCTTTTAAATTCTGAGAAGCTTGATGGATCAATCCCTTGTTGCGGCAAAGCTGCGTGTGCAAAAGAATCGCTTTAACCGTTTCACTATCTTTGGGATATGCGGTTTTGATGTGGGAAAGGGTTTTTTCAAAAAGAGAAAAGTCATCGATTTCCTTAGCGCACTGCAATAAAGTGAGAAGAGCATTTTTTGTGCGGCTGTTATCCTCTTTAGCAGCGTTGAGATATTTTTCCACATTGACTGCCGCTTGGACATAATCTCCGATGTGATAGAGGCTTCTTCCAATGTAATAATGGGCAATGGAAAGGTATTCTTGCGAAATATATTTTAACGTTTTGTCTTGAAAAAGAGCGATGTCTCTATATCTCTTTTCTTGGAAGAGCAGGCTCAATTGGTTGAATGCTGCCTGCGGTGCAAACGTTCCAGAAAGAGAATAGATTTTTTGACAGGTCTCTATGGCAGCATTGCGATCGAACTTGAGTTGTAGTTGCAATGACTGCAGTAGGTATTCCTCGGTATTTTTTGAATCTTTTTCAACGAGCAGCTGATACATTTTAACTGCTTGCGGATATTCTTTTAAAAAGGTGTAGATATGAGCGAGAGGAGCTAAGGCCTGATCGGCATATTCTGTATTTGAGAGGAGTTTAAACTGCTCTTTGGCCAGATGGGTGAGCTGCTGTCTTTTTTCACGATCTTCTATAGAAAGCGATTCTCTAAATAAGGCGTTGGCCAGCTGTAGGCGCAGTGTGGGCAATTCCTGATCTGGGGATGTCTGTTTTTTTAGAAAAGCGTTTGTCGCTAGGATCAACTCTTGGAATTGGGCGAGCTGATGCAAACAGTGGATGCGGCGAAATTCTGTCTTTGACTGGATGGCATCTTTTTTAATGTGATTGTATGCGTTCAAAGCATCTGCGAAATCATTTTCTGAAAAGTGGATATCGCCCAGCATGGCATAAAGCGCATCCTTAGAATCGCTAACGGGATGTTTCTTCAGAAATACATGAATCTGCGTCTTGACAGCGCTGAAATTTTTCTCTTTGCTGTATTCTGCAATGCGTCTGAGTTCAATGCCCTCTTGTAGAGAAGCCGTTTTATCGGCTGCTGGCAATGCCCCGGCAAGCGAGAGAAATCCTGTTTGTAGCAGCAGAAATAATGGTTTGTTCATGCACATACCTCGCAAAAAACGCCTGCGTTAGACCATAAAAATGCGCGCAGACAGGAGTTATAACTTTTTTTGATTATAATGACTGACTAATATTCTTCAAAATGAATGTCACGAAAGAGTGTTGTGCTCTTCATCAAAAAAAGCGGCCCCGTAATAGGAAAGCAATTCTTCTGCTTTTGATTCTTTTAAACTTTTAAGTTTTTCATACAGATTTAAGGCTTGCGCATTGCGTCCTTGAGAGAAATACAGTATTCCTAAACGAAATAGAATGTCGTGGTCTTTGGGAGAGAGTTTTAAAATCGCTTCGTATTCCTGGATTTCTTTATCGATCATGCCGAGATCTTGATAAACCGCTGCGAGCTGGGAATGCACCCAAGGATCATTAGGAGCATATGTATCGAGAATACGTAGTTCTTCAATGGCTCTAAAGGCCGAGAGTTTAAATTTGTCCTGCATGGCTTGGGCATGATAATCAGGAGAGATCCAGAGATGTTCATCATGCGGGGCGCTTTTGCGAGGATCCATGTAGAGTTTAGACAGGGATAAAAAAGCGCTGGCCAGCCCCGCGTGGATTTCGAGGTCTGTAGGTTTAAATTGAACGAGATGCACATAATGCCTGACAATGGAAAGTAGAATCGTCTCTTTGAACTGATGCACATCTTTCCAATGCGTCCAGACACTAAATTTTTTTGCGAGCAAAGATAAGGTCTTAAACGACGATGAAAGGGTATAAAAGGCATATTCTTGACGATGCAGCGCGGAAAAGAGTTGATAGAGCGCGTGAATCTGTGCGCTATGATATTCATGTTCTTGTTGTTCAAATGGCAGAGCTGTTTTGCATTGCTCGATGAAGGTATTGCGCAGATCAAGCAGTTGCTGTGGCTTTTTGGCCTGGAAATAGAAAAGCAGGACAAAATAGGCAAATCCGGTGAAGAAGAGCCCCGCTAAAGTGAAAGCAAAAACAGCGGATTGCGTGAGAAAGGAAAAAAAGAGGACAAAAGCGAACAGCTCAAGAAGTCCTAAACTAAAAAATGTGATATGGAACAATGCATATTGACGGGCGATTTGCTTAAATGCATCTAGTGAAAATGCCGATAGGCGATCGATATGCTCTTCGAAGAGTTGTTTGTTAAAAGGCGCATGAGCGGCCGTGTGCGGTGTTTTTAAGAGAGTGTCTTCTGATAGCATGTGGATTCTTTGAAAATAATCTGAGCTTATACCAAAAAGCGGAAATTCATAAAATTCTCTTTTTTAGTGTCATCTTTGCAATCCAACGGTTTGCAGCTATGCGGCGCAAGAGTTTTTTATAGCGGAATCTTCTCGTCATTGGACCTCTTTTTAATATCCTGTTTGGAGCATGTAATCGATAACGCGCTGAGATACCCCTGCGCTCTTGAGTTCTGTGACATCGGAAGATGTCAGACGGTAAACACTGCCTGTCGCATCGATGGTCCCGATGATCTTATCATCGCTGATTCCCGCATCGGACATCTTCTCGATATCTCTGATAGACAATTGCTCCCCCCGATTGACTCTCCTAGCAGTCTGCGGCGACGTGCGCTGCAAATTTTCCTGGTCTTCTTGAGAAAGTAAGTACCCAACGACTGCTCCTCCCACGGCTCCGGCGGCACCTCCGATCAAGGCTCCCCCGCCTCCGCCTACAATGCCGCCGACCCCGGCTCCGATGCCTGCGCCGACAAGCGCCCCAGTACCCGTTTTACTTTCGCAGCCGGATAGGACCAATATTAACAGTAATGCACCGTTTACTATGCGCATTTTTACCTCGATATTATATAAACGGGTTCAATTTTTCTTTTACACGGAATATATAAGGATATGCAAGATTTTTTACCGATTAGGGAAGCAAAGACTTTCGGTAGTGCCGTTGGGAATACCATAAGAGGGCAAAGGCCAACAGACTGCATAGGCTTGTAAAGCCGTACATCCAGTTTTTTCCAGCCCCTGCAAAAAGACCTCCAAGCGGAGGTGCGATCATGGCCGCAAGCGAGGTCATGGATTGATTGATCCCTAAAATACTGCCTTGGATATTTTCGGGGGCTTTGAGTGAAATATTGGCTAAGCTATTGGTCCAGCAGAGGGAAGCAAAGCAGACAGCGGGATAAAATAAGATAAAGAATGTAATGGGACGATCGACAAAAATGCTGCTCAAAAGCAGAGAGGATAAAAAAAACAGACATACGTTCAGGGTATTAGCAGGAAAAAAGCGCTTGGCCAATTGCCGATTCACTACGAAATTGGAAAGCGACCACAATCCTCCCACTCCAATCAAGACCAGCGTGATGTATAACGTGGAGAATGAAAAATGATAGAGGAGGAAAGCGGGCAGGAATTGCATGGAGGCAACCCAGGAAAGCATGAAAAAAAAGTTGCCCAAATAAATGATGCTGAGCTCTTTGTGTGAAATGGCGATTAAGATATGCCGGATCCCTTTAAAAGGATGGAGATCTAAAGATTTCTTTGTTTGATGGGTTTCATGAAATAAAAGAATCATGCAGATGAAATTGATGTAAGAGAGCAATGCGGTGATCCAAAAAGGAAAGCTCGGATTAAAATAACGTCCAAAAGAGGGCTCGGATAAAATTCCGCCCATGGCGATTGCGAAGATGAAGCTCAACCCCCCGATCGCAGCGATATGTCCAAAATTACGTGCCCGCGAGGATTCATCAGGACTCATATCGACAATGGCTGCCAGACACAACGTGAGATTACTGGCAAACAATCCTGTCAGGAATCGGCTGAAAAATAGCAGAAGGATGGAATGGCTCATGATGCCGATTGCAGTGAAGGTATATCCTATCGCAGTTCCCAAAATAGTGATGAAAAATGCGCGTTTTCTTCCGTAGCGATCAGAAAATTGCCCCAAAAGGGGCGAGGCGATAAATTGCGCGAAAGGAAAAAGTCCGATGAGGATGCCGAGCAGAAGCGTGCGATGTATGTAAGCAAGAGGAGAAGCGATGAGGGCATTCGGAAGAAGGAATATAGGTGTAAAGATCGGATAAATGATGGCAAGGCCAAAGTTATCCAGAAAATAAGTGAGGTATACAGGAAAAAAATTTGTGTTTTTTTTCAAGATCACGCCCTCTGTATAATTAAGAAACTGTTATACCGAAAGTGTTTGAAAAATTGGAATCTGGATTTGCTGGCTTTGCAGCAAATTTTTTGTCTTCGCTCGCTCCAGACAAAAAAATTTGCGCAGCCGCCTTGCCAAATCCCCATTTTTCAAACACTATCGGTGTAACGGATTCCGTTTCTATCGACTTTCGATTCTTTTGGCGGGGGGTGTATATACAGTTTGATACAAACCCCCCCGCCAAAAGAATCGAAAATCGGCTCAACAGAAGGCCAAAATGGACAGAAGCGGTCTACTTCCTGAGACTCAAGGCATAACTCGCTTCTTCGCGGAAACGGTATCCAACGCCTCTTACTGTTTCAATCCAGTCAAAATTCGGACCTAATTTTTTCCGCAACGAGGCGATATGGACATCGATGTTTCTATCGACGATAAAGGAGTCGTCATTGTAAATGTCGTCTAACAATTGATTGCGTGTGAGGACCTTGCCTCGATTGATCAGCAATCGGCGTAAAATGCCGAATTCAGACAGGGTGATGGTGATGAGCTTTTCCCCCCTGCGCAGCAAGTAGCGGTCGGGTTCTAAAGTGAAATCTCCAAAACTGATCACCTTGGGCGTTTTTTCAGACTCTTTAGAACGTCTCAAGACGGCTTTGATCCGAGAGAAGAGGACCTTCGGAGAAAAAGGCTTGGCGACATAATCATCTGCGCCAAGCTCAAGTCCGAGCACCATGTCGAGCTCTTCGCGTTTTGCAGTTAAAATGATCACGGGGACATTGCGCAATTCTGCATTGGCCTTCATTTTTCGACAGACGTCAAAACCATTCTGCCCTGGGAGCATAATATCTAAAATGACGAGATCGGGTTTTTCTCTCTCAATGGCGCGATATCCGTTGATCCCATCGACCTCGACGTGGAGTTTATAACCGGTAACCTCGGCTTGCAATTTGATCAGCGCTGCAATGTCTTCTTCATCTTCAATCAACAGTATCCTTTTCTTATGGCTCATTCATCACCTCTTATTGAAAATGTGTAGTTAAGCAAATTTTTAAAATATTTTCATCAATTTTTATAAAAAGATCTCTTTCGAAATTAAGGGCTCGTTAATTTTAGGGATTATTTTGGCCGATTTTCGATGGATTTTGGCAAGAAAAGAAAATCGCCGCATGTCATTTTCAGACATGCAGCGAAGTAGAAAGAATGGATGGTTTTTTAAGCGCTTGGAGACAGTTAACGTATTCGGGTTTCGTCGATTTTCGGGATTATTGTGGCCACTTTCCGACTTCTTTTTGCGGGGGTAGTATACGAAGTTTGATACAACCCCCGCAAAAAGAATCGAAAAGTGGCTCAAAAGAACCCGAAAATAGACTGAAACCGAATTCGTTAGCAGTCTCTATACGGCAGGGAAGAAAGGATCTTTGCCAATCAGATCGGTTGAGTTGACGACCCTAATGCCTTTCTGCAGCAATTGTGCTTTCATAGCGGCTTGACTATCGGGAGCAACGGAACGCGTCGCGTCTTCGATGACAGTGACCTTGAAGCCCTCTTTCTGCGCATCGAGAGCGGTATATCCTACGCAATAGTCAAAAGCAAGTCCATCAACGAAAACGTCGGTGACGCCTTTTTTCTTTAAAATTTCCGCCATGCGGGTTTTCTTTCCGTCAACGTCGGCGATTCCACTATAACTATCAACAAGTGGATTTAGACCTTTCACTACAATGGTTTCAATACGGCTTTGATCTAAAGTAGGAACATATTCCGCCCCTCTAGAACCTTGTACGCAATGGATAGGCCACGCCATTTGAGTGCGGCCATTGAGAGTAGTGGGTGTAAAGGGAGTTACGCCTAGCATTTTAGCAAACGAACCATGAGGTTGACCCTTAATAGGGTGCCAATCCTGGCATCCGACAATCGTGCCCTTAAATACCTTTTGCAATTTATTGATAACGGGAAAAATGTCCCAGGCACCATTGACTGCGAGTGATCCGCCTTCATAGTGATGCAGCTTGCCATCGATGAGAATATCTCCCGCTGGGCAGAAATCCCACTGTGGATCCACGTGAATAAGTCCCGCTTTTTGCCCTTTGTTGGTGCATTTGTGATAAGCCCAATCAAAAGGATCGTAAAGCACTGTGAGTGCGGCATGGCCAATTCCGGCCAAAGTTCCAAATACGATAAAGCCAGCTGCATCTTTTAAATCTTTGACATCGCGGCTCAGCAAGTCTCGACTGTGTTTAGAACAGCACGCGGAGAGCAAATGATAGACAAATTGGCAGATTTTGGCGGGCAGAGCGGCGCCAGTAGACAATATGCAGAGGACATTGCTTTTTAGCGCATAGACATTATAAGCACGGCCGAATCCCATGAAGAAATGCTTGCGGGCAGGATCGAGGTTTCCTCCCAAGACGCTGTCTTTAAAAGTGGGAACATATTTAGGTTTGACATCGCCCCATTTTGCTTGGATCTCGGGATAGGTCATCTTGTTGAATTTGTCAATATCCCTTTGTACTTTCGCTTGTTCGGGTGTTAGAGGAGGCATGGGAAGTACTTGTTGTACTGTTGGTGCTGTGGGTGAAGTTACTGCAGCCATATAAATCCTGGGTTAAATCGGAAAAAAACAATTGTTCGTAACAGTTTCCTATACCGTATATTTTCTATCAAGATTAAATAAAGATTATTTAGCTGTCGGCATAGTCTCTTAACGCCTATCAATTTATTTTTTTGACAACGAGCATAGAGAGGTTATCCGCAGACTGAGCACTCCAGGCAGAAAAGACGAGATTTCTCGCTAGAGCGCCAGGTGCAGCATTGCGTTGATTGCGGCCCGCCTGGAGGATTTGCCGTGTGCTGGCGACGTCAAAGATGCCATCGCATCCTAAATACAAATTATTTCCTTGCGGCAGGGAAGACAGCGGCACCCTGGTGATTTTAGGACGGGCGCTTTTGTGCAAGCGATGATCGCCAATGGAACGGCCGCAAGCCAGATCGCCTTCAATTCTCCATACACCATTATGCTGGATGAATCCGCCGCGATGTTCTATGTTTCTTCGATAGCGCGGATCTTCAGGTTTTGCATCTTCCGTGAGCTGCCCGAAATCATCGAGAAGAATGCGCGAGTCGCCGACGTTGGCAGTCCACAGCTTGTCATTGACAATCAGCGCAATTGTCGCGGTTGTGCCTTGATCCAGTGCTTCGTTCGGATGCTCTCTTAAAAAATCTTTATTTAAACGCACGCACGTCATCTTCAGTGCATTCCATATGCCGACATCGGTTAAACCATTTAGGTTGAACTCGAGAAGGGTTACTATTAATTTACGCTGCAGATTGTCTCTGACATATTGAGATGCTAATCTTCCTCCATGCCCATCAAATACGCCAAATAAGGAGATAGGGTTTCCGTTGATAGAGAAATGCGCCGCAAGGTGTTCATCTTCCATTGTGGCACGCCGTCCTTGGTAATGGCAGATACCGACCTGATAATTTCCTACGGTTTCCTCATGAATAGAAGGAGCAAAATGGGCTGGGGCTTCCTGATATACAAAAGCTTTATCCGATTCTTTTGCCATTTGATTCTGTGCGTGCTGTAATTCTCTTTTTAATCGCGCTTGCACATCGTGCGCTTCCATACGGATGCGGTGCTCTCTTTGATTGCCTGTTAAACGTTGCCCCTTGATTAAAGGAATCTTTTGGCTAGAAGAAATATAGCAATAATCTTTTTGGTCAGAGATGGAGCGTAAAGGACAAAAACATCTAGAGAAACATTTTTGGAGAAAATCGATGCAGCTCTTCAATGCATTCCAAAATACAGTGAAGATTTTTTGCAAACAGGGACAGCAGGAAGAGTTGGATGTGCGCTGTGCATAATCATTGTGCGCTGCCGTTGAGAAAAAATTTTGATTAGGGATCTGCGTGACTCTAGTGAGCATTTTCTATACCTTAAGTTTTAACAAGATGCATAAGAGTAAAATGAATCACCGCATTTGTTCAATATTATACTTTTTTTCAAACTTTTTTTCAAATGTTCCCATATCTAAAATGTAAGTGTTTTTACCCATAAGGGCTATAAAATGGCTGGATCCGAGTTGACGCAGGAAGAAGCGGATTTGTTGTTCAAGATGGAAAAATACTGCTACGATGATTCTCCCTATGAGTTTCCTGCTTTAGGAGGTTATTTAAGAATCCCTCTTAAATCAAAAGATTCATATGAAAATTTCATGCTGGATGTTTCTCGTGGACGCATTGAACTCCAAACATACAATACCACGAGGATTACTCAAATGAGCTTCAAAAGAGAAATGGATGAGCTTATTGAAAAATATTCTAGTTGGCTGAAAGATAAAACTATTCTTAAAACTATTGATGATCAATGGATAGAAATCACCACTCCTTATCTTGATCGTCATAACGATTGTCTTCAAATATACGCAAAAAAAGATGAAAATGGATTTTTACTTACAGATGATGGGTATATTTTAAATGATTTGCTGAATTCTGGATGTGATCTCAAAAGTACTAAACGACAAGAATTTCTTAAGAAAACAATTAGCGGTTTCGGAGTTCAGTTAGATGGGGATCAGCTGGTCATTCATACTTCAAAAGATAATTTTCCCTTAAAAAAGCATAATATCATTCAGGCAATGTTAGCCGTTAATGATCTTTTTTATCTTGCGACATCCCATACTTTGGAGTGAGAGGCAAAAAGCTAATGATATTCTCGCAGCATAATCTTATTTATTCATTTACGCAGAGTTTTTCTAGGATCATTTCAAACCAGTTCTCGTTTGAGAAAAGATTTGTCAGTTTTTGACGTGTGGCGCGATAGTGCTTGCGGAGTTTTTTGGTTTCTAAGGAGTCATGATCCGCAGCAAAATGCACCTGATCCAGCTTTGATAGACCGAGATCATTGGAATGAATCAGCTTCAAATGTTGATTTAAAAAACCTATTTCTTCTTCCACTGTTGAAAATGCTCTAGAAGGTTTGGGTCGCAAGGTATACGGGATTTTTGTTCTTCCACATACTAACATTTGTCTTCTTTCAAACAGTTGCGCATTATGTCTTCCATATCCAAACATAATGCCTAAAAGGTCATGTTCTTGGAAGAACTCATCTAAGTCGATGCGCTCATTCTGAAAAGCTTCTAAAAAGGATTCGCAGGTTATTTTATGTCCAAATGCTCTTTTAAAGGCGCCTATATTGCTATTGAAGACTTGGGCAAATGCGCTCCTGTTGATAAAAAATACATAATCCGGGTATCCCCTTGTTTCCAATACAATAAGAATATAATTCGGTTTAATTTTTGATTTTTGCAGGTTATTCAAAAAAAATAATGCATTTCTAAGGTCGATGCGATTTTTGAAACAAATTTTAAAAATGTCTTCTCCTGTAGAAACGGCTACGGAACAGACAGGGGCAAGACAGAAAGACATGGGCTTATCGCCTAGTAAAGTATACCCAAATTCACGTTCTGCAAACAAATAATGAAAAAGAAGTTTCAATTCTTCATATTCTTTTAAAGAGAGGTTTTTTAGAATATCGCAATGAACATTGCTGCATTCGACGACGGAAATAAAACAAGAAAAGCCAAGTAAAAGAAAGAAAAATCCTAATTTTTTTATAAGCATAAAAAAAATCATAGATACTCACTTTGTACACTTTTTCAACGTTTTATTGAGAATGTCTTTTTTTCGGTCGATGAGGACATTTAGACTCTTGTTCGTCTAAATCAACCCTTAAGCCACATACTGAACAAACAACAATACAATCTTGGTCTATATAGGCAGTAACAAATACACCCTGTTCATCTTTAGCTACTCTATCGACAGGAAGATAAGCGCCATCAAGATCTAGAAAAATTCCATCAGCTGTGACCTTTATATTCCCTGATTCTAAATACAATTTTTTCTCTTCTGCATTATCTGCGAACAGAGAAAGGTTTAACAACATGCATAGTGCAACTAAGAACGGCCCAGTTTTTTTCATATCATCTTCCTTGATTCGGGTTATTGAGAAAAATAAATGACACCAAAATAATATTTGAGCCGATCTGACATGTCAAGACGAAAAATCGAAAAGAGTTTTCATTGTCGTGCAGACAAATAAATAGTATCGATGGGGCAATTTAAAAAGGTTTGCCCTAAGACGCGGAATTTGTCCGGATCATCGGAGACGTAAAATGTGTATTGCGGGGATTCTTGTCCCGTGTTGAGCAGAGCGTGTTCCACTAGAAGCTGTCGCGTTTTTTCTGCGCATCCGATCGCAGGGTCAATCAATATCACTGCATCGCCGAGTTCTTTGCGTATGAGAGATTGTAGTAAAGGATAATGGGTGCATCCGAGCAGAAGGGTATCGATGTCTGTATTTTGCAAAGGGGAAAAGTATTCTTTGATAATGAGTGAAGCGATGGGATGATCGCAAAAGCCTTCTTCGACCAGGGGTACAAATAAGGGGCAGGCTACTGCGTGGATCTCCGCAGAGGGGAGCTTTTCTTTGATGCGCTGCTGATAGACGTTGGAGGCGATGGTTGTGCGCGTCCCTATGATGGCGATCTTTTGTGTGCGTGTGGAATGTATCACCTCTTCAATCCCCTGTTCCATGATGCCTATAATGGGAATGGGGTATTTGTCTTTCAGCCGCTCTAAGGCTGTTGTGCATGCAGTATGGCAAGCGATGACGAGGACTTTAATCTGCTGTTCGAGAAGAAAAGAGACGTTTTCCACGCAGTAGTTGAAGAGTGTTTCGGGACTTTTGTTGCCGTAGGGTAATCGCGCTGTATCTCCAAAATAGATGATATTTTCTTGGGGGAGAAGGGCGCGAATGTGGCGCATCGCGGTCAGGCCGCCGAATCCAGAATCGAATATGGCGATGCTATTTTTTTTCATCATCGAAGACTTTTAATTCTTGTCCGATGAGGATTTTATCTTGAGAAAGTTGATTCAGCTGCTTGATCGCGTCGACGGTCATGTGATGGGAGCGTGCAATCTTTTCTAGAGAATCCCCGGGTTTGACGTTGTAAGTTTGTATAGGACGGCTGGATGCGGCTATTGTAGTTTGAGCGCTGCGTCCGATGGCTTTGGAAATTGTCGTGAGAGTGCTTTTCAGTTTCGCGATTTCTTCGAATTTTTTTTCCTGTAAAGCAATCACAGATTCTAATTCTTGCAATCGGACAACGGCTTTGTTCTCATGGGCATTTAAAGTGCGTAGGTCGATCGCTGCCTTATCGAGAATTTTTTCCAGCCGTTCGACTTTTTTTTCCAAGGAATCGAGTTGTGCTGCATAGGTCTTTTTTTCGTTTTGTTTTTGCGCATCTTGATTTTTGGAAAGCGATAACGTGTGTTCTTGCTTAGCTAATTTTTCTTCCAGCAAATTGATTTCAACGCGCGCGCTATGTAACTCGTGCTTGACATCGGAAAGCTCTAAACGCAGCTCATCTAATGCGTTAGTGGAATAGAAGTTGTTCTGACGGGCGCTCAATTCGAAAAGGAGCCCCGTACAGAACAGTAAGAAGAAAGCTAATGTTCTCATCTTTTATATACTTTAAAATCCGCACGGCGGTTTTTGTTCCAAGCTTGCTGGTCGTGTCCTAAATCAATGGGGCGTTCTTTTCCATAAGAGATGATGTGAATGCGTTCCGGATCGATTCCTTTTTTGACGAGAAGCGAGCGTATACTATTGGCTCTGCGCGAACCGAGCGAAAGATTATATGCTTCAGGTCCTCTTTCATCACAATGGCCTTCCACAAATATGTAGAGATTGGGATGGGATTGCATGTAATCAGCAGCACGATCGATGAGGGCGAGAGAATTTTTATCGCGTATAATGTGATCGTCGGTGTTGAAATGCAAACTTTTAAAAATGGAGGCGAGTTCGCCTGAAGGAGTTTTGAACGATTCGACGCCTGGGATTCCACTGCCCTTTTGTCCTGGCTCTGTTTTAGGCTGGGCAACAGCTCCATCAGTAAATTTTGTTTTTTTAAGATCGTCATCGTTCAATGCGATAAAATCCTCTTCGGTCGGTCCAAAAAAGGAGACTTCTTCTTTTGCATTGCCTGTGACTTTGTTCCAGAGATTCTGTGCAGTACCTTTGTAGTTCCCTGCAGTCTGATTATCATCCCATACATTCCCATTGTTTTTGCTCTTGCACCCTGTCATGAGCAGACAGGTCAATGAGAAGAGGAAGAGGATGGCACGTTGTTTTGTTTTCATTGTTTTATCTCCTAATTTATCGAGCGCCCCATGTCGGATAATGTTTTTTTCCTGGGCCTCGGCTGATCTTAATTGCTTCAGGCTGATTCAAGTTAACAATATATAGTTCCGATGAGTGATCGTCAGTGGAATTGAATACGATATGAGAGCTATCGGGTGCCCAAGCGGGATTTTCTTTGTTGCCAGGGCCCGATGTCAATTGCCACTCCTCTCCGCTGCGGACGTCACAAATCCATATCTGCCTTATTCCATTTGTTTTAGCACTGTAGGCTAATTTTGTTCCATCAGGAGACCATGCGGGACAAGAATTTTCTCGACTTTGCTTCGTGATCATCACGGCGTTGGCACGTTTTTCGGATGCCGCGGTCGGGATCACGTAGATGCGCTGTCCACTGTCTTTATCCGAAACAAAAGCAATTTTAGATCCGTCGGGACTAAAAGTGGGCGAAGCCTGTGTGGAGCGCGGATACGAATAGAGTTGGACAGGTTTGCCCATCTCCCCCGTAGCCGGATGAAAAGGCTGTAAAAACAGATCGGTCCTTCCACTAGCATCGCAAATAAATGCCACTTTATCGCGCTGCTGGGAAATGGCCGGCAGGAGCTGATTGCCTCGAAGGTCGATGAGCCGCTTTCCTTGTCCTTGTTTAAGAGAGGCGATAAAAATTTTGGGCTGACCCTCTTTATAAGAGACGTAAAGAAAATTGTCGTTGGCATATTTGTTACTGTGCGGCAACAGTACTGGATGGACGCAATAGCTCCGTTCCTGTGTAACCTGTCTTAAATTGCCTCCGTCCCAATCGCATTCCCAAATTTCCGAGGTCCATTCTCTGCCATCCGGAAGAGGGTTTTTGACTTGATAAGCGAATAGGATGTGCGAATAGGCGATACCTTCCTTATTAAATAGGGCGTTGTAAATGCTATCGGCGAGTTTGTGGATTTGTCTGCGATCTTCTTTTAAATCGCCAGAGAGCAGAATGTCGCTGAACGTCTTAATCGATCCCGTTTGTGCATTCAAAACCGTGGCTTGCAGAGTTTTTTGTGCGATCTCCCATTTGATCACATAAGGGATGCCATACTCTTTCCACACAGAAAGAGTCATGGTTTTTTCTGTTAAAAGCTGTTCTTTTTTCTCTGATCGCGCACAGACTTTCGTCTCTGCATTGTGCATGAAATCATAAGAGAGGACGGCTTCTAAAGCCTGCAGATGGGAAGCATCGAAAGAAGTATCTTTCATCTGTAGCTTGCCGATATAGATCGGATGAAGAGCATTTTGCGTCTGAAGATGCACGCGGATTTCTTGAGGCTCTTGCGCTGCCCATGTAAGAGAAGAGGCAAGGCATGTTAAAATGCATAGGATCTTATGATTCATAATTCGTTGCAAAAGTTAAGTACAAATGTATGTTCTTCCTGTTTCGCAAAAGAGCCGTTCAAATGAGGAAGCTGGAGCTGGGGAAGATGGCTCTCGAGGTATTTTTTATTCTGTTCGCTCTCTGCTTTAAGCACTTTTAGTTTAGCAACTTTTCCATCTTGCTTCAAGGTTAACTCGATTTTTACTTCGCCAAAGTCCGGAAGGTGCAAAGAAGCATGCAGACACTGAGCAAGCAAGGAGGCATAATCTTCTGCCTTGTCTGAGCTCTCTTGCACTAAGCCATTGAGTGCGTCGATCTGCAGCACCATGGGTGTGGAAAGCTTTCCTTTGGCGTCGGGATTCTTGACTTTTCTATTTTTATCGCTCTTGTCCTCAATTTTAGCAATGCTTTCCTCAAGCTCGCGCAAAAGAGAGGGCGAAATAGTAGGAACCGGATCTAAGGGGGGAAAAGAAGATTGTGTATTCCTATTCTTCTTTACTTCCGCGGCAGGTTTTGCCGTAAGGGGACTTTCTTTTTTCTCTGGCTGTTTTTTTTCAATGGGAGCTTTGGGCTGCGATGGTTTGGGTAGAGGCGAAGGGGTTGGTTTTTTGACCACTGGAGTAGCTGGACCAGCTTGGGGCGGCGTTGAGGCGCGAGAGATGTAGCTGGGAACTTTTTTTTCTGTGGTTATGCTCGTCTCTACTGTTTTTACCAGGATAGGCTTGTGCTGTTTTTTTGAGGGAAGAAAGGGAGATTGAAAAAATAGCACCGACACAAAAATTAAATGGACTGACAAGACAGCGACAAAAATTATGGATTGGACGGAAAGTTTTTTTTTCATCCGGGTTGTAAAATCACATCTAATTGTTCAAACCCTGCGAGCTCCACAGCATTTTTCACGGCCTGGTACGATTCAAAATAGGCTTTGCGGTCGTGAAAAAGCTGAGGTGTCTTTTGGGGGTGTTTTTTTTTAGCCTCTTTTAAAAAGGAAAGAAGCTCTTTCGCATTCACGGCTTTATTCTGAAACCAGATCGAATTATCCGCATGCACATGGATGGCAATCGGACTGTTTTCTCGAACGGATGTATCGCGTTCATTTTTTTGCGCAGAGGATGCAAGCTGGATGCGATCGAGCTCGAGCATCGGAGCGATGAGGATAAAAATAATCAGGACGACGAAAACGACATCGATCAGCGGCGTCAGATTGATCGAGGCCTCTTCGGAATGCGCGGGTGAATAAAATTGTCTGGATTTACGCATAAGAACTATACATCCGCTTTGCGGTATTGCAGCTCCACTGTAGAAAGCAGGTCATAGAGGAAATCCTCCATGTCCGAGGAATAGTCTTTGATGCTGGTTTTTAAGTAATTATAGGATATGAGCGCGGGGATGGCGATCACGAGTCCCAATACAGTGGTGACAAGGGCTGTGGAAAGACCCCCTAATATCGCACTGTTGGAACTGATGGAAGCGCCGGTTTGCAATTGCGAAAATGTCATGAGTATTCCCCATACGGTGCCCAAGAGCCCCAAAAAAGGAGCCAAAGTGACGATTGTGGAGAGAACGTAGAGATTTTTTTCCAATGCTTTGATCTGAGCGGAAATGGTCGTCAGAACGCAGGACTCGATAATTTCCAGATCGGTTTGCGAGAGATGGACATGTCCTTTTTCTTTTTGCGAGAAATACAGATTTTTATTCAGGATCTCAAGAGTTTTGTTTTTTAGCGTGGTAAAGATTTCTCCGAAAGGATGCGGGACCTGCTGCGTTTTGGGCTTGGGGAAATTCTGTATTTCCAATTGGAGAACGGCTTCTTTATTTTTATGATAGGCTTGGTAGAAAGCATAGGAGATGCGCTGAACCTGGCGTGTGATCCAGATTTTATAGATCAATAGCACCCAGCAAAGGATGGAGAGGAATACCAACCCCAAAATGATCATCCTGCCGAAAATATCGGATTGATCATACGCGGTGATAAAGGGGCCCATAAAGGCGATGGCAGGTAGAGCGTGCATAGGGATAATTCAAGATCAATGGCTTACGATTTATAAATATATTAAAATAGGGCTATTTGTCAAGTGGCTTTCTCAAAACTCACGCATTAAAATTTCTCTATGTAAAGCGTCTTTCTATAGGGAAATTTTAATGCGTCAGTTTTGCGTTCAGATTTCTTGTCGCTTGACTTTTACATTTCGAAAAAATATGTTGCAAAAATGGATAGAGGAATTGTTGTCGCTGCATCACATCATATTGAATGGATTCTTCCCTGGTGGTGGTACAATTATAGGGTCCACAACGACTTCCCAGTTGCTTTTTTTGATCTAGGCATGACAGAAAAAGCTCAGGAGTGGTGTAAGGAGAGAGGAGAATTATTTTCTCTGGAAATTTCGGATTCTATTATTTGTGGAAAAGAAAAAATCGAACCCTCTTTAGCCAGTAAGTGGGAACAGATAATTGGAAGTGGAGTGTGGGACATGCGCTTACACTGGTTTAAAAAGCCTTTTGTATTTGCGCAATCCCCTTTTCTGAAATCAGTGTGGATTGATCTTGATTGTGAGGTCCGCTGCTGTCTGGATTCTCTTTTCTCCTGTTGTGAAAACGACGCTGGATTGGCAATTGCAAGAGAGCCAGAACCTTTTCAAAAGGGTTGGCAGGAGCTTGGGTTTAGCCTACCTGGAGAGATTAATTATAATACAGCTGTTGTCGTCTATCATCAAAAGACTCCTGTTCTTGCCCAATGGCTTCAAGAAATAATTAGCAGGAATCATATGTACACGAGTGATCAAGATGCCCTTTCTCGCATCCTGTTTTTAGAAAAGCCGTCTTTCCAAGAACTTGCTCCTGAATATAATTGGGATCGTGGGCTTGGATCTAATGCAAATGCCTTAATTTTCCATTGGCATGGACAAAAAGGGAAACGGATGATCAAGGAACAGATGGAAGCCCTCTCTTCTTTGAAATTTGTCGATTTACCTTTTGCCATACCCGAAAGGGTATAAGTAGGAACTCATGATCAGCATTACTCTGAGTGAAAGTGAAATTGCCAATGAAAAATTACATGAAAATACTCTGCGCACAGCAAAACATCTTTTTGAAGTGCACGGATTTTTAAAGATTGAGAATCTTTTCCCTAAAGAATTTATTCGGACTCTTGCTTCCAATTATGCAGATCAGCTTCGCTTTAATGAAGAGGAAATGACTCTTGATCGTGGAACTTTGGTCAGCTATAGACGCTATATCGTCCCCATCGCATTCAAGCCGCCTTTTAATGATCCTCAGTTGTATGCAAATGGTATTTTAATGCCTCTCATGAAAGAGATCCTCGGACCCCATTTTATTTTGAGCAGCCTTGGCGCTATCAGCGCTTTGCCAGGTTCTACAGACCAACATGTCCATGCGGATTATTTTCCTCTATTTGAGGAGAATATAAGTACCTCGAATACGATCCCCACTTTTGCTGTGACTTTTGCGGTGCCTTTAGTAGACATCGATCTTATCAATGGTCCCACTAAAATTTGGCCAGGATCACATCATGTTTATCCTATCGATCAGAGGATGATGAATTATTCCAAGCATTTACTATGTGGTCCCATTGGAAGTTGCTATTTCTGGGATTATAGGACATTCCATGCAGGAGGATCGAATCATTCAGATCAAATACGCTCTTTGCTCTATATGGCCTATACGCGTCGTTGGTTTAAAGATTCTTCAAATCCTGATGTTCTACATATTGAGAAAGAAGAACGTCAAAAGATATCTCCCGAACATCATCAATTATTTGCTCATATCATCTGCCCAAAATGACTCAGCAATTTGTCGATTTATGAATTTATTTGCTGGATTTGGTATAAATTAGCATTTAAGAGACTGTCCACGAACTAAGGCTTCGTCAATTTTGGGGATTATTTTGGCCGATTTTCGATTCCTTTTGCGGGGG
>Ga0209579_10000987_pt1 | contig 24658 bp, 28 predicted proteins | sample Coa_R1_2_FD_187152 | JGI IMG/M metagenome (GOLD analysis project Ga0209579, IMG submission 187152) | Surface soil microbial communities from Centralia Pennsylvania, which are recovering from an underground coalmine fire - Coalmine... | ecosystem: Environmental > Terrestrial > Soil >... | reverse complement strand
CAGCCGCCCGGAGGCGACCGCGCGCGCGCCGACGTACACGGCGAGCACGAGCAGAAGGACGAACAGCGCGTCCGGGTTGTTGTCGCGGTTTACAGCCACCGACACCGGCGAGACCGCGAGCGCGAGGGCCGCGACGAGACCGGCGACGCGGCCGAAGAAGCGCGCGACGAGCAGGTAGAGCACCCAGACGGCGATGACGCCCGCGAGCGCCTCCGGCACGAGCATGCTCAGGCCGGAGAAGCCGAAGATCTTCGCGCTCCCCGCTTCGACCCAGAGCGCCAGCGGCGGCTTGTCCACCGTCATCAACCCGCCCGGGTCGGCGGCGACGAAGAAGAAGTTGTGCCAGCTGCGCAGCATGCTGCGAACGGCGGCTGCGTAATACGTGTTCGCGTAGCCGTTCTGCGACAAGTCGACGAAGTCGAGCGCGGATGCGAGCCCGAGCACGCAGCCGAGCGCGGCGTGATGCCACGACAGCCGCAGCCCACGGACGCGCGGGAAGGCAATGGCGATGGAGCTCACGCCTGCGCTCCCCAGAAGGCTCGGCGCACCCGCCAGAGTCCGCGAAGATCGCCGGCGATCGTCGCCGGCAGGTCGACGCGGGAGTCGAGATCCTCGATCCAGTCGACGGGAACCTCGTGGATGCGCAGGCCGCGCCGCTCGGCGATGAGCAGCAGCTCGGTGTCGAAGAACCAGCCGTCGTCGCGCACGAGCGGGACGAGAGCGCGCGCGACGTCGCCGCGGATCGCCTTGAATCCACACTGCGCGTCGGTGAACGACGCGCCGAAGCCGACGTGGATCAGGCGGTTGTAGCCGCGCGAGAGCAGCTCGCGCTTGACGCGCCGCCGAACGTGTGCGGAGTGCGCCAGCCGGGTGCCGATCGCCACCGCGCTGTGCCCGGAGAGGATCGGCGCAACGAGCGGAAGGAAGCTCTCGAGGTTCGTGGACAGGTCGACGTCCATGTACGAGAGGACGTCGGCCGTGCTCGCGAGCCAGGCGGTGCGAAGCGCGAGCCCACGGCCCTTGCGCTCGAGGCGAAGAGCGGATACCTCCTCGTGCTCGGCGGCGAGTGCGGACGCGATCCACGAGGTCGAGTCCGTACTCGCATTGTCCGCGACGACGATCGAGAACCGGAATGGGAACTCGCGCCGCATGTACTCGAGCAGGAGCTCGACGTTCCGCTCGAGCGCAGCCTCCTCGTTGAAGACGGGGACGACGATCTCGATCGTCTGCCGGTTCGCGTTCACGTCGTCAGCCTGCGGCCGACGACTAAGTCACGGGTGAGCCGGTCCTGTGAGGTACCTGTGGAAGCTCGATCCGGAAGGTGGCACCGCCGCCGTCCGAGCGCGCGGACACGGTGCCGCCGTGCGCACGGGCAACCGCAGCGACGATCGAGAGCCCCAGCCCGACGCCGCCCCTCGCACGCGCCCGCGATTCGTCGGCGCGGTAGAAGCGCTCGAACACGCGCCTCGCCTCGTCCTCGTCGAGGCCGGGCCCGCTGTCGCGCACCTCGACCACGGCGTGGCCGCCCTCCTTCTTTACGGTCACGTGCGCGGGCGCACCCGCAGGCGTGTGCGATCTGACGTTCGCGAGCAGGTTGTCCACGATCTGCCGCAGCCGGTCGCGGTCGCCGAGCACCGAGACCGGCTCGGACGTGAGCTCGAGCGGCCGGTCCGGGTCGAGCGTGCGCGCGGTGTCGACCGCCTCGCCGACGACGGTGTCGAGCCGCACCGGGTCGCGCGCCAGCGGGCGGCCCTCGTCGAGCCGCGCGAGCAGGAGCAAGTCCTCGACGAGCAGGCTCATGCGCTCCGCCTCCCGCGTGATCCCGCTCATCGACCGCGCGAGGTCCTCCGGCCGGCTCTGCGCGCCCCGCGAGAACAGCTCCGCATACGCGCGCACCGCCGCGAGAGGCGTGCGCAGCTCATGGGACGCGTCTGCGACGAAGCGCCGCAGCCGCTGATCGGACGCCTCGATGCGCCCGAGCATTTCGTTGATCGCGTGGCCGACGCGACCGACCTCGGTGCGCTCGTTGTCGACGTCGACCCGATGCGAGAGATCGCCTGCCGTGATCGCGGTCGCGGTCGCCTCGATCTCGCGCAGAGGGCGCAGACCGATGCGGATGATCCAGAGCGAGATCGCGGCAAGCCCGCCGAGCACCGCTGCGGTGACGAGGAGCTCGACGAGGAACAGCCGGTGGAGCGTGTTGTCCTCGTTCCGCAGCGGCGCGGCGATGAGGAGCACCTGGTTCGGATGCTCGCCCTCGACCGACGCGCGGACTCGGTAGCGGCCGTCCCCGCTCACGGCCGAGACGGTGAGGAAGTGAACCCGGTCTCCTTCGCTCGCGTTCGGCCGCGGGGGCAGCGAGACGGTCCGCGGATACGACGGCGCCGGCTGCTCCGACTCGCCGGGCGCGACCTGGCACGTGGACGCGACCGTCCTCTCCGCCAGCGTCCGCAGCTCGACGCAGTAGCCTGGGGGCGCGATCTCGTCCGGCGGGCGGCCGTGGCCGTCGTCGAAGAAGCTCGACTCGACGCCGGGATGCACCGCGTTCAGCGTGCTGTCGACGCGCGAATAGAGGTACGACCGCAGCGACGAGTACGTGGCGACGTCGGCGGCGACGAGTCCGATCGCGGCGAGCACGATCACGCCCAGTACGAGGCGCGTCCGCAGCGAGAGCCGCGAGAGCATCAGCCTTCGCCGGCTTCGAGCATGTATCCGGCCTGCCGCACCGTCCGGATGAGCGGCGGGCCGCTGGCGTTCAGCTTCCGCCGCAGGTAGCTCACGTACGTCTCGACGACGTTGGAGTTGCCGCCGAAGTCGTAGCGCCACACGTTTTGCAGGATCTGATGCTTCGACAGGACTCGCCTGGGATTGAGCATGAAATAGCGGAGAAGGTTGAACTCGGTGCCGGTGAGCTCGACGCGCACGTCCCCGCGGAAGACCTCGTGGCGCTGCTCGTCGAGGACGAGATCGGCGAAGGTGAGCACGTCGCCTGGGAGATCGCTCTGAGTGCGGCGGAGGATCGCCTGCACGCGCGCGACGATCTCGGCGAGGGAGAACGGCTTCGTCACGTAGTCGTCGCCGCCCGCACGCAGCGCCTCGATCTTGTTCTCGACTGCGTCCTTCGCAGTCAGGAAGAGGATCGCGGACTTGAAGCCGCGCTCCCGCATCCTCCGGCCGACCTCGATGCCGGCCAGGTCGGGGAGCATCCAGTCGAGCACGACGAGGTCGGGCTCACGCCCGGCGACTGCCCTGAGGGCCTCGCGGCCGCCCGTCGCCTCCTCCACCTCGAACCCCTCGTAGCGAAGCGCCGTCGCGACGGCGTCGACGATCGACGGCTCGTCGTCCACCACCAGGATGCGCTGCGCCATACCTCCCCAGCCTTCCACCTTTTCCTGTGAGTTAGCTGAGGATTATCGAGCGCATACGCTCGCACGGTGCCGCTCGCCTCGCTCCTGCAGCCGTTCACGGCGGAGACGGCCGCGCTCCTGATCGGCATCGGCTTCGCCGTCGGCGCGTTCGGGACGCTCATCGGCGCCGGCGGCGGGTTCATCCTCACGCCGATCCTGCTGCTCCTCTACCCGCACGACTCGCCGAAGACGATCACGGCGATCAGCCTCGCGACCGTGTTCTTCAACGCCGCGAGCGGCTCGACCGCGTACGCGCGGCAGCGCCGCATCGACTATCGCAGCGGCCTCGTGTTCGGGCTCGCCACTCTCCCCGGCGCCGTCGGCGGCGCGCTCGTGGTCGGCCACGTCTCCCGGCACGCATTCGACGCGATCATGGGCGGCGTGCTGGCGGTGCTCGCCGCCTGGCTCCTTCTCGGCGAGCGCTGGCCTCTGCGCGTGCCGGAGAACCGGCTGCGCCGCGGCGCTGTCTACAGCCTCGGCGTCGGGTTCCTCTCGAGCTTCCTCGGCATCGGCGGGGGCGTCATCCACGTCCCGCTGCTGGTGCGCGCACTCGGCTTCCCGATGCACGTCGCGACCGCGACGTCGCACTTCGTGCTCGCCATCATGGCCGGCGCCGGGACCGTGACGCACATCGTCCAGGGAAGCTTCCACCACGGCCACGGCTGGCGACGCACCGCCGCGCTCTCCGTCGGCGTCATCGCCGGCGCACAGCTCGGTGCGCACGTCTCGCTACGCCTGCGCGGGGCCGCGATCCAGCTGCTGCTCGCGGCCGCCCTGCTCGCGCTCGCCGCCAGGCTGCTCTACCCCGCCTGACGTCTAGGGCTTGCCCGCGGTGAGGCCGCCGTCGACGACGAGCCCTGCGCCCATGACGAACCGGGACTCGTCGGAGGCGAGGTAGAGCGCGGCGCGGGCGACGTCCTCGGGGCGCCCGAGCTCGCCGGTCAGCTGCCGCGACCGGATCGAACGGCGCCCCTCCTCAGGGTCCGTGTACGAGGCGCGGAGATAGCCCTCGACGAACGGCGTCACGATCGTCCCGGGCAGCAGCGCATTCACGCGCACGCCGTGCGGCGCGAGGTCGACCTGCATCGACTTCGTCAGCGCGAGCACGGCGCCCTTCGACGCCGCGTAGGAGACGCGCCGGGCCAGGCCCGTCTCCGCGATCGCGGAGGACATGTTGACGATCGATCCCGACCGTTGCCCGATCATCGTGGGGACGACGGCGCGCGACATGAGGAAGACGCCGCGCGCGTTGACGCGCATGACGCGCTCCCAAAGCTCGAGCGTGGTCTCCCTCACGTCGCCCACGCCGGCGATTCCGGCGTTGTTGAAGAGGACGTCGATCCGACCGTGCTCGGCGACGACCGCGGCCGCGAGCGCCTGCGTCTCCTCCTCGTCGGCCACATCGACGCGGTGCGGCGTCCCCTCGAGGTCGGCCGCGACGACGATCGCGCCCTCGGCGGCGAACAGCTCCGCCGACGCGAGCCCGATCCCGGACGCCGCGCCGGTGACGATGCAGACCTTGCCGTCGAGCCGCACACGATAGGTTCGCACAATCATGAAGATCGTCGCCGTCGGGCTGAACTACCGCGACCACGCGCGCGAGGTCGCGCTGGACCTGCCGGAGCACCCGCTCCTGTTCGCGAAGTGGCCGAACGCGATCATCGGCGACGGCGATCCGATCGTCATTCCGCCAGGCGTCGAACAGGTCGATTACGAGGCCGAGCTCGCCGCCGTCATCGGCGTCCGCGCGAAAGGCGTCTCCGTCGAGAACGCGCTCGAGGCCGTCGCAGGCTACGCCTGCCTGAACGACGTCTCCGCCCGTGTGATCCAGTTTGGCGACGGGCAGTGGACCCGCGGCAAGTCGCTCGACACGTTCTGCCCGATCGGCCCCGTCGTGCCGCGCGACGACGTGGGCGACACACGCTCGCTCCGCATCGCGTGCCGCGTCAACGGCGAGACGATGCAGGACGGGACGACCGCCGACATGATCTTCTCGGTGGCGGAGCTCGTCGCCTTCATCAGTGCGACGATCACGCTCGAGCCGGGCGACGTGATCGCCACCGGAACACCGCCCGGCGTCGCGATGGGCCGCCCGGACGGCCGCTACCTGCAGCCGGGCGACACGGTCGAGGTCGAGATCGAGCGGATCGGCGTCCTGACGAACCCCGTCGTCTAGCGCGCGGCTTCTTCCTCTTCGACGGTCCGCTCGGCCGCCGGGAAGACCTCGAGCCGCTCGTCCGGGATCGGCGTCCCGCTCTCGACGGAGAGGCCGTACGTCCCGTTCGCGAGACGCTCCTCCGCCCGCGCGACCGCGGCCAGCTGCTCGCGCAGGTCGTCGGCGAGCCCCTCGCCGAGCTCGTTCTCGTACAGGTCGGTGGCGAGGTTCGCCGGGTCCTGCTCGTCGGACTCCTCTGCGTCGTCCTGGGGCGCGAGGCGCGCGAGCGACCGCTCGATGCGGGCGCGCTCGGCGGCGAGGAGCTCACGGGCGCGATCGGGATCCATGCCGTCACCCTATCCCTCGACGTCGAGCCGCGCTGCCTCGAGGTCGAGGTCCCGCTGCACCCGCTGCATGACGTTGTCGTCGATGATGCGCTCGCCCCGGAGCTGGATGAGGGCCCGCTGCTCGGCTGCGAGCAGCTCGCGCATGACGCGCTGGTAGGCGACCGAGCGCTCCTCGATCGAGCCGTCGTCTTCCTCGTCGAAGCGAGCGCGGAAGCGGTTGGCGCGGAAGTTGAACGCGCCACGGATCCGCTCGGCCGTGTCGGCGCGCACGGCCCCGTCGGCGACGAGCTCCTCCAGCCGCGCGATCGCCGCCTCGGCAGCGCGAATGCGCGCCTTCGCGTCCTCGCGATCGGCGGAGCCGTCGTCGTGGACGTCGAGCACCTCGATGAGCGCCGGCAGAGAGAGGCCCTGCACGACGAGGGTCGCGACGATGACGGCGAAGGCGAGGAAGACGATCAGCGGCCGGTCGGGAAAGTGGACGGGCAGCGCGAGCGCGGCCACGAGCGAGATCGCGCCGCGCATCCCCGCCCACGAGGTGATGACCGCGTACTGCCACGGTGGGTACGGGTCGTGCGCGCGGAGCTTCGGGAAGAGATAGCGCGGAACGTACGCCGCGATCGGCACCCACGCGAAGCGCGTGAGCACGACGGTCGCGCAGACGAGCAGCGCGTACCCGGTGAGCCGGAACGACGAGAAGCCGGAGAGCGCGGAGATGATGCTGTGGAGCTGCAGGCCGACGAGAGTGAAGACCAGCGCGTTCACGAGGAACACGAAGATGTCCCAGAACGCGTCGCCGGCGAGGCGCGTCCGCTCGTTCGTCAGCTCGGGCGTGTACCAGCCCATGTACACGCCGATCGTCACCGCGGCGAGAACGCCGGAGACGCCGATCGCGTCCGCCGGCAGGTACGCGAGGTAGCCGCTGAGGACGGCGATCGCGACCTCGGTCGGCGGGTCGTTGAGTCGCCTGCGCACCTTCCGCACGACGTATCCGACGGCGAGCCCGACCGCGATGCCGCCGACCGTGTTGAGGATCACGCGGCCGGACGTGTCGAGGAGCGAGAACGCGGCGCCGACGGCCGCGCCGGCTGCTGCCTTGTACAGGACGAGAGCGGTGCCGTCGTTGACGAGGCTCTCGCCCTCGATGATGGAGACGATGCGCCTCGGCGCGCCGAGCCGCGAGATGATCTCCGTCGCGGCGAGCGCGTCCGTCGGCGAGACGACCGCACCGAGCGTGAACGCCACCGCCCACGAGAGCCCGATCCACGCGTGCGCGACGACCGCGACCGTCGTCATCGTCGTTGCGACGAGGCCGAACGCGAGGAACGAGACCGAGCGTTTGTTGCTCCGCAGCTCCCGCAGCGACGTGAAGAACGCGCCGGAGTACAGAAGCGGTGGGAGCACGCCGACGAGGACGACGTCCGGCGGCAGCGCCACCTGCGGCAGGCCGGGGGTGAATCCGAGGACGACTCCGCCGAGGACGAGGAGGATCGGCAGCGGCATGCGCGCCGTCGGCGCGAGCGCGAGGAGAGCGCCGAGCGCGAAGAGCAGCGCGAGGAGCTCGAGATCCTGGTGGGCTCCGAAGTGCAAGGCCCGAGCTTAGGCCAGTGCCTCCTCGAAGTCCGGTTGCTGCGCCGGGCGGCCCGGGATCAGCAGCCCGGCGAACGCACAGACGACGAGGAACGCGGTGGCGAGCAGGAACGAGTCGGTGAAACCGGTGACCGTGGGGAGGCCGTTGCGGGCGACGTGGTCGGAGATGAGTGTGGCGGTGATCTGGCCGCCGATCGCTCCGCCGATCGTCCGCATGACGGTGTTCATCCCGCCGGCGGCGCCGGTCTGATGCGGCTCCACTGCCTGCACGACGAGGTTGCCGAGCGCGGCGAACGCGAGCCCGATGCCGATGCCGAGCAGGGCCGTCGTGACGAGGAGCTCGTACGGATGCGCGTGGGCGGCCGCGATGAGAGCGAACGCGGCCGCAGTGAACGCCGAGCCGGCGACGGCGGCGGCCTTCGATCCGAACGTGCGCGCGATCGCGCCGGCAGCAAAGCCGACGACCACCATCCCGACGGTCGACGGCAGGAGGTAGAGACCGGAGACGACGACTGACGCGCCGAAGCCGAAGCCCGTGCTCTTCGGCAGCTGCGCGAACTGCGGGAAGACGATGAAGGACGAGTACATCCCGGCGCCGAGCAGGAAGCCGGTCAGATTGGTCGTCCAGACGCCGCGGATGCGCATCATCCCCATGTCGATGAGCGGCTCAGCGCTGTGCGACTCGATCGCGATCCAGGCTCCGCAGACGACGAGCCCGCCGGCGAGCAGCCCGAGCGTCCGCGCCGACCCCCAGCCCCAGGTCGTCGTCTCGCTGATCGCGAGCAGGACGGCGCTGATGCCCGCGCTCATCGCCGCCGCCGCGAGCCAGTTGACACGGCCGGGGACGCGCACCGGCGACTCCGGCACGAAGCGCCACGTGCAGACCGTCGCGACGACGATGAGCACGAACGGCATCCAGAAGAGCCACTGCCAGCTCAGATGCTCGACGATGATGCCGCCCGCGACGATGCCGAAGCCGGAGCCGATGCCGAGGATCGCCGACAGCAGGCCGATGCTGCCCGCGACCTGCTCGCGCGGAAACTCGTCGCGGACGATCCCGAACGAGAGCGGGAAGATTCCGCCCGCGACGCCCTGGATGACCCGGCCGGCGATGACGAGGGAGAGCGAGTGCGCGAGCGCGTCGACGACCGTTCCCGCACCGAGGACGACGAGCGTCCACACGAGCACGCGCTCCTTGCCGTACATGTCGCCCAGACGGCCGAGGATGGCGGTGCCGACCGACGCCGAGAGGAGGTAGCCGGTCAGGAGCCAGGCGACGCCGTTCTCGGTCGTGTGCAGGTCGTGCTGGATCGTCGGCAGCGCCGGCAGGACCGCGGAGCTGAGGACGGAGTAGGCGATGCCCGAGAGCGCGAGCACGGCGAGCGTGACCCTGGGATGAGACCGTTCCGGCTCCACCGCTCGAAACGTACAGTTGCACGTGGTGATCGAGCAGCCGCCTTCGGTCGTGCTCGTCGTGCAGGACCGGGACGAGATCGTGCTCGTGCAGCAGCACCGGCCGGGTGCAAATCTCCGTGTGCTCGAGCTTCCGGCCGGCTCGATCGAGCCGGGCGAGACGCCGGCCGAGGCGGCCGACCGCGAGCTCGCCGAGGAGTGCGGGCTCGCCGCGGACGGGTGGAGCGAGATCGGAGGCTTCTGGCTCGCACCGGAGTACTCGACCGAGTTCGTCCACGTCCTCGCCGGGAGCTGCTCCGGCGTCAGGCACGCTGAGCACGACGCCGACGAGGACATCACCGTCGTCCGGCTCCCTCCCGAGCGGGCGCTCGCGGCGCTCGAGGACGCGGGGTCGGTGGCGGCCCTCGGCCTCTGGATGAGACAATCCCCTTGATGGATCTCGACTCGTCGTTCGTCTGGGTCACGACGCGCCGGCTCAAGCCGGGGACGCGGGACGAGTTCAGCCGCTCGTGGCGGCCGAGGGACTTCCCGGCCGGGATGCTGCGGGCGTTCGAGCTGACGTCGCCCGACGGGAACGAGGTCGTCGGCATCTCGGTCTGGGACTCGGCCGAGTCGCGGGACGCGTACCGCAAGTCCGGCGTCGAATCGGAGCGCCGGGCAGCAATGGCCCCGTACGTCCTCGAGGAGCACTCCGGCTTCTACGTCGGCCGCGAGCTCCGCATCCCGAAGCCCTGACCCGAAGGGACACGACCGGGGACACTCCCCCATACCGAAACGTCACGCTTCCGTGACGCTTTCGTATGAGTACCTGGTACCGGTCGTCCTAGCCGGACATGTTCAGGCGGGCCAAGCCGCGGGCGATGCGGGCGCACGCCCGCGCGAGCTCGGCCCCGGCCTCGGCGTCGCCGCACACGGCGGAGCTGAGCTTGTCCGAGGCCCGCAGCGCGATCGCCACCGCCTCGTCCGCGTGCGACGCGATCGCCTCCGGCACGCGGACGATCTCCGCCCGCGTCTCCTCGTTCCGCTCCGCCATGAACGCCGCGTACGCGGCGGCGTCCTCCTCACCCAACCGCACGAGCTCGCCCGCCAGCTCGTGCGCGCGCGCCGCCGCCGCCTCGTCTCCCGCGAAGCGCGACGCCAGCTCCGCGAGCGCCGCCCCGAGGGCGCCGGTCAGCGCGACGGCCGCCCCGCTCGCGGGCGAGGGCGTCCGCTCGCCGACCGCGGCGAGCAGCTCATCGACTCGCAGCTCGCTCAGCATGTCGGTAGTAGGGGGCGCTCAGCGGCTCCAGCGGGGTGTTCCCGCGGATGAGATCCGCCGCCTTCTCCGCGACCATCATCACCGGCGCGTAGATGTTCCCGTTCGGAACGTACGGGAACACGGAGGCGTCGACGACGCGGATCCCGTCGAGCCCGTAGACGCGCATCGTCTTCGGATCGACGACGCTTCCCATCGCGCACGTGCACGACGGATGGAGCGCGGTCTCCGCGTCGCGTGCGACCCAGTCGAGCACCTCCTCCTCGCTCTGCACCGTCGGCCCCGGCGACGTCTCGCCGCCGTTGTACGGGTCGAACGCCGGCTGGTCGAGGATCGAGCGGGCGACGCGGATCGCCTCCACCCACTCGCGCCGGTCCTGGGCCGTCGACAGGTAGTTGAACCGCAGCGCCGGCTTCTCGCGCGGGTCCGAGCTCTTGATCTTCACCGAGCCGCGCGCGTCCGAGTACATCGGCCCGACGTGCACCTGGTAGCCGTGCGACGACGCGGGCGCGCTCCCGTCGTACCGGATCGCGAGCGGCAGGAAGTGGAACATCAGGTTCGGATACGCGACGTCCTCGTTCGAGCGGACGAAGCCGCCGGCCTCGAAGTGATTCGACGCGCCCGGCCCGCTGCGGAAGAAGAGCCACCGCGCGCCGATGTAGGGCCGCTTCCACTTCTTCAGCGCCGGCTGCACCGACACGGGCTGCGTCGACTCGTGCTGGACGTAGACCTCGAGATGGTCCTGGAGGTTCTCGCCGACCGGAAGGTCCTGCGCCTTCCCGGAGAGCTGCAGCAGCTGCGGCGAGTTGATCGCGCCGCCGCAGAGGATGACCTCGTTCGCACGGATCGTCTCCCCCGGGATCTCCACTCCGACCGCGCGGTCGCCCTCGAAAGCGATTCCGCCGACGAACGTCCGGCAGCGCACCTCGAGGTTGCGCCTGTCCATGACCGGATGGAGATACGCACGCGCCGCGCTCACCCGCCTGCCCCGCCGGATCGTCCGGTCGAACTTCGCGAAGCCCTCCTGTCGATAGCCGTTCACGTCGTCCGTCAGCGGATACCCGGCCTGCTGCACCGCCTCGAAGAACGCATCGAACAGCGGGCTCGACGCAGGCCCGCGCTCGAGCACGATCGGCCCGTCGCCGCCGCGCCACTCGTCCGCGCCGGCGAGGCACGTCTCCATCTTCTTGAAGTACGGGAGGCAGTGCGCGTAGTCCCACTCCTCGATCCCCCACCGCTCGTAGTCGAGCGGGTTGCCGCGCTGGAAGATCATCCCGTTGATCGAGCTCGAGCCGCCGAGCACCTTGCCGCGCGCGTGGTAGATGCGCCGGCCGTGCATGAACGGCTCCGGCTCCGACTCGTACATCCAGTCGTAGCGCTCGTTCCCGATCGGGAACGCGAGCGCGGCCGGCATGTGGATGAACGGGTCCCAAAGGTGGTCGGGACGCCCCGCCTCGAGGACGAGGACGCGCGTCGAGGGGTCCTCCGTCAGCCGCGCCGCGAGCGCGCAGCCCGCGGACCCGCCGCCGACGATGACGTAGTCGTATGTCACTGCGATATCACCACGGTCTGCAGCTCGGTGAACGCCTCCATCGGCGCGGCTCCGCCGACCCGGCCGATGCCGCTGGCGGTCCCGGAGCGGCCGCCGAACGGGAGATGCGTCTCCCAGTAGTTCGACGACTCGTTGATGTTCACCCAGCCCGTCTTCACCTCGTCCGCATAGCGGAGGCCCTTGGCGAGATCGCGCGTGAAGATCGCCGACAGGAGCCCGTACGGCGACGCGTTCGCGAGGTCGATCGCTTGGTCGAGCGAGTCGACCGCGACGACGGGCGCGACGGGGCCGAACGTCTCCTCGGTGGCGACGAGCGCGTCGGGCGGGACCCGGTCGAGGATCGTCGGCCTCCAGTACAGGTCGGTGGGAAAGCCGGACGCGCGCTCGCCGCCGGCGACGACGGTCGCTCCGCGCTCGACCGCGTCGGCCACGTGCTCGTCCATCTTCACGGCGACGCCCTCGTTGTTGAGCGGCCCCATCGTCGTCGCATCCTCGAAGGGGTCTCCGAGGACGACTCGCTCGGTGATCAGCGCCGCAAGCTTCGCGACGAACTCGTCGCGAACGTCACGGTGGACGAGCAGCCGCTCGCCGGCGGTGCAGCTCTGGCCGGCACAGAGGAAGCACGCGGTGACGGTCGCGTCGGCGGCGAGGTCGAGGTCCGCGTCGTCCATGACGACGATGGGGCCGTTCCCGCCCAGCTCGAGCACCGCGGCCTTCCCCGCCGCCGCCTCGGCCACGCGGCGGCCCGTCTCGGTCGAGCCGATGAACCCGACGCCGTGCGTGCCCGGGTTGCGCGCGATCTCGTCGCCGACGACCGAGCCGGGGCCGGTGACGAGGTTGAAGACGCCGGGCGGCAGATCGGCCTCGGCCACGCACTCGGCGAGCGCGATGCCCGCGACCGCCGTCGTCGACGCCGGCGTCCAGACGACGGTGTTTCCCGACGCGAGCGCGGGCGCGATCAGCTCGGCCGGCATCGTGTACGGCCAGTTCCACGGCGTGATCACGCCGATGACGCCGCGCGGCCGACGCAGGAGGAGGACCCGCTTGCCGGCCGAGACCGAGTTGGGGATGCGGCCCTCGAGCCGGACGCCGTCCTCGGCGGCGTTCCGGAAGTAGCTGATGAGCTCCTCGACCTCGCCGATCGCCTCCGCGTGCAACGGCTTGCCCTGGTCGAGCGTCAGCGTGCGCGCCAGCGTGTCCTTCCGCTTCCCGATCTCGTCGGCCACGCGGTGCAGGAGGTTGCCGCGCACCCAGGCGCTTTCGCGCGCCCACGCGCCGGCCGCCTCGTCGGCGGCGGCGATCGCGCGTTGCGCGTCCTCGCGCCCGCCCTTCTGGACGACGCCGATGCGCTCGCCCGTCGCGGGCGACTCGGCCTCGAACGTCTCGCCCGACTTCGAGACCGTCCACTCGCCGCGTATGAACATCAGTCCCCGAGCTCCGTGCGGCGCCGGTCGACGAACGCCCTCAGCTCCGCGTCGAGGTCGGGCTCGATCGGCGGCTGCTCGTACTCGGCGAGCGTCTTCTTCCAGACCTCGCTCGCGCGCGCAGCGGTGTCGTTGCCGCCGTTGCGCTTCCAGCGCTCGTAGTTCTCGGTCGACGAGACGAGCGGCCGGTAGAAGCACTCGCGGAAGCGCTCGAGCGTGTGGGCGGCGCCGAGGAAATGGCCGCCCTGCCCCACCTCCTGGTGCGCGGAGTACGCGAGCGCTTCCTCGTCGATCGTCAGCGGCTTGAAGACCTCGTGCATCATCCGCAGCTGCTCGACGTCGACGATGAACTTCTCATAGCAGGAGACGAGCGCCGACTCGAGCCACCCGGCCGCGTGCATGACGAAGTTCGTGCCGGCGAGGAACGTCGGCCAGAGCGACATCATCGACTCGTAGCCCGCCTGCGCGTCCACCACCTGCGACGACGTCAGCGCGCCGCCGCCGCGGAACGGAAGGTTGTGGTGGCGCGCGATCTGCCCGGTGCAGAAGAGCCCGACCGCCGACTCGGGGGTGCCGAAGCTCGGCGAGCCCGACTGCATGTCGGTGTTCGAGAGGAAGGAGCCGAAGACGACGGGGCAGCCGGGCCGGATCGTCTGCACGAGGGCGATGCCTGCGAGCGCCTCCCCCACCTGCTGCGCGAGCGTCGCGGGGATCGACACCGGCGACATCGCGCCCATGAGCAGGAACGGCGTGATGATCGTCGCCTGCCCCGCCTTCGCGTACTCGACGAGCGCCGAGAGCATGCGGTCGTCGTAGCGCAGCGGCGAGTTGACATTGATGAGCGAGATGATCGCGGGAGTCTTTTCGAGAGACTCCCTCCCGAAGACCATCTCCGCCATCGCGATCGTGTCGACGGCGTTCGGGCCGGAGGTGACCGAGCCCATGAACGGCTTGTCCGACAGCGTGAGGAGCGCGTACACCATGTCGAGGTGGCGCGAGTCGAGCGGCCGGTCGTTCGGCTCGCAGATCGTCCCGCCCGGCGAGTCCAGCTGCGGGAACGCCTGCGCGAGCTTGACGAGATTCTGGAAGTCCTCGTACGTCGCGTCGCGGCGCTCGATCCCCTCCCGTACGAACGGGCAGCCGTAGACGGCGGAGAAGGCCATGTGGTTGCCGCCGACGTGGATGGTGCGATCCGGGTTGCGCGCCTGCAGGTCGAACTCGGGCGGCGCCTTCGCCACCTGCTCGAGGATCCAGTCGGGGTCGAAGCGGACGAGCTCGCCCTCCACCTCCTGCCCCGCCTCCTCGAAGTAGCGCAGCGCCTCCGGGTGGAGGAACTCGATGCCGAGCTCGCTGACGATGCGGCGCCAGCCGCGTTCCAGCTCGTTCAGCGCCGCGTCGTCGAGGATCTCGAAGCGCGGCAGGTCGTTGATCAGCACAGCAGCCTCTCCAGTTGTCGTTCGAGCCCGGCGACGCCAGTCTCTCGCACTTCGAGCGGCAGGCCGAGGCGAGCCGCCGCGCGCTCCGCCTCCGTGCGCAGCTCCCCGGTGGGGTCCTGCGCGAGCCAGACGCACTTTTCATAGTTGCGGAAGTAGTCGTCGCGCAGCTCCGGATGGCGGTCGAGCCCGAGCCCCCGCCAGACGACGCGGTCGAAGCTGCGGACGAGGAAGTCGGTGAGGAAATACGTCGCCGGCTCATGCTCGGCGCCGTACACCTCGTAGCAGTGCGCGCCCTCGAGCCGGTCGAAGCCGGCGAGGTCGGCGCCGCAGTGCGCGTAGGCGACGACGGCGTCGCCGCCGCCCGCCGCCTCCTCGACGGCGGCCCGGATCCTCTCGGGGCGGTTGTGGAGCTCGGGCGGGATCGGCCGCACGTCGACTTCCCAGCCGCGCCGGTCGGCGATCTGCTTGACATGCAGCGCGAGCGCGCCGCAGCTGACGACCACGCGCGTCATCCTGGGAACGCGAGCTGGTCGATGAAGAGGTCGTTGAAGTCGGAGCGCCCGGAGAGCTCGACATAGTCGACCTCGTCGAGAATGGCGTTCGCGGCCGCACGCTCGGTGACCGAGAGCGCGGCGATCTTCGCGCCCTCGCCGGCGACGTTCCCGGCGGCCACGATGCGTGGGAGCGGCAGCCGCGGCACGAGCCCGATCTTCACCGCCGACGCGGGCGTCAGATACGAGCCGAAGGAGCCGCCGAGCAGCACCTGCGCGATCTCGTCCGGCTCGACCCCAAGCTCCCTGCAGAGGATCGTCCAGCCCGTCGCGATCGAAGCCTTCGCGAACTGCAGCTCGCGCACGTCGCGCTGCGAGAGGTAGACGTCGTCGGTGAGGCGGAAGACGTTCTCGTCGCCGATCTTGTACAGGCGCTCCGAGGAGCCGAGGACGAAGCGGCCGGAGTGGTCGAGGATGCCGGCGCCCACGAGCTCGGCGACCGCGTCGACGAGGCCGGAGCCGCACAACCCGACCGGCTCGACGTCGCCGATGACGGTGAGCTCGACCTCGCCGTCCGCGATCTTCACGCCCTCGATGGCGCCGTCGGCGGCACGCATGCCGCAGCGGATCTGGGCCGCCTCGAAGGCCGGGCCTGCGGGCGCGGCAGTCGCGAGCGCGCGGCCGGACGAGCCGAGCACGATCTCCGAGTTGGTGCCGACGTCGACGAAGAGCCGGACGCGGCGGTCGAGCGTGAGGCCGGTGGCGAGGATTCCCGCGACGATGTCGGGGCCGACGTACGCACCGAGCGCCGGGAAGAGCACAGCGGGCGCGCGTTCGTGCACGCGCAGGCCGAAGTCGGCCGCCCTCGCCTCCGGCATCCGGCGCGCGGCGATCGTGAACGGCGCCATCGACAGCGGCTCCGGGTCGATGCCGAGCGCGAGCTGGATCATCGTCACGTTGCCGGTGACGACGATCTCGTACACCTCGTGCGGGTCGACGCCGGCTTCCGTGCAGACCTCGTCGGTGAGCTGCTGCAGCGTCTCGTGTGCGTGCGTGCGCAGCCGGTCGAGCGCGGCCTCGTCCATCATCGTCGCGCTGATGCGGGAGATGACGTCGGCGCCGAACGGCTGCTGGGCGTTGAGGATCGAGCGCACCGCCATCGGCTGGCCGGTCTCGAGATCGAGGATCGTCGCGACGACGGTGGTGGTGCCGAGGTCGAACGCGATTGCATGCCGGCGCACCGACGTGTCACCGGGCTCGACTGCGATGAGGAGGTCGTCGGCGAGGACAGCGGTCACCTTCCAGTCGGATGCGCGGAGCGTGCGGCCGAGCCCGCGGACGACTTCGAGCGGGACGCGCGGCTCGACGTCGTCCATCGCGTCGAGCAGGCGCTCGAGGTCGGAGCGCTGGTCCTCGAGCGTCGGCTCCTCCAGCTCGACGTAGCGCTTCTGCACGGCCGGGCGGAGGATGACGTGGCGGCCGACGCCGACGAGCGCGGCCTTCGGCCGCGTCTGCAGCGGCGGCACCTCGACGGTGACGTCCGCGTGCGCCTGCGCGCGACAGGCGAGGCGCCAGCCGCTGCGAAGCTCGTCGGGCTCGAACGCGCGCGGGTCGACCGGCGAGATCTCGACGTCGCCGGAGACGACGCGCACCTTGCACTTCTTGCACGTGCCGTGGCCGCCGCACGTGGAGTCGATGGCGACGCCGTTCCAGCTCGCCGCGTCGAACAGCGTCGTGCCGGCGGGCACGCGCGCCTCCTTCACCGCGTCGTCCGCCTGGTGGAAGCGGAGCCGGACGCGCGTCTGCTCGACCGCGATCACGCAACCGCCTGCTTCGCCCGGTAGCGGCGGATCCAGTTCGCGCCCCACTCGTCGCGGCCGAGGAGGAAGTCGGTCGCGCGCACGGCCTCGACGGTCTCGTCACGGCGTGCGTCCATGATCGCGCTCGTCAGCCCGTGGCTCTGCGCGACGGCGAGGAACGCGGCGCCGAGCGTGTGCCGTCCCGGCAGCCCGAACGACGTGTTCGACGCGCCGCACGTCGTGTTGACGCCGAGCTCGTCGCGGAGGAGATGGAGCGTCTCCACGAAGAGCGTGACCGCGCGCGGCTCCGCGCCGACAGGCATCGCGAGCGGATCGATGATCAGGTCCTCGGGCGGGATGCCGTGGTCGCCGGCGGCGGAGACGATCTTCCTCGCCACCTCGAGGCGGCGCAGCGGCTCCATCGGGATCTCGTCGTCGTTCGCGAGACCGATGACGGCGGCGCCGTGGCGCGCGACGATCGGCAGAATTGCGTTCAGCCGCTCGTCCTCACCCGTGACGGAGTTGACGAGCGCCTTGCCCTCGTAGGCGGCAAGCCCAGCTTCGAGCGCCTCGATGACGGACGAGTCGATGCAGAGCGGCAGGTCGGTCAGCCCCTGCACCAAAGGAATCGCCTTCGCCATCAGGCCGACCTCGTCCGCGAGCGGGTCGCCGACGTTGACGTCGAGCATGTCGGCGCCGCCCGCGACCTGCTGCGCGACGTCGACCTCGAGCTGCGAGAGGTCGCCCGCCTGCAGCTGCGCCTGGAACGCCTTGCGCCCGGTGGGGTTGATCCGCTCGCCGATGACGCAGAACGGACGGTCGGCGCCGATGACGACCTCGCGCGACGTCGACCGGAGGACGGTCTCCATCAGGCGGGGACCGCTGCGCGCCTGCGCTCGATCAGGTCCTTCGCGAGACGGACGGCGGAGGAGGCGTCGGCGGCGTAGCCGTCCGCTCCAACCGCGTCGGCGTACTGCTGCGTCACGGGCGCGCCGCCGACCATGACGATGACGTCCTCGCGGATGCCGGCCTTCTCGAGCGCGTTGATGTTCGCCTTGAACATCGGCATCGTCGTCGTGAGGAAGGCGGAGAAGCCGACGATGTCGGGCTTGTGCGCCTCGATCGCCTCGATGAACTTCTCGGGCGCGACGTTGACGCCGAGGTCGTGGACGGTGAAGCCGGCGCCCTCGAGCATGATGTTGACGAGGTTCTTGCCGATGTCGTGGACGTCGCCCTTGACGGTGCCCATGACGTAGGTGCCGACCTGCTGGGCGCCGGTCTCGGCGAGGAGCGGGCGGAGGATGTCGAGCGCGCCCTGCATGGCGCGTGCGGCGATGAGCATCTCGGGAACGAAGAAGTCGCCGCGCTCGAAGCGCGCGCCCACCTCCTCGAGCGACGGGATGAGCGCGTCGTAGAGCATCTTCTCCGGGTCGAGCCCGTCCTCGAGCCCGCGGTTCGTCAGGTCCTTCACCTCGGGCGCGTTGCCGACGAGGGTGTTGTCGTAGAGGCCCTGCAGGATCTCGTCGTGCGTCATGCGGCACCTCGCAGTTGGAGGGAGAGGGAGTTCGCTTCGTTCTTCAAGGTCGGGGCGAGCTCGTCGATGCGCGGTCGCAGCCGCGCCGTCGGCCCGGAGATCGAGAGCGCGGCGACGGCGACGCCGTTCGCACCGAGCACGGGCGCGGCGATCGCCGTGAGCCCGACCTCGAGCTCGTCGATCGAGGTCGCGTACCCGTTGGCGCGGATCTCCGCCGACTGCAGGCAGCCGGCGCCGCCAAAGGTGAGGAAGCACTTGCCGTTCGCGGCGAGCTCGAACGAGACGCGGCGGCCGACCCAGTCGGTGACGCCGACGAAATGCGCGGTGTCCTCCTGGGCGAGGTGCTCGACGCCGCCGGACCCGGGGACGGCGAGGTTGATCGTCTCGCCGGAGGCGTCGGCGAGCCGGCGGAGGGACGGGGCAGCGAGCTCTATGAGAGTCTGCGAGGCGTCCCGGCTCGCGTATCGGAGGAGGACCGGCCCCGGCCTCAGCCGCCCGCGCTCGCCGAGCCTCTGGACGAGCCCCTGGCGCTCGAGCGCCGAAACGAGACGGGAGGTCGTGCTCTTCGGGAGCCCGGAGTCCTCCGAGAGCTCGCCGATCGACGGCGGCTCGGCGGACTCGACCACACGCACGAGCAGCTGCGCCGCGCGCTCGATCGCCTGGGTGCCGGTGGCCTCGGTTGCCATCTCACGATGTGAAACAGTTGTTCCAGGTCAAGTGTGGCGACTTTCGGGCCTACCGTCAAGGCAGCTCAGCCCAGCCGCGAATCCCGCGAGCCGGCGACCTCGATGCGGAACCCATCAGGACCGAGCACGGCCGACGAGCAGCGTGACGTCGTCCACGGCTTCGACGACGAGAAGCTCGCCGACATCGGCACCGTCCGCGCATCGCGCCTTCCACGACTCGGCGCCGATGCGCACCCGGCCCGCCGGCCGGCAGGCCGAGATGACCTTCACGCGCCGCCCGATCATGGTCTCCGGACCGACGGCGACGGGAATGCGCCGCGTCGTCCAGACGAGAACCGACTTCTCGAGGAGCTCGAGCGCGACGGCAGAGATGAGGAGCGCGAGCACCGCGCTCCGCGGGCCGACGTGAAACGCGTACAGCAGCAACGCCGCGACAATCAGCATTTCCTACCGGAAGAGGCTGCCGATGAGGTTCGCTCCGAGGTTCATCGCCATTCCCATCTCCATCGCTCGACCGAAGCCGCCCCCGTAGTAGCCGCCGAACATGCCGCCGGCCGTCATCCCGCCGAGCATTCCCCCGAGCATGCCGTGGTGTTGCGCCTCGGGCTGCTGTGCCCTCTCGCCCATTCCCTGCGGTTCCTGCCCGGGCGCGAACAGCGGCGGCTTCTCCCCGGAAGCCGGAACGGCTGAAGCCTGGGCGATGCCGCCGACGAAGTCGTGGATCGCGAGGAGCAGCGCCTTCACCTGCGCCTGCTCGTCGTCGACGTCCTGCGCGACGTGCTTCAAGTCAGCGAGCCAGTCGGCCGCGTTCGCGTCCCCCGTCTTCTCCGCCGCCTGCATCTTCGCCGCCAGGTTCTGCACCGACTTGGCGACGTCCTGGAACTCCGCCTGCAGCTGCTCGAACTCTCGATCGATCGTCGTGGCGTCCATGCCCGAATCATCGCACGATCGACCATCCCGCCGAGTTACGCGAGAGTTACGTGACGACCCGGCGCGTGAACGTGTGCAGCGACACCAGCGCCAGGGCGAGCGAGCCCCCGAGGAGCGCGAGCATCGAGGCCCAGATGGCCATGTGCGGCAACTCGGGTGTGAGCGACGTCCGGAGGCCCTCGGTCATGTAGACGAGCGGATTGAAGAGGACGAGCACCTTGAGCCAGAGGATCGGCGTCAGATCGGCCCAGGGGTAGTAGACGCAACCGAGGAAGGTCAGCGGCAGGACGACCACGGCGAACAGCAAGGTCACCTTACGCGGGTCGAGCACAGTGCCGATGAAGAGTCCGAGCGCCGCTGCGAGCAGCGACGAGAAGAGGAGCGCGAACGCGAACAGCGCAGGGTCGTGAACGTGCACGCTCGGGGCTGCGCCGTGGGCGTGCACGAGATAGACGATCGGGAAGACGACTCCCGCGGCGATCAACGACTGCATCGCGCCGGCGACGATCTTCTCCAGCCCGACCGCCCAGACGGGCACGGGGGCGAGCACGCGGTCCTCGATCTCCTTGCTGACGCTGAACTCCTGGACGAGCGGGAGCGCGACCGCCTGGATGCCCTGGAAGTTGATCGCCACCGCGATCAGCCCGGGAACGAGCACGGTCGTGAAGGAGACGCCGCGCGGGCCGCCGTGAAAGCCCTGGCCGATCTTCGGAAACACGTACGCGAACACGAAGACGAACAGGAGCGGCTGCATGATCGTGCGTGTGAGGAACTGGCCGAAGTTGCGGCGCAGGACGCGAACGTCGCGCGCGAGCAGCGCTGCGAATGTCTTCAGCTCGGCGCTCATTCGCGGTACTCGCGGCCGGTGAGGTTGAGGAAGACCGTCTCCAGGCTGGGTGGAAGGCTCGTCGCGTCGCGGACAGGCAGGCCGAGCTCGCCGGCGGCCTGCATGAGCTGTGCGAGCACACCGCCGGAGGCGGTTGCGCGCACGCGCACGGTGGCTCCTTCCCGCTCCACCGCGGTGACGCCGTCGAGCCGCTCGGCGCGCTCGGCGAGCCGGGTCGTGTCGCCCTCGACCGTCACGGTGAGCAGGGTCTCGTCTCCGTGCCTCTGCTTCAGCTCGGCCGGGCTGCCGACGGCGAGCGCCTTGCCGTGGTCGATGATCGCGATCCGCTCGCAGAGCGCGTCCGCCTCCTCCATGTAGTGCGTGGTGAGCAGGGTCGTCTGGCCCTGCTCCTGGAGATCGCGGAGAATGCGCCAGAGGTTGATCCGCGTCTGCGGGTCGATGCCGGAGGTGGGCTCGTCGAGGAAGAGCACCTGCGGCTCGTGCACGAGCGCCCGCGCGATCATCAGCCGCTGCGCCAGACCGCCCGAGAGCTGCAGCACCATCGCGTCGGCGCGCTCGGTAAGCGCGAACTGCTCGAGGAGCTCATCCGCTCTGAGACTCGCCTTCGCGCGCGAGACGCCGAAGAAACGGCCGTGGTAGTAGAGGTTCTCCCATACCGTCAGCGCCCGGTCGAGCGTGTTCGCCTGCGAGACGACGCCGATCTGCCGCTTGACCTCGGCGGCCTGACGGCGAACATCGAGACCGGAGACGAACGCCCGCCCGCCCGTCGGGAACACCGTGGTCGTGAGCATGCCGATCGTCGTCGACTTGCCGGCCCCGTTCGGGCCGAGGAGGCCGAAGAACTCGCCTCGGCCGACCTCAAGCTCCAGCCCATCAACCGCGACCAGCGACCCGTAGACCTTGCGCAAGTGCTCGGTGCGAATCGGCGGATCAGCTATGCCGGCACCCTACCGGGCCGGACCACCCCCCGGAATCGATGTCCGCATCTGTCTATCCCGATCGAGGAGCATCAGACGGTCGCGAGCTCGACCTCGAGCTGCGGCACGAGCACCGGCCGCTTGATGCGCAGCGAGAGCCCGCTCGCGAACAGGCACGCGATGCCGGCTGAGACGAACGCGAGCGTGTAGCTCCCGAACCAGCCGCGGAAGGCGCCGCCCATCCACGCCGCGGTCGCGGCTCCGATCTGATGCGACGCGTATATCCACGCGAACACGACGCCCGCACGCTGCACGCCGAAGTTGTCGGCGGTGAGCGCGACCGTCGGAGGCACCGTCGCCACCCAGTCCAGTCCATAGAAGACCGCGAACGCGATCAGCAGCGCCGTGGAGCCGAACGCGTACGGCAGCGCGATGATCGCCAGCCCGCGCAGGGCGTAGTACCACGCGAGGAGCTTCCGCGGGTCGAGCCGGTCCGTCAGCCAGCCCGAGATCGTCGTCCCGACGACGTCGAACACGCCCATGAGCGCGAGCAAGGAAGCGCCGGCGACCTCCGTCATCCCGTGGTCGATGCCGGCGGAGATGAGATGCGTCCCCACCAGGCCGTTCGTCGAGAGGCCGCAGACGAAGAACGTCGCGACGAGGAGCCAGAACTGGCGCGACTGCGAGCCGATCTTCAGCCCCTCGAACGCGGCGCGGAACGGCTTCGCCGGCCGCTCCGGCACCGGCACCGGCTCCTTCGCGCCGTACGGCTGCAGCCCGACCGACTGCGGCCGGTCGCGGACGAAGAACGCGACGATCGGGAGAACGACGAGCAGCGCCGTGCCCGATACGGCGTACACCGCCCACCGCCATCCGTATGACGACGCGAGGAACGCGAGGACCGGGAGGAACACCATCTGGCCGCTCGCGTTGCTCGCCGTCAGGATCCCCGTCGCGAGCCCGCGGCGCTCGACGAACCACCGCGTCGCAACCGTGGCCGCGAGCGGCACCGACACTGCGCCGGTCGCGCTCCCGACGACGACGCCCCACAGCAGGTCGAGCTGCCACGGCGCCGTCATCACCGACGTCAGCGACGCGCCGGCCGCGATGACGACGAGCGCGCACAGCATCACCCGCCGCACGCCGAAGCGATCCATCAGGGCCGCCGAGAACGGCGCGGTCAGGCCGAAGAGGAGCAGGCCGACGGAGACGGCGACGGAGATCGTCCCCCGCGACCAGCCGTACTCCTTCTGGAGCGGGACGATGAGGACGCCCGGCGTCGCCCGGAACCCGGCCGTGGTGATGAGCGTGACGAAGGTCACGGCCACGATCAGCCAGGCGTAGTGACGCCGTCCTCCGACGAGTCGCTCGATCACCCCCTCATCAACGCTCCCGGTTCGGAGGATATTCGCCGACCCCGAAGGGGGATGAGCCGGGGGATGGCGCGGTCGATCACTTTCCCCATGTCCAGGCGAATGGCCATCGCCCTCATGGCCCTCTGGGGCTTCTGCACCCTGGGGATCGCCGCCGCGCACGGCGCCACGCGGACGACCCGGTGGCCTCCCCTCCGGTCGGCCGGCTCGTTCATGCTCGCGGACATCCGCTACAAGGTCGACGGGAAGTGGGGCCTCGCCTGGCAGACGCTCTACCCCGCCCACCAGGTCGTCGCCCGCCGCTCGGTCTACGTCGCCTGCGAGCAGGCGACCCCCTGGCCGGCGACGACGCAGGCGTTCGACCTCGTCGGCGTCCGGCGCGCCAGCTTCCGCGTTCCGGGCGGGCCGGTCGTCGAGGGCGCGGCGGTGACCGTCCGCATCACCGTCCCCTGGTACGGGCCGCGCGACCCGATCAGGTTCGTCCACACGTTCCACCTCGTTCCGGTGGACGGGCACTGGACGTGGCTGCTCTCGTCGCAGCGCTACGCCCTCTATCGCCAGGACGGCTGCGGGAGCTTCCCGGCCGCGTAAGCGGGAGAATCCGCAGGTGCGTCGTGACCTGCCGCTCTCCGAGCTCGCCGACTTCCTCGCGCTCCCCCTCGTCGCGGTGCTGGCGACCTACCGCCGCGACGGCGGCGTCCTCCTCTCCCCCGTCTGGCATCGCTGGCGCGACGGCGGCTTCGAGGTCATCAGCAGCCCGAACGACATCAAGGTGAGACACCTCAGGCGCGACCCGCGCGCCTCGATCCTCGTCTACGACAACGAGCCGCCCTACCGCGGCGTCGAGGTCCGCACGACCGCGACGCTCCTCGACGTGAAGGGAGCAGACGTCGCCCGCGACCTGGCGGCTCGCTACCTCGGGAAAGAGGCCGGCGAGGCGTACGCCTCCGAATCGTCCGACTCGGTCCTCATCCGACTCGAGCCGGGCAGCGTCCGCACCTGGGACTTCGCGGACGACTTCTAACGCATCTGCTCGAGCCAGGCGCTCGCGTCCTCTCGGGTTCGGAACACTTCCCGCTGCGACTTCGAGCCGCCGACGTACGCGCGGTGGCGCATCGCGTCGGAGAACGTCCGGGCGCCGGGAGCGACGATCGCGATCGCCTTTGCCGGATAGCGGTGGTCGCGTCCGGCGATCACGTCGCTGACGCTCTCGTACTGCTCCTCGGTGATGGTGGACGTGTTGAGGCCGGAGAGATCCGCCAGGATCAGCATCTCCGCCCGGTACTCGGGATGCGCGATGAGCTCCTCGACGAACGCTCGAATGCCGGCGGCGTCGACCGCGCCCGTGAGCGTCATGGTGAGGTCCTGGGGATCGCCTCCGAACTCGAGCGAGTACTTCACTTCAAGATGTTTACCGCACGGGCGACCACCATGACGGCGAGCGTGAGGCTGATCGCCGATTGGACGAGCATGAGCATCTTCGCCCAGCGGCTGAGAGGGAGCGT
>Ga0209579_10000985_pt1 | contig 24674 bp, 20 predicted proteins | sample Coa_R1_2_FD_187152 | JGI IMG/M metagenome (GOLD analysis project Ga0209579, IMG submission 187152) | Surface soil microbial communities from Centralia Pennsylvania, which are recovering from an underground coalmine fire - Coalmine... | ecosystem: Environmental > Terrestrial > Soil >... | reverse complement strand
CGCCATCCCTTGCGTATTCGATTTTGCAGTTCGGAACAGTCTCGTTAACGATGTCCGCCAAATCGCGGATTTGATAGTTTTCCTGGGTGCTGCCCACATTGAACGCTTCGCAATGAACCAGATTCTTCGGAGCATTCAATATGGCAATGAAGGCGCGCGAGATATCTTCGATGTGGACAATTGGCCGCCAGGGCGTGCCGTCGCTCTTGATGTGAATGTGACCCGTGGTGGCGGCCCAGGCGACAAGGTTGTTGAGCACCAGATCAAATCTCAATCGCGGGGATACCCCATAAGCGGTGGCGTTGCGGAGAAAGGTAGGGCTGAAACTGGAATCTGCCAGCTTGGCAACATCCTGCTCCACGAGAACTTTTGAACGGCCGTAGGCCGTTACGGGCCGCAGCTCCGCTTCCTCGTTCAAGAGATCTTCTGTTCCGGCTGCGCCGTACGTGCTGCAAGAGGACGAGAACAAGAAGCGCTGGACGCCGTTCTCCTTGGCCAATTTTGCCAGGCGTACAGACGCTAGATGATTGATTTCATACGTCAGGCCGGGATTCAGATCGCCCAATGGGTCATTTGACAGTGCAGCGAGGTGAATCACCGCATCGAACCCAGCCAGATCCGACGATTCGAGATCGCGAAGATCTTTTCGTTTGCTTGGCGCCGCGCACGACCAATCTCCAAATGTCGAGTCCTCGAACCAGTCGCAATCGAGTCCCACGACACGGTGCCCTTCGCGCAAAAGCATCGGCACCAGCACGGCACCGATATAGCCCTTGTCACCGGTAACCAAGATTTTCATTTTAAGAAAGCTCCTCGAATAATGAATTTCTCGAGACTTGCGCGCACGCCGCCAAAATGGCGTAGGGAAAAAACTACGACGAAGGCGTCAGTTTCCTGCGGTCTCGTTCGGCGGAACGGTCGCCATTCCCAGAAACTGCATCTGCTTCACGCTTCCACAACTGCCAAGGAGCAATGCCCTTGGTGTCCAAGTCGTCCAGCTCCTGCTTTTCCTTGAACGTATCCATGCTCTTCCAGAATCCATCGTAGGAATACGCCATCAAGTCCCGTTTTTCGATGAGCCTTCCGAACGGCTCTTGAACGAGCTCCTCACCTTCTTTCATGTAATCAAAGATGGAGCGCTTAAAGGCAAAATATCCGCCATTGATGCGAATATCGGATTGGCCTATCGCTTTGATCTCCTGCACGAGCCCTTCCTTGTCCATCGAGACATAGTGGCAACTGAGGCTTGGCCGCACACAAAGGAATGCCGCCGTCTTGTTTTGGCGGTGAAAGCGTTCGATGAGGTTGGGAAGATGGAAATCGGTCAGATTGTCACTGTAATTGGCCAGAAACGTCTCATCTTCGCCCAGGTATTTCTCAACAGCTTTCAGCCTTTGGCCGATGTTCGCTTTGGCGCCGGTGTCCACAAAAGTGATTGTCCAGTCGTGGATATCAGAGTTGAACACCTGCAATTGCTTTCCACCATTCGAAAGCACGAAATCATTGGAAAGAAACTCCGCATAATTCACGAAGTAATTCTTAATGGTCTCCGCGCGATAGCCCAGGCAAAGGATGAAATCTTTGTGGCCGAAGTGAGCGTAGTATTTCATCACGTGCCACAGAATCGGCCGATCGCCGACATGGACCATTGGTTTAGGGATGCTCTCGCCGGCTTCTCTAATCCTCATTCCGAGCCCGCCGCAAAACAGTACGACCTTCATGTTCTCACCGCCTTCCTGCCAAACTTTTCGCCGTACTCAGAAAATCACGCATAGATCGTAGCTTCCGGAATCGGGACGATGAACTTTCCACCCCATTTACGAATTTCGCCCATCTGGTGCATGATCTCGTCCTTTAGATTCCAGGGCAAAATCAAAAGATAGTCCGGACGGGTTTCCGCGATCTTGCTTGGGGCAAAAATAGGGATGTGCATCCCGGGGGTGTATCTGCCCTGCTTATAGGGATTGCGATCCACCGCGTAATCGAGGAAGTCTGTCCCGATCCCACAATAATTCAGCAGGGTGTTACCCTTTCCGGGCGCGCCGTAGGCAACGATTGATTTTCGGGCCTTCTTGATTTCGATTAACTGCTGCAGGAGTTCCTGCTTGGTTCGCTTCACCATTTCGGCAAACGAACGATAGCTCTCGACTTGCATGAGCCCGGCCCGTTGTTCCAGTTCTCGCATCGCGATCACTCTCTGGGTGACGGGCTTGGAACTGTCTTCCTGGTGCCGGCCGAAAATGCGCAGCGACCCGCCGTGGGTGGCCAATTCTTCAACATCGAAGAGAACCAGTCCGAAGGCCGCAAAGATTTTCTCCGCGGTCAGGAAGGAAAAATAAGAGAAATGCTCATGGTAAATTGTGTCGAATTGCTTGCTCTCCATCAGCCGCAGCAGGTGGGGGAATTCCAGAGTCAGCACACCATTGGGCTTCAGCAGAATCTTCATGCCGGCGACAAAATCACAGAGGTCCGGCACCTGCGCCAGAACGTTGTTGCCGGCAAGCAAGTCGGCTTGTTTCCCGTCACGAGCGAGTTCTGTTGCCAGGCGCGTCCCAAAAAATTGGGTGAGGGTCGGGACTCCCCGTTCGACCGCCACTTTGGCGACATTTGCGGCAGGCTCGATTCCCAGCACTGGAATCTTCTTCTCAACGAAATACTGCAAGAGATACCCGTCGTTGCTGGCAACCTCCACGACGAGACTCTGTGGGTTGAGCCCAAAACGCTCGGTCATCTGTCCGGTGTAGTCGCGGCAATGTTCCAACCAGCTGTCCGAGAATGACGAAAAGTAAGCGTACTCGACAAATATGTTCTCCGGGTTTACGTATTCCTGGAGTTGGACAAGGAAGCAACGATCGCAGACAAAAACGTGCAATGGATAAAATGCTTCCATTTGATTTAATTGGTCCGGCCGCAAATAGCTTTCGCACAGAGGCGACATGCCCAAATCCACAAAGGTGTGGCGCAATTCTGTCTTGCAGAATCGGCAGATGGCTAGATTGTTCGTCATTCTGATCCCAAGAAGTTTTTTCCGTCGCGACAGGTCTTCAGCTGCTTTTTTTCGCGAGTGTGCGCTCAATCGTTTTTTGAGCGGCATTTTCTCCGCTAATGAACGCTTCGTCTGTCCAGATATAAAGCCAATCTCCGTAGCGCCCGCAGTAAGCGACACCGACATCATCGAGATATCCGTGCACGGTGGCTAACGCGTCCGCTCGCTCTAAGTCGAAGATGATCTGAGCGTAGCGGCTTACGTGGACATTGGTGTGCAGAATCTGATCCTCCTCGCGCAGAACGCCGGTACGTTTAAGGTCCGCTATCACAGGGGCGACATAATCCTGAGGAGATCCCTTGAGGGGACGGTATTTCTGCGAATAGTAAACCTCCGCTTGAATGCTGCCGCAACCCTTGGGAACAACGTGCGGAGAAAACATATGCGGATAGCTGAGGCGCGTGAAACATACGTCGCGGTCGTAGAAATAGGTCCATTGGCCCTCAGAGAGATCCGTGCGGTTGACTCCGAGGTTGACCATCACACAACTCGTGCACGCCAGCTTCTTGGCAGCCTGGATCACGTCCGGCGGCGCGCCAACCATCATCGGAATCAATTCCGTCAGGGGAACTGACGAAACAACTGCGTCATAGCTTGCGACATCTCCATTTGAAAAATGGAGCTCCCGTTTCTTGGGGTCGAGCCGCTTCAACTCATGGTTCAGCTGTATCTCCGTTATTTTTGGAAGCATGTCCAGGTAGGACACGAAGCCGTTATAGGAAGGATAGCGGACGTGGCTTACGTAATGAACGTCGGGCGTTTCCGCGGAGAGCGCGCCTAGCAGCACTTCCTCGAGCTTGGGGCGATACAGGCGCGGTCCAAGCCAATCCGTGCTCATGTTGTCCGCGGTCGTAGTGTGGTACTTGAACCCGTACTCCATGGGGAAAATCTCGGCAAAGGTCTTCCCATAGCTGGCGTTCAGCCATTCTGCGTAATTGCGAATAGGTCTCTCCGGCTCGTTTTGAGCCTGGACGAAATCGCGAATGGCATTCACCACGAGTTCTGTAGGCAAGCCATAAAGGTTGCAGATCGCCGGGTGCTTGATCCAACGCCCTTTCCAGTAATTATTGGGGCGTGAGCGAATCACTTCATACTTTTGGTCTACGCTGTCTGCAAAAAGCTTCTGAAGGCGTTCGTGCTTGGTGAAGGAGACGTGGGGGCCTTCGTCAAATATGTAGCCACCATCGTGCCCGAACGAAGCTGTATGGCCTCCGTGGTAGCTATTTTTATCGTAGACCACCGATGGGATTCCCTCTCGATGAAGCCGATACGCGGCTCCAAAACCTGCCATGCCCGAACCCAAGATCGCAATTTTCTCCATACCACCCTTCCATCCTTTTTGATTTTTGAACTCTAACCAGCGATAACTTGATAGCTCTCCGGAGAACGTTCCAATTCAGCGCGATACCAATTTACCGTGTTCTCCAGACCTTCCCGCAGTGACACGCGAGGTCGCCATCCGGTCCTGGCAAATGTTTCGTCGACTTTGGCTATTCGGGTTGGCTCGAGCGGCCTGTCGGGTAGAGCGCCAAACTGAGCGTTCGCATCACCGTTTGCAATTCGGATCAGTTCCTGCACGATGTCTCGGATTGAAATCAGTGAACCAGACCCGATATCAAGAGTGGCGCCTTCTAGTTGAGGGGTCTGCGCCAAAGCCAGGAAACCATCAACCACATCGGAGACATATATCCAGTCCACGAGACGTTGGCCACTGGAAATGCTGGGCGTCCTGCCTCGAAGCAATGAGAGCGTGACGTAGGGAACGAGTTTCGTTAAGTCCTTCTGGCCGGGCCCATAAACCATGAAGACGCGAGCGATGAGAACGGGAACTTTGTAGAGTGCGTGAAACATGCGCGCATACCCTGTGCTGGCCCACTTTGCAGCAGCGTAAGGCGCTGAGGGGAATGCCTCTCCATTCTTAACTTCGGGCTCAGCCAATGACCCGGTCAATATGATGCGGCGACAACCCAGTTCGGCAGCCAGGATGAGCAGGTTGATGGTGCTCTGTAAATTGCTCTGAAACGTGGGTAGAACGTGCTCAATATCGGGCGCGCCTTTAACGTGACTTGCCAGATGAAAGATGACCTCCGGCTTCGTCACGCGGCCGATTTTTCGCACCTCGGCCAAATCCGCGAGGTCAGCTCGCCACCACTGTGGACCCTCGACGTCGCCCGGCCGTTTGGAGCGGTAGACGGCGTGCACTTCCGCACCCTCCTGGCACAAACGGCGGCACAAATGGGCGCCGATGAATCCATTGGCGCCGGTGACGAGAATCTTTTGTCCCCTGAACGAGCTTTCCATCGTGTCCTGTAGTTGGTAGAGCTAGTTTCCCAGTTCTGACGTCATTAGTAAGCCGAAGGAATTGGGGCGATAGCGAGTTGTGTAACAGTCGCCGGTCTGGAAAAGACGCGGAAAAATATGTGGAACAGGGCCATTTGGTTAGCGGGTAATTGGCACAGGGGACGCCGGCAACGAACGTGGCCATTTGGCCGCTTGTTCATTCCAAAGCCTGTCGGAGATCCGACTTGGGGTTAGCGAGACATCACTGAAGGAAATCGCCTGATCCTTTCCGATATCGCGCGTCAGCACGCAACCCTCTGCAAGCCCGATGGGCAAAGCGGCCATCTCGCGAGCGGCTGCAGTGTTTTCGATAAGGCCATAGGCGCAAAAGCCGCCTACGCCGTCCAGGCACTCTCCCGCTTGGAGATTCCGCTTCGCAACGGTTATTACCTCGCAGACAGGTCCAGCCCTGGGAGCAATCGTTGCATCGCGGTGGATGAAGGCGCGGCCAATCGTCGATGCGATTTGAACGTGTGGCAGATGATAGGGAGTATAGAAGACGTAGAAGGGACCGTCGCCAAGCTTGTAGTATGCGAGTTGAGCCTGCTTAGGCGCAGAATCCTCATAAACAATCACGAAGGCACCCGTATAAGGCGCAGCGCCCAGAGCATAGTCGACCAGCCCCGTGTTGAGCATTTGATCGGCGGGGAGCAATTGCGCCATGTCCCGTACATTCTTACATGCAGGCCCGTACATACCGCGGCGGCCGGCCTGGAATCCTGTAGCATTCGCGAGAACGGTTGTTTCCATAGAAAGTTTTGTAGCGTCCGCAAACGAAGCAGTCTTCTTCGGGTTCAACCCATATTTTTCGGCGAATTCCCGTTGCGTTTCCGGCGTGCGGTAGTGGTCGACCATACCTTTGAGGTTCCCAGCTGCGACCGGCCGAAGTCCTACTGACCGGAGATAGCGAAGCAGGGTCATCGCTACTCCAGGCTCGTCTCCGTCAGTGTGGGTCAACACTACGCCTGCTTGATCAGCCTTCGTCTTTAGAATCGGACCAAGCAATGAATCGAGTTCCGCATTCACCAACACCACCTGCTTTCGGTGTTCGAAGGCTGACAAACAAGTGGAAGCCGCGGCGTCTATGGTTCCGGTCACTTCGACTATCACATCAATGGCATCGCAGGCAGTCAGAACCGACGGGTCGTCAGTGAGCACCGGGTTTCCGGCAGCGATCGCTTTCGCTGCTTCCGCAGGAGAAGATGCAGGGCGCCATGCGGCAATTCCTGCTTGAGAAAAAGCCTTTTCGCCGTGTTCCAGAGTGCGGTTCGAAATTCCAACAAGGCGAATTCCGGGGACCGGAGATCCAAGTTGCAGCGCGATGGCCCGGCCCTCTGCTCCCGCGCCAACCATGCCGACGCGAACCGGCTGGCCTTTGGACTCTCGCTCAAGAAGGGCGGTATCAATCATATGGCTAAGCGACGACACCGTCGCGTTTCTCGGACCTTTCAAGCAAAATGAACACGGGGAAAAGCAAAAGCAAGGCCAAAAGGAAGAATACAAATCCTCCGTCGCGATGAAGGCTGCCCGTCAGGAAGCGTGGATCGACGTAAAGGCTGAGCAAAGTGAGAGTTACGATTCGAATTCCATTCTTGATTATGGACAATGGAAGAACCAGTAAGATGAAGACCGCAATCTTCCATGGAGTTCGGAGATATAAATGTGCAGCCAGCAGGCAGGTGATCAATAGAGCGAGGCTCGACCGAATGCCGCTGCATTCAGCCGCAACCTCGATGCTAATGCCCGGCACGGAAATTACAAACCCCTGTTTTAGTGCGGGCACGCCAACCAAATTAAAAAGAAGGTAAGAAATCTCGGTCGATCCACGCTGAAGTAGTTCAATTGTCCAGTTAAGGAATCTTTCCGGCAGAGGAATCATGAGCAATAGAAATAAGAGCGGGAATCCCGCCTCGCGAGCTGCGTCAAGGCCATAGGCAGATAGAAATCCACCCACCCAAATCAAAAGGATTGCCAGTGCGGACAGAGAAAGCGATCCGTCTCCTCCTTGCGATGACATCGCGCCATAAGTTCCCGCCCAGTAAAGGATAATTCCAAGGAGAATCACTCCTATGCCCGGAATCATCGACGGCCGTATGGATGAAAATATTCTCTGCCGCTCTCTGAAGATCAGGAAAACGCTCACTAACGGTATTAGAACAATATGGGATCCCGACGGATTGTGGAGCGAGTAGGCGAACCATGCGCTGAGCGTTTTCCAAAACACGACTGTCGAAACAACAAATAGCGCTCCGAAGACTAGGTGCGCTTTCGTTGAACGCCCGCTATCTCTCTCTGCGATGACGGTGGTATTCAAGTTGTGCGTAATAGCGCAGGCAGATTTTTAAAACGATCAATATTCTGTACAGCTTGGCGTAGCGAGAAACAAAAACAATTGACTCGGCGACGGGCAGTAAACTTCATCGAGTTGCATTCTGACGAGTGGAGATATCAGACAACTCGTAAACCAGGCGTCCGCCCTCGAGCGTCGCATATGCCACACGGGCCCTATCTTTTTCCGGACCCACGATCTCCCATTCGTTCCCGCGTCGCATCAACTTCATCTCGTTTCTCGCTCTCCACCAGAGATCTGCTTCCCCGGGAAGAGCGGTCCATATTTGATCGCTTACCGTCGCTTGCCGGAGATGATCGAGCAGTGACTCATAAGTGCGACGCGCCCGACGTTCTATCAAATAATCCGGGTGTGAGATAATACTGATAAGTCCATTTCGTCCCCTAATAAGACCGAGTTGTTGCTTCCACAGGTTGATAGAATAATCTTTTAAAATATAAAACAGCGTATAGTCCTGTGTAGTTGTGACAGGAAGCTCAACAATGTTGCCAACAAAGTAAGGCATCACGGTACAGCAACCGCCTCGCATTGGGTCCAAATGCGCTACGTTTGGAACTGACATGTCGTAGGAAAATTCAAATGCATCGAACCAGTCCTGGTTCCTGTACATCGACCCAGCGCGAAAACCTCGAGCGTGGAATCTGTGCGCGTACCTATTGATTTCTGCTGCCCGCCGCAAGAATTCCGTTCGATCGCGATACAAACCTCCGTCGTGATTCAGGTCATGGATATTGAATTCAAATCCTCTATTTCGGATTTCCTGAACGAATTGATCAGGAACCGGGTAGCGCTCCTCCGGAACGACCTGAAACGAGGCCTTGAATCCATAGGACTCGTCAAGATCCATAAGTTGGGCAGTGAAATCCCGGCCCGCCAATGTTTCCACGTCGTGGGTTAAAATGAGGCAATTGTTCGCACCCTCTGGCCAAAACCAGATGAAAGGGACTCTTTTTGCTCCGCTTAATTCCATCACTAACCGCAAGAACTCTTCATGAAGACTATCCACGGTGAAATCTACGGGCCAATGCGGGAAAGTCAAGTTCTGCCATTCGCGGAAGTACAGTCGCTGCACCTTGCGACGCACTGAAGCCGGAAGAAGTCCTCTGACCAGGTAATAGAGATTACGTGCTGCCGCGCTTTCTCCGAATGCTCTATTTCCAGTTTGCTTTTGCTGGTAATGCTCCCGCCGGAGATTTTCGACGACCTCTACGAAGTCAAAAGGAAATGTAACGGCGTCGCCATTACAATGAACATCTTTTGAAGCTTCGAATTGCGAAGATCCGGCCACAGATGCGGCGACGCCAGACTGGGATCTTCCGTAGCAAACGTTATTCTTACCGAACTGGAAGAAACCAATATCTTGAGGCGCGCAGCCGGCCTTCGCAGCCGTCGGAAGTAGCGAATCCCCGGGAAGACGATAGTAGTCCAAAAGGGCTTGATTCACGGTTTACCTTAAAATTCAGCTCTTTCTAGCAAAAGAATTATGTGTAACAAGCATATCGTAGTCCGCCGATTTTCTTTATGACTCGGTTCGGTCTTAATTCGCAACAAGCAACCGCAGATGATCGCGCACAATGCTCAGCTTTATGGGTTGCGCGCTTTCTATCCAATGTGGCGATAGATCATTTTGCCAGCCATGATTCGCAATCCGTTCGGCATGGACGAAAACACATGTTTCGCCATCCTCAATTTCCAGCCATTGGTTGAATTGAAAGCAGGAGTGTCCGGAAATCTCCAATAAACTAAACGTCGCGGCCGAGGAACCCAGTGGTTCTTGAAAGTGAGTAACCCAATATTCTCTTCATCGGTGCGTCCCATGTCGAATTCTGTTGCCCCGTCGGCCTTGCCCGATGCAATCGCCCGCCAAAGAAGCCATGGAATGGCGCCGAATTTGTTGAATCGCGCTATGGAACATCCATACTTGTAATAGACCACGTCTTTGAATCGCAGTGTCAGAATGGCAGAAATAGGAGTCTTGTCTTTGTAAGCCACACGAATCTTCAGGGCTTCACCCTGGCACTCGACAAGGTTTCGGAACCACAAATACGGGGTCGGTGGGAGGTGGTGCCGGCCTCGTGTTACAACGAACAACCCAAAAAACTCCTTTAATAGATCTTCAGATCGCCCGCATCTTTCAGTTAAACCGGCTGACTCCGCTCTACGAATGCGGCGCTGAACCGAATCCTTGTCGAGCCGGGCTAACAACTCATCTAAGTTCGGACGCAGGTCAAGAACATGCAGGAAGTAGGAAGGTGCAGGGTCAGCTTCTTGCACAGCGCTCGTTTCTTCAATATTCCCGTCAACTTGACGAACTTCCAGATATTTCCAATTTTCGTGTTCCACGGTCGTTCGCAGGTATCGAATCAAAAAGTCCAGGTCCGCTTGCGAATCGCAAAGAGGTTCACAATGATCTGAAAAGGGCAGGGAAACAAGACGATTCCCTGTCAGCCAACTTTTCACGCAGCAGAATACAAGCCCGTTCGTTAAGGGACCCGTAGGTGGAGAAGTGGTGAAGACGGTCGGCTCATATCCGTAGGTGCGGTGAAGCGCCTCAAGCCACCCCGGGGTGTGAAAAACAGAAGAGCGGGGATGCCGATCGACAAAAGCGGACCATCTCCGATCGTGGGTTGGATCGAGTCGGTAACAACAAAAAGAACCGACCCGCTCTGCGGCATTCGTTGAGAATGAATTATCCACTTGGGTGATAGATGTTGCTCGAAGAAAAAACTTGGACTGGATATCAGCAGTTTCTTGGCAAACTGCCTTCGCGTTAAGAGGGATGCTCAACCGCGGCCAAAACGTCGGTCGAGCCTAGTCCAAGCGCTTTCGCGTAAACACGCATGGTCGATTGACCAACCACTGCCCATGAATTCCGCTTCATGGCGAAGTCCCGTATTTCACGCCTCCGGGCGCTCAAATTCAGGAATAGGTCACTTGAGAAATAATTTTCGATAACCCGTGCCAAGTCGACTGGGTCTTCAGGCCTGAATACAAACCCTGTCTCACCTTCGACAATATCTTCCTTCAGAGATCCTACGTCTGCCGCAAGCACCGGAAGCCCAAAGCTGTAACCCAGGAAGAGCACTCCGCTCTGATAGATGTATCGGTAAGGCAGCGCGAGAACGTCAGCCGCCTTGAAAAAGACTTCTGTTTCTTCATCGGAAATGTATTCCTTCCGCAGAAGAATTTTCCCTCTCTGCACGTCCGCCTGAATCCTCTCGTGAAGCTCGGCCCAGTATTTCTCAAAGCCTTTTGGCCGGCCAGCGATGATTAATTTGTAATCGGAACGTCTCGCAGCGATCCCCTGATATGCCGAAACGAGGTATTCAAGGCCTTTGTAAGGCGCAATATTCCCAAAGAAGAGAATGGCCTTTTCGTCTTTGCGAAGGCCGAGCTTCTCCTTGGCTTGGTCAGGCGATAGGCTTGTGTTCGGAACCGAGTTATTAATCCCGAACGGGATCACAGTGACTCGCGATTCACTCACGCGATATTCCTTGGTGAGTTCCGCCTTCATTTCCTGGGTATGAACGAAGATGTGATCTGCGTGTTGATATTGAAATCGCAGCGTTCGACGATTGAACGCGCTGTCCCGGGAATCTCTCACGTTCGCGTTTACATTGTGCACAGTAAGAATAATCTTCTTCCCCAACCATTTGTAGTAAAGCATCAGCAGGGTTCGATCAAAAAATTGAAACTTGTTGTTCCAGAGGATATGGAAAATCTCCGGCTTTGCGGTGGCGGCATATTGAACCAGCCGGAAATAGAAGAGCAAAACGCGAGTCATTTTTTTTGTTAGGCTCGCTTCTGGCCGCTGATCGCCCCGCAGATTCAGAAAATTTACTCCCTGCCTGCCATGGAACACGGGGCTGTCTAGATCGTCGCTGGCGATCAAGTCCATTCCTATCCCTCTTGCTATCAACTCGGTCGCCAAGCCATATGCGTAGGGGCGGTCGCCACCACCGGTGAGTAGTGCTACTGTGATTTTGGGAACTTGATGCTCCGCTCGAGCTTCCAGCGCCGTTGCGTTCACCGGTGAAACGATTTCCGCGTTTTGCATTCTTAGAACCACGCTGCGAGAGCCCTTTCTGCCGAGAGGCAAACCTGCTGGCCGGATATTATTCCCAGGTAGCGCCCACAGTTTCCAGACAGCGATGATGCGCCACATTCTCATAGACGGTCCGCATCTTTTCAGCCACACATTTCCAGCTGAAACCAAGAGCCTTGGTCCTGGCCGCTTCGCGCCGCGATGATGCGATTTCCGGTTGGTTGCAGATTTCGCCAATCAGGTCAACGATTCCGTTCACCTCGCCTTTCTCAAACAGCCAGCCACAGGTGCTGTCAACGTAGTCTGGAATGCCGCCAACCATGGTGGAGATCACCGGGGTTCCACAACCCAAAGCTTCTAAGGCGGCATTGTTGGCCGTCGCGTCCGTTACCGGCACTAGCAGGGCGTCGGCTTCACGGTAAAGCTGAATCAATTCGTCTTCGGAAATTCCAGTGTAAAAATGCACGTTGGTGTAATTGGCCGAAGTCGAAAGCTTATGCTTTCGTGCGACGATATCGAATCGCACGGCTAACTTCAGCGCCCGGCAATGGTCAATAATTTTGTCAATGGCGTTCCAGTCCCGCAGGTGGTCACCGACGGTAATCAAGCGCACGCATTCGCGGCTTGGCAGAGGATCGCCCGGACAAAACTGATCCGTGTTGATTCCGTGGGGGATGTAAATGACACGATCCGCCCCCAACCAATTCCCAAAATCCTCCAACTGGTTCCTCGCGAGAACGACTGCCAGATCGATGCCTGAAAGCAGGTGCTTTTGGGTCTTCTCGAAGCGCTCACGCACACCGGAAGTTGGCAGATGAAACGTCACGACCAGAGGGCAAGGTAATTCTCTTCGCTGGCGCAATAGCAGGTCCAGTTGCTCGTCACCATAGAGCACATGGACGAGGTCAGGCGGGCAACGCCGACTGTCGCGGAGCACAAGCCGTTCTGCCAGCCAATCCTCATACCAATAATCCACGAGATATGGTTTGGGATGTGAAAACTCGCGCCATAGTCGAGCCGCTACACGACGACGGATGCTTCTGTTCGTACGGCGCATGATGACCTTGGCACCGACCGCACCTGCCAGTTGATCGTACCCTCCGGATGGAGTGTGATGATCCCATCGCTTAGCGATGCATACTATGCGCAAGTCGTCCATGATTCCTCGGCCCAATAACGGAGTGGCCGCCACCTCGGGTTAGCTATATAAGCCCGTTGACAGGGGCGATTTCTACTTTTCAGGGAACTCGCGCGATCTCGACGCGAGGCGTTTGCTATGAAGCACAAGGCGTCAACCGAAGCCGCCCTAAGATATACCAGGTCTCTTAAGGTTTCGTTTCAGTCGTGGCAGCTACGCCGAGCTACAACGCATTGTGACAGGGCCGGGTAACCGTCGCCAATCATGTAAGCGGCGAGGTTGCCCATGATCCGAGCAGGATTAAATTCTGAGAATCCCAGCAGTTCAGCTGGATCGCCATCTTCAAGCTTCAGGCTGGCCATCTCAAGGAATTCGCGGACGTTCAAGTTCCGCCCCCACTCGTTCGCTTCACGTTCGGAGAAGGGCTTAAGGTCCAGGAACAGGTCAATCGTCATCACCACGATACCATCGGGCTTCAACAATCGCTTTATCGCACTGGCCAAAGTGGCTAGATCGACATCTGGAAAGTGCTCCAAAGCGGAAACGGACAGGATAACGTCGAAAGAATGGGCCGGCGCGTCAATCGAGTCGATTTTTCCTTCGAAAAGTCTCACGGGGGCGTTTAGGGCGCTGCATAGCCGCCGATGAAGATCACCGTTGTATTTCCAGCCCCGCTCCGCCTGTCCCGGGTCCAAGTTAATTACATCGTCGCCTTCTGCAGCCAAAACAAACTGCAGACCGGATAGACCTCCTCCAACCTCTAACACTCGCAAATGGCTGCCGAGCCGGCGAATGGAGTGGTAGGCCCAAGGGTATTCGAATTTGCGAATAGAATTGTTCGATTGCCACGCAAATGGACCACATGATCTTGCCTTGCTTTCCACAGATGGCTCGATACCAGGCAAGAGTCTTCTTCGCACTCTCCCTATCAAGCTATCCCTTCTCCCGTAGGGTGCTCCCCACGCCGCATTCCAGTCTCGAAACTCCTGCGGAAGATCTCTTCTCGCAATCATTGCACGGCTATCCACCCTACTATCCTCTGTTCCGTGGAGCTAAAATGCAACAAGAACTCAATCGCAAACCTCTACGTGGCTTGGCGGCGCAGACGCAGCTCGCTCACTAATTTCCCTAGAGAAAAAATCTCTTCTCGTGCCGATGGCACAAGAACCGAGAGCAAATAGGCGATCCCGAAACCTATCGCCGCAACAACGAGCTGAGGAACGATGTGCTGCGGACCGACAACGTGCAAAGCGAGTTTCGCTAAGAATACACCGGCAAGGCATACGGAAGTTGGATATAGCATGGCCTGCCCGAACCGGGACAGGGTCAGGTGGGTGCCGCCAAACGCATATTTCAGCACCCACGGAAGAATGGCAAGTTGGACCAGCGAGCCAGCCAGCGCTACGCCTCTGATACCGAACGGCAAGCCAATCAAATAGCTGGCGATTAATATCGGGGAAGTGATAAGAGCAAAGTTCAGAAGCTTTCTTGATTGCCCCCGGCTTACAAAGAGCCAGATGGTGGAGCCGTAAGGCAGCTGTGCAAACGCCAAAATAGCAAGAATCTGGAAAACAGGGGCGGCCGCCCGCCATTTATTTCCAAGCACTAGCAGAGTGACCGGCTCGGCAGCGACGAAAAGAAAGCCAAAGACAGAGGCGCTAACCCAAGCCATCAGATTGATCGTCCGCAAATAATATCGTGCAAAACGCTCCGGATCATCTTGCAACCTGCTGAAGGCAGGGATAGCGACGTTCGCAACAGGGTCGAAGAGCTGGCGCGCGGGCTGCATAACGAGGTTGAAAGCTCTTGAATATAGTCCAAGCGGCACAGCTCCTAGATATCGTCCAATGAGGATGCTATCAGCACTGCGCATTAAGTTCATCAGCAGGTAGGATGTGGCAATGCTTCCGCCGAACGCCACCATCGAACCAACTTGCGTCTTTCGTCGGGGGAGACTTGGCATCCATCTAAACATCACCCAAGAAAGTGCCATCAAGGTGAAATTGGTTGTCAAGGGCACTGCGACTATCGCCCAATAACCTGCTCCCCTCAAAGCCAAGATCACTCCAACCGGAAGTGCCAAAGCTAAGGAAGCGACGTCCCGAATACCCAGGGCTGTGAAACGCATCTGGCGTTTAAGAAGGGCGCCATGTTGGACGGTGAGACCACTGAAGAGAAACGAAACAGACAGCAGCAGTGTAATGTCCTTAAGCCGCGGCTCGTGATAAAACCAAGCCAGAAAAGGGGCGAGGGACGCGGTGATCATCATGAGCCCGATGCCGATAGCGGTATTGATCCAAAACAGTGTGCTCACTTGGGCATGATTGATCTCCGGACGCTGAATGGTCGCTTCCGAAAGGCCAAGATCCTGAAAGGCGCTGGCGAGGCCCGTGATGGCAGTCACCATGGCTACCAACCCAAAGTCCGCAGGGGTCAATAGACGAGCTAGTATCACGGTCGAGGCAAATTGCAGGACGAAGCGGGCGCCCTGCGAGATCAATGTCATCGATACTCCGCGCACAGACCGTCCTCTCAAGTCTGCATGCAGATGTTCAGTACTCAGGACGTCTATGAGTTCTTCTTGGACGGGCATGTCCTTTCCTTGCGATGACCGGTCGATTCGAACGGATCCAGCGGAGCGCGCGGCGTGAGTATGGCAGTTTCAAGCTCGCTCTAGCGAGTGCCTACTAGGTAGGCCGACGTTGCTACATCCTTCTTACTGACACTGTGGCAAGATCACAATAACGCTGGCCTACTTTTGCTTCTTGGTTCTCGGCTTCGGCTATAGATCAGGCTGTAAATCGGCTTGTGAAGGTTTCATACCGCCAGCCTCTCTTCCACAAGCTCGCAGATTGCATGGCCGATCGTTATGTGCATTTCCTGAATCCGGGCAGTCGATTTCGATGGAACGCACAGACATAGGTCGCAGGAAGATCCCATTTCTCCACCAGTTTCACCGGTTAGACCGATTACGCCGACCTTGTGCTTACGGGCTGCCTCCATCGCGCGCAGAATATTCGCGCTGTTGCCGCTCGTAGAGATTGCCAACAAGACGTCGCCCGGCCTCGCATGCGCCGACAATTCCCGCGCAAATACGTGCTCATACCCGTAATCGTTTCCGATCGCCGTCAGCGCCGACACGTTTCCATGCAGGGCCATTGCCCGTAGAGGTTGACGCTCGCGTTTAAAGCGTCCGGTAAGTTCGGCGGCGATGTGCTGCGCATCGGCTGCAGATCCTCCGTTCCCGGCGACGAACAGCAGGCCGCCATCAGCCAAGGATCCGCAGATTAAGTCGACGGCCCTTGATACGTCGGCTGTGAGTTTCGAGAGCCTGGCGGCAACATCTAAATGCTCGTTCCAAATATCCGCGATCTTTTCGCTCTGTTTCTTCGCAGTAACCAAGTTGGTTCACCCTTCCTAATTTGCTTCAGCGATATCGACGGGCCCGTTTCCACGATTGGCAGATTGACGAGCTTCTAACGTGAACATGGCCTTGTCCCACTCTCTCTTGACCCATGATTTTGTTTCCGGAAACGCCCTCTGTACCCATCTCGCGGTCTTTGTGCCAAACACGGGCTTCAACCAAGCATATTTCCGGCGCAACGTGGGTAACTCCAAACGACCTTCTAGTTCTGCCGCCAATTCTTGCAGTTCTGCAAACATATCAGGACGCTCGGGATAGAATTGGTCCGACCAAGTTTGAAGATACGTTAGACACGCCTTTCGCACCCTCTCGCTCTGCTCCAACGACCGTAGATATTGAATGTGCAGCTTCATCGAGCGCAGTAACGATGCTCTCTTCTTATCGGAGGAGCCGATGTAGCTGATACGGTTCGAGCCACTCATTCGATAGAATATTCGCGCACCCGGGACGAATCGGGTTCCTTCCGACGCCATTAATACGCGGCTGAAATATTCCCCATCTTGGTCATAGTGAAGATTTTCATCCCAAGGTCCGGCAGCCTCCGCCAGTTCCCGACTTACCAGCCAGGTGGCGTTTTGCATGTGCAGGTTTTCACCCAGCTTTCTCAGTAACCATTCCACTGGCGAGAGGTCATTCCATAAAGAGTTTGGAACAAACTGGGCCTGGCTGATCCGAAAGTAGAAGTACGCCCAGGGTGACGAAAGCAAGGTGCGCTTGCTGTCACCCTCTCGCAGCGCCTTCAGTTGAAGCTCGATCTTGTCCGGTGCTAACAGGTCGTCAGAATCGAGTTCTTGAATGTAATCTCCCTGGCTCAGCCGATATGCGCAATTGACCGCTGCTGGAAGGCCCTGATTCTCGGTTGAGGCTACTTTGACGTTCTTGGAAGCAAACCTCTTTGCCACCTGCTCGGTTCTATCCGTCGAGCCGTCGTTGATGACGATAATCTCCGTCCGAGGCCAGGTTTGAACAATCGCGGATCGGATCGTTTCGGCGATTGAATTCTCGGCGTTGTAAGCAGGAATCAAGATAGAAACCAAGGGTTTCACGGTCGGAACTCCTCGATCAAAATTGAATTGGTAACATTAACGTCCATGTCGTATCCGTCTAGCTCAACTACCTTCCGTAAAACCTCACTCAAAAAAAGATCTTAAACCTCGCCAGTCTATGATTGCCACTTTGATGTCCTTGCGCCGTAGCCTAGTGTGCATCAAGCGAGCTGTGTGGCGCAGCCCAGTTAAACCGCGTGCTCACAGGAATATAGGGCCTGTGCGCGCTCGCGTAACTCGGAATAGCAGCTGTTCTAAAACTGTCCCGTAGTCCAGTGGATTCCGCCTCCGTTCGGCGCAATTATGGAGTTGTTCATGATGGAACGAGACCGAGCCATTGAAAGGGTGAACATCGGTGCCTGACCTAGACAATTACATGCAAGAGTCTTTGAACGCCGGTACACTCGCATTTAGCTTCTCAATTAAGAGCGCTATTTCTCGCTCCAGCACGCTGTCGCCTGATTCCCACTTGTTTGTTCACCCTCAAATGGTAGGGTTATTACAATGAAAAAAGTCATCATACTCATCCTGTCCGTCTTTTATCTGGCGCTTACTCCGCCGGCACGATCGCAGGGCACCTACACAGCTGCTTCATGCAGTCAGCGTGATGTTAACGCTGTGATTAACGGACCCACACATGTCGCCGTTAACGGGGATACCATCAACATCCCTTCTGGCTCTTGTAACTGGACGAGTGGGGTTAGTGTTCCTGCCAGCAGAGGGATCTCCATCATTGGGGCAGGTCAAGGCGTGACAATAATTACAGACTCGATTACAGGTGGTTCGGGTATGTTCGTGATGAATCCGACCTTCGGAAACGCCACATCACGCATATCGTCAATGACCCTTACAAACACTTTGCCCAGCACCGGCTACGGAAATCCTATTGGCGTGAACGGAACCTGCACTGCCAGCGGATGCCCAAACCTCCGACTCGACCACCTTACGGTACCCTCATCTTGGGCTTGCGTCATTTCAGATGCGACGTTTGCGAATGTTAGTAACATGTTTGGCGTCGCTGATCACAACACCGTTGGCGACCTCAAATCGACTTGCAGCAATGGAGTTGTGCTTATAAATGTCGGGCACGGTTCTTGGCAAGGCGTTGGATTCTGGGGTGACAATTCCTTTGCTAGCCCAGACACATTCGGTACTGCTCAAACCTTCTATCTCGAAGACAACATTTTCAATTACGCCGTAGGTACGGACACTGATATAGGCGGCTCCAGTGGCGGAGGCGCCCGTTTTGCTTGCCGATTCAACACTTTCAACTTCATCACTTCTGCGGGAGCTTGCACCGGCCACGGTACAGACACGACGGGACGAGCACGCGGCGTGCGGCAGTGGGAAGGCTATTACAACACCGGAACGTGCTCTGATCCATCGCTAGGATGCGGGTCGGCTTGGCCAGGGCGTTCTGGTGTTGGCATGTCCTTCGGAAATTCCTTTACTAACGTCGGTAGCGGTTTTGTGAAAGGGCTTGCTGATTTGGACCCTCAACGGATATGGAGAGCGGACATCCCGTGGGGAGGTTGTGATGGTACAAGCCCTTGGGACTCGAACGATGGCGTCACCAATTACACCGGAACAGTCGGATCCTTTACTGGGCTGGGTTCAGGGAGTTGGACTATCACCGACTCAGGCTCTAGCTGGTCGACTAATCAGTGGGCTCCGTCCGGCGCGCCATATTCTTTTTATGACATAACCAAAGCCTACGGTGTTCAGATAAGTTCAAGCGCATCTCATTCTGTATCACTTGTTTTTCTATGTGAAACCTGCATTTCCTTCCGTCCTGCTTCCGGAGATAGCTACAAGATCCTGCGTGCCAAGGCTTGCCTGGACCAACCAACACGCGCGGGAGGTTTGTTGGTAACTGGGACCAATCCTGTTCTCGCTAGTACGGGGACTCCTGGTTCAGTAAATCAAACAATTGACCCAACATATGAAGCCGCCGATGCTCTACCGGGAACTGCCGACCATACCATAGCATCTGACACTGGAATGCTTATCGCCAACCGTGATTTCTACGTTGAATCGATCCACCAATCAGCGCAAACGAGCCCTACGTCGCCGTTCAATGGTAGCAGCGGAACAGGCCATGGCACTTTGGCGAATCGCCCGACAACCTGCACTCCTCAGGTGGGCTATTGGGCGACCGACCAAGGCAACTGGAACGAGAGTGGCAGCGGTGAACAAGGAGAGCTGTTTGTTTGCACTGCGCCGAACACTTGGAGCCTCTCTTACACGCCCTATACCTACCCGCACCCTCTTATTGCCGGAGGTTCTACGGGAACCGGGAATTCTCCGAATCCACCGACCGGTCTAACAATAACGGTTAAATAAGTCGAGCCGGCGTCTTGCGTGCCTCATGCAGCTCAGCGTAGCTACGCCTTGGCCCTACTGCGACGAGCCGACACTGGAAACGACAGCCTTCGGGGGTGGAAGATCGGGCTTCGGGCCTCGTCCCATGGCCCAGTGCATGATTCGAGTTAGAGTCTGCGCCTTCGCGTCCCAGCTCAGGCTTTCGCGAGCATATTTTCTGCCCTGTTCTCGCAACTGGTCAAGGTGATCCCTGTTCTGCGCAAAGTCGGCCAGAATCTTTTCCATTTGCGAGACCACATCGCTCTCATTGGTCAGAGCGACCTTACAACCGATTTCTGGACGGACGATGTCCCCTGGGCCACCAAAGTCCGCGACCACAGGCACGACACCGGCGGCGAGAGCTTCAAACACAACGGCCGCGCCAAAGTCGCGAACCGATGGAAACAACATCACATCCGCCAACTGTAATCGCTGCATCGCCTCTGCGTGGCTGAGAAAGCCGCAAAACGGGACTGCCTCTTCGACTCCGAGGTCTTTCGCCAGCTGCTCAAGGCGGTTCCGCTCCGGTCCATCGCCGACAATGGTAAACCGAGCCAAACCTTTTCGCAGGAAAGGGGCAGCTGCGCGAATCGCCAGATCACAGGCCTTGCACGGCACCAGTCCGCCAATGAAAATCAGCTCAAGCTTATCGCCGTTCTCCCGGCGGCGCGGAGCTCCCGAAAAAAGCGCGTTGGTGACACCGTTCTCTGGAAGAAAAAAAAGTTTGTCGCGATATGCAGCAAACTCGGAATACGTTTGGGACGAGCCGGCAAGGATCGCCGCCGCGTCGCGATAGGTGGATCGTGCGAACGGGAGGAACCGGTAGAGGTTCCTCAGGGAAGAGACCCACTGCTTTTGGTTATCGGCCTGGCTAAAACCCTCCGGCCACGGTAAACCGCCATTGATCGGCCCGATCATGAAGGGTATTGGGCCTTTTCTGAGAAAGAAAGCGAAAGGGCTTGGCAAGACGGCCGTTATTGGCAGAAGACGCAGAACGGCATCGAACTCGCCAGCCTTGATCCGAGTCTTCATGCGCCGCCAGGCGGACCATTCAAAAGCAACGGCAAACGGATATCCGAAGGCCGTCAACATTTGGTTGTGGAAGTTATTCTTAAAAATCCAGCGAAGCGTCCAGGCATAGATGCGCTCAAGCCATGGCAGCTTAATCACCTCGATGGCACGAAAAGGCCCCTGACGGCGCCGCACGGATTCCTCACTGGGCGATCGCACAACCAGAGTCACATCGTGGAGGTTGGCGAGAGCTTCTGCTTGCGAATAGCTTATGAGCGGACCGCAGATTGAATCAGGATTACAGTCCGGCGCCAATATCAAAATGTGAGATTTCCCGTTTGAATTCACGAATCACCGCGCCGGTAGGCTCGATTGAAGCCGCCTTGGCGAGTTGGCGGTTGAGACGCAGGCAACGTACTTTCGTTCATGATCGCTCATTTTAGAAAGCGCCGTTGCAAGGTTTTCGCAGCGGTCAGGACATGTTCATTCTTACTGAAGTAATTATCGCGCACTTCCGAAAGCCGTCTGCGCAGAAACGCCTTGGCGTCCCACTTAGGGCCCGGGGTTCCAACGGCGGCCTGATCATTCCGATACACGATTGAAAATACTTGGGAAGCGCCCGGAGGCAATTCCGCTAGGACGCGCATTCCGGTGTCATCTGATTCCGCGTCTGAGAATCGAGCACCGTCCCGAAAAACTTGTTCAATGGGTGAGCATTGACCAGAGTGCTCCCATTTGATGGAAAAACGCTCCATGGAACCGGAACCGTTCGAGATTAGAACGTTCCGCGAGTAAGGCCGAACCTCCACCGTTCCATCTGGACCTTTCCGCTTGAGAGTTGAGTTGTCTGCGATTTTCTCGAGACTCGACCAAGATATTCCGGGGGCAATTGAGTTTATCGTCTCGACGACATCCAGCAGAGCTCGAGGGTTCCGGAAGATATCGTGGTGTTCGCCGATCAGAATGGGCCTTCCGAAGAAGAGATTAAAAGCGATGTCTTGACTTTGGGTATCCCTCATGAAGTTTCTTATGAATAAAGGCAACCCCCCATACCGGAGCACCGCAGGCTGAGAGAAATCGGCGATTGTGAGGGGAATCGGCTTACCGACTGGGGTTGGGCTCGAACTCGCGGCATGGAAGTTTCGCGATTTGAGAACCTCCATAGCCTCCACGGAATAATTGTCTTGAGGAAAGACCATCACTCTGTCGCAATGCAATCCGGTCACTTGCTCGTGTACCTTCATCCGCTCTTCGGCGATGCCAAGAACACTGTTGAGATGGGCCGTATCGGTCGACGCAAACTCCGCCTCGGTGTGATCGTTACCGTGAAAGCAGATCGAGAGACGACGGGGATTCTCCCGGAACATTCGAACGACTCGCGCCGAGTTCCTCCTGTAGTTGTGAGGGATGAATGAAATCGTGGTATGAAAATTGTTCTCTTCCATAAGGCGGAGTAGGGATTCGAAATTCAGAAAACCATAGTTCTGCCGTAGTAGCGGATCATCAATGATGATTGAGGCGTGAGATTTAGAAGGTTGCCAGCATTCTTCCCCGAAAATGTGTCGCAAAGCCATGGCGTGAGGGACCAATCGGGAGAAATAATCGAACATGGGCTCACGGCCAACTTCAGTATTGACGTCCGCAGTGTCGTCGCTCGCGAGGAACACGATTTCCGTCCTACCACGCTTCACGACGGCCATGTTAGGGAGTCCGTCGATGAAAATCAGTTTCCGTACAGTGGGGTCATCGGTGGTGACGGCAAATACCCGGTCGTTAGTGGGATTGATGGGGCCGAACGAGAGCCCCGAAAAAGGTCCGCAGATATCCTTCGAATTCGAGCTGATTTGGTAGAACTGTCCCACATCGGTGATCGGCTGAACCGATTGCAATTTGCCGCCCGACACAGTCGAAACCATGTCTCCGACAAAGGGATCGAGCGTTAGCGCATGCATGAATACGTAGGGAAAACGTAGAATGAGGGGGGAAATCAGTTCAGGTGGAACATCGCCGCCTATCCATTCCCGGATGACTTGCGGGTTTATCACCAAACAAGAGTTCTCATCCGGAACTGCTTTTTCAATATACTCCGCACACTGTCGAACCTCTTTAGCAAGATGAAGTGGTTCGCAACGCACCCCAAGAAACTCGGCCAAACGCATGAGGCGAGCGTCTTTTGCCAGCACTTCACCGGTATGGGGGACGATAAGCTTCATATTGGGTCTTTTAGTCCGAGGCTTGCATGAGCTTCAGTCGCGCCGCGTCGGTCCTGCTGCACGCATGCTAAGTGGTTTGAGTCCCCGGGAAAACTCTTTCTGCGTGACAGCGGCGCTGAGCGGGACTTCGCATCGCGCTACGGGGACGGCGGGGTTTCCCTGGACGACGGTCATAGGGGGCACCGACCGCGTTACAACACTTCCAGCAGCCACCACCGCCCCGCGCCCGATGACTACGTTTGGCAACACGACAACGCCAGGTCCTATAAAGGCATCACTTTCAATCCTGACTCCCTCATTCAGTTCTCGGAAGTGGGCGATGACTGTCACTCGGACGCCTACCCACGCGCGGTCCTCAATTGTAATTAGATCGGGGCGTGCAGTTTCAAGAATTACATCCTCACTGATAAAGACATTTTCCCCAATGTGCACTCCGCGCGCGCGATGTAACTTGATTCGTAACGTTTCGCCACCCGGGAGGACTCTCGCCAGTAGTTGAAGCAGGCGGTTTATAGACCCCCGCACAAAGGTCTCTTCGCGCCATTCACTCATCCGTTCGACACCTCAGAAGGACTCCGTTTCCGCAGGAATTGCGAAATGGCTTCAAAGGATCTCAATTCCAACAAGTCTGGGAGGTCTACGTTCACACCAAACTCCTGATCTATAAGAGTAACCAGCGTTACCCCCGCCAGTGAATCAAGGTCGAACAACGGAACGACATCAGCTGCACGAATTTCAGCTTCGCTCAAGGTTGGGAATACGGAGGAGAAACAACGGACCAAACGATCCTGCGAGTCAGTCACTGGCTAACCCCCTTAGCTTGTAAAAATGGCTTCCTCTAAGCTCCCGAGAGCTTTTCCCTTTCCAGGAATTCAAGGAGAAGCTTCTGTCCTGTTAATACCCAGGCAATGCGCCTGTTGTGAAACGCAATCGCGGGAAGTGCACGCCTCACAACGACGGCACCATTCAGCCGCATCTTGGTCAGGTGAGCGTCGAGATCCTCAACTTCATAGCATAAATGGTGTAATCCGCCACCTTTCTGGAGGAAGTGAAGAACGGGTGACCCTTCACCGGCAGGCTCAACGAGCTCGATAAGGGCATCACTCGGCGAAGGAGTCCGCAGGAATGTTACTTTCGCTTTTTGCAGGGGATCATGGAATATTTCTCTGTTCCAATCCGCACCCATAGAATCCCTGAAGCCTTCGGCGCCATTAGAAATACTGGCTACCACAAATCCAACATGATGCAAGCGAGTGCTTTGGGTCATTTTTTCAACGCTTCGCAGCTGATCGTCCCGCTAAACATTGGCAACCTCCACGATGCGATGAAACAGGGCCGGAGCCTTGGAGCTAAAACAATCCTTCCGAACGGACAGAGGCGGCTCCGTCATCCCTTCCAGTAATTCTGCAAAGAAATCTTGAATGGGTCCGTTACGGGGAGTCGCTTCATAGGCAAAGACAATCTCGTCAGCGTCGAGCTTGTCGAACATGTATTTTAGGCACTGGTGTTCAATGCGGCGGGAGAATGCCCTGCAGCTCATAACCCACGTATTCACATAAACCTTGCGGCCAACTGTTTTCCCCATGACGACCGCGACCTTGCCCAAAGGACCATATTTATCCTCATACGAGGCGGTAAGAACAAAAGCAGCGGGGTCTTGGAGAGAACTGAGCCACTCGGACTCGCTGAGTCGCCTACCA
>Ga0209579_10000981_pt1 | contig 24733 bp, 22 predicted proteins | sample Coa_R1_2_FD_187152 | JGI IMG/M metagenome (GOLD analysis project Ga0209579, IMG submission 187152) | Surface soil microbial communities from Centralia Pennsylvania, which are recovering from an underground coalmine fire - Coalmine... | ecosystem: Environmental > Terrestrial > Soil >... | reverse complement strand
AACCTGATCGAGCGCATGTTCTGCCGCCTCAAAGACTGGCGCCGCATCGCCACCCGCTACGACAAGCTCGCCGCCAACTTCGCCGCCGCGGTGACCCTCGCCGCCATCGTTATCTGGTGGTTATGAATTGAGTCTGGAACCTAGAGCGAGGCGCCGCTCGTCCTCGGTCAGTTCGACGGGCTCGGTCGGCGCGGGCAGTCTGTGTAACGCTGCCAAATCAGTGTCGTCTAACAATGCCTGGATAGTTCCAAGCCCCAATGCACTCAGCCCAGTGTGTGGGTCCTTTAGCACCGGGTAAAGCGCGAGCATCAGCGCCCTGTTGGTTCGGTGTGTGTTCAACTCTGCAGACCGTGACAGGAATGCGCGCTCAGTGAGCGGCGGGACACTGGCCAGCAACTCGCGGAATAGCTGGAGATCTTCCTCGAAATGTGGCGCCTGCGCCGGGCGGAGCGTTACCCCTCGGATCACACACCCTGTTAGGAGCGCAGCATACGCGTGCTCAAGGGCGACGGGGGCATTAAACTTCCGTTCCAGGTCCGCGAAACCGTCGAGGATGAGCGGGCGCACCGCATCTCGCATCGAGTACTGCTGAAGCCTGCCGGCGAGCCGTGAAGCAGCTTGCCGGCCGTCGGAAAAGATAAGCGCTTTGCGGCCCTTTAGTGGCGTATCAATGTCGGGGCGCGGCGGCTGCTCCAGCAATTGTGAGGACACGATCTCCTGAAACGGCTCGTCACCCTTGGTGATATGATCCATGATGTCCGCGCCGCGAGCACCGCAGCGGGGGCAGCTGTGGAACTCCCCGGGTGGTGTATCTTTCTGACCGACTGGTGGCAGCCAGATCTCCCGCGCCGCCTCGCTCCTCGAGCCGACGCGCCCGGACACTGGATCAAGGTAATCGAGGCGAGCCCCCGAGCCTGTCGGGGGGGCCTCGAGTGCAAGGAACACAGGCTGTACGATACCGTCGACGTTATCCACCTCGCCGACGTCCTCCGCCCACAGGTAATCGGGGAACGCTGGGTCAAAGGAAAAGGCCTTGAAGTAGGCCGAGCCGCACGAGCGGCAAGTGTGAAACTCGAAGGCGCGAGCCCCGCATTTGCACGTCCGGCGCGGCTGCGCGTAGAGCGCACCAGCCGGAGGCAAGCGCCTGGCCCAGCGCTCCCGCAGATCGTCCGAGATGCAGATGCATTTTGGATCTGAGCACGCCCATAGGCCGGGCAGCCCCCGGAAGAACGCATGTGCGCGCGCAGCAAGGAGTGGCGTCTTGCCGTTGCTCTCCTTCGCCAACGATGCCAATTCGACGAGGCTGTTAGTCGCTGCAAGCGCCAGGATCGGATCGACGCCCGGGAATAAGCGGGCTCCCAACTTGCCCACGTCCTGTGCAGGCCCAACGCCGACCGGGTCACGCTCCTGATCGCCCTCAGCCTGCGAACCGTTGGTGAGGTTTACCAGCCGACCAGTTACAGGGAGTTCTGAAAGGGCGGCGTGGAGGGCGCGCGCGACCGGGTCTCCGTCGGTCACTTCTGCCCCCGCGCTCATCAGCGACTCGACCGACGCACCAGCGTCCACCAACTGGAAGAGAGGGAGTGCAGCGTTAAAGCGCGAGGCGAGGTCGTCGTCGTGGACGCGATGCAAGTCGACCCCAGCGATTGCTTGGGCGACGTTGTCGCCGCCAGGCCCCGAAGGCTGCGCCGCGCGCTTGTCGCCTGTGAGCACTTCAAATCCTGACGCGGGCTTACCGGCGAGATCGGCGGCGAAGCGCTTGGCGGCATCTGGGTCGGAGAACGAAGCGCTGGTGCAAATCACTTGCAGTTGACTGAGCGGTAGCCGCAAGCGGTTGCGTAGGCGCCGGATCAGCATCGCCACCTCGGTTCCCTGCGCGCCACGATAAAGGTGCGCTTCGTCGAGGATGAGGATCAATCGCTGGTCACTGTTCGCCGCGTAGTAGTCCGCGGTCTCACGAAAGATGTCGCGCTCGATCGGCCGCAGTAGCATGTACTCGAGCATCGAATAGTTGGTCACCAATAAATCGGGCACGCGCTCCTGCGCCTCTTGGCGCAGGAACAGTTCCGGGTCCTCGGGCTGCTCAACGGCGCGTATCCACTCATTGTCGTGGTTCTTCCACCTACCCGTTCCGAGCCATCGCCTGACCCCATCCTCCCTAGTTGGGCTCGACGAGGGCTTGGCCGGCCACCTCCCTCGGCTTCGGAGGTCCGCAATGAGTTCTCGTGCCGTCGCGTCCGACGCGGCGCGATCCTCAAGCTTGGTGAAAAACTCAAGTTGCTCCTTCAGGCGGGCCCAGTGTTTCGACGTGTCTTCTATCCGTCGCCCGGGATACAGCGTGCGTCCCGTGTAGCGGGCGAACTTCATGGGGCGGCCGCCATGGTCAGTGAACCACCGCCCGACATCATTGCCGCCAAACAGCAGTCGGAGGCGCCCGAGTTGGTCGTTGACCAGCGCGTTCATTGGGTAAAGCAGCAACGCGCGGACTGCGCGTGTCGAGAACGAGGATGGGCTTGCCGAGGCCTCGGTGGCGAGGCGCCCTAGGATTGGCAGTAGGAATGTTTCCGTCTTACCGGAGCCAGTCCCCGTCGTTACGACCAGGTCACGGTAGCCCGCCCCAAGCACGAGTTCCAACGCGCTCGCCTGGTGGTCATAGGGCGGATCGAAGACAATGTTGCGCTCCCCGAGATGAGTCAAGAGATCTGTAACAACTTCCGGAAGCTTTATTTCTTTGAATCGCCTAGTAGCTGCGTAGCGTGCGGTACTTTCAAGGTAGGGTCTTTGCGCGATTGCTCCTTTCCGCCTTAGGAGTTCGTCCCGGAGGTCGACTAACGCTGGGTGGGAGATATGGTACGTAGACGTGATATAGGTACGCAGTGCGGTGGCATATTGCTCTAGTTCGCGGTCCATCACTATCCCCGGGGAAAAAGAGCAGTGCTTCAGGCCAGAGATCGAGGTGCCTACCGGAGGTCCTCGACCGCCGTACCGATTTAAATAGCTGAAGAATTATCAGAGCTAGGCGGATCACGAAAGGGGCAATCATGAATTAAGAGCCGATCCAGAAAGATGTTGAATCGTTGGAATCGGTTGTGAATATGTGGTGCCAGAGCTTGAGGGAGGCACCACATGTGGACAGCGGAACACTGACGGATGGCGGCTCGCACGGGTCTGCGGCATCCCAGCGACCTGACCGATAGCGAATGGGCGTTGATCGAGGCGATGATCCCGCCGGCCAAGCGAGGCGGACGTCGGCGCGAGGTGCTGAACGCGACCTTCTATGTACCGCCGACCGGCTGCCAATGGCCGGCGCTGCCCGAGGATTTGCCGCCGAAGAGCACGACGCACGGCATTGTCACGATAACTTGGCGCTGACCGGCGATCGGCCGTAGGTTGCGAGGATGTTTCCGATCTCGTATCGCGGGCATCGTTTCCCGCCGCCGATCATCCAGCACGCGGTGTGGCTATACCTCCGTTTCACCCTGAGCTATAGGGATGTTGAGGATCTTCTCGCCGAACGGGGGCTCGATATCTCCTATGAAACGGTGCGGCGCTGGGTGCTCAAATTCGGCCCGATAATCGCGCGACGGCTGCGACTATGCCGCCCTCGGCCGGGTGATCGCTGGCACCTCGACGAAATGGTGGTCCGTATTGCAGGCAAGCGGATGTACCTGTGGCGCGCGGTCGACCACGAAGGCGAGATCCTCGATGTGGTGCTGCAGCGTCGGCGAGACCGCCGCGCGGCCGTCAGGCTGATGCGCAAGCTACTGCGAAAGCAAGGATTTGCACCGAAGAGGGTAACAACCGACCGACTGCGTTCGCACGGCGCCGCGTTGCGGCACCTCGGGCTCAGCTGTCACCATGAGCAGGGCCTGCGACAAAACAATCGCGCCGAGAATTCATACCAGGTGGTGCGACGCCGCGAGCGCAAGATGCAGCGCTTCAAATCACCGGCCTCGGCGCAACGGTTTCTCAACATGCATGCCGCCGTCTACAACGTCTTCAACCTCCAACGTCATCTTGTTTCCCGGTCGACGCTTCGGATCTTCCGGTCGGAGGCGGCGGCGCAGTGGCGCAGCGCAACCGCGGCAGCATGATCGACAGCCCCGAGTACACCACTTCCCGTCCGGGATGCGCTAAGTTGACAATGCCGCCAGAGCCTCTTGGAGTGCACCCCGTTTCGACCGGACACGGGCGCTAACCCGGAGGGCCTAGGAATAAGCCTAGGCATACGCTATGTCCGATACGTTTTCGAAAGTCGAAGTGATCACTGGCATCGCGCGCCGACGCCGTTTCTCGACCGATCTGAAGCTCGCTGTGGTTGCCGAGACGATGCAGCCTGGCATGTCGGTCAGCTATGTTGCTCGCCGCCACGGGCTGTCACCGAGCCTGGTATTCCGCTGGAGGCAATTAATGAGCGAAGGCGGCAAGGAGGCGGTCCGCGCCGATGATGACGTGGTGGCGGCATCCCAAGTCCGCCGCCTTGAAGAGCGTGTGCGGGAGCTCGAGCGGCTGCTGGGCCGCAAAACGATGGAAGTCGAGATCCTCAAGGAGGCGCTCGATCTGGCGCGGTCAAAAAAACTGACCTTGCTGTCGCACTCGCCGCTTCCCGGAGATACCCGGTGAAGGTGGTCAGCCAGGCGCTGGGCGTGGCGCGCTCGAACGTGATCGAACGCCGTGATGGCAGTACGGCTCAACGCGGCCCGCAAGAACGCCCCGGCGATGTCGAGCTGGCCAGCGCCATCCGCCGCTTTGTCGACGCGCGACCGACCTACGGGTACCGGAGGATCGCCGCGCTATTAAAGCGCGAGCGGCGATCCGACGGTTTGCCCCCGGTGAACGCCAAGCGCGTCTACCGCCTGATGAAGAAACACGCTCTCCTGCTTGAACGCCATACCGGACGCCGGCGACCGCGCGAGCACGATGGCCAAGTGGCGACGATCCGCTCGAATTGCCGCTGGTGCTCGGATGCGCTGGAGTTCACCGCCTAGAATGGCGAGGTCGTTCGTGTCGCCTTCGCCCTCGATTGCCATGACCGCGAGGCGATTTCCTGGGTGGCGACGACCGCCGGCATCTCCGGCGAGATGATCCGCGATATGATGGTCCGCTGCGTCGAGCAGCGCTTCGGCGACATCCGAGCTCCGTACCCGGTGCAGTGGCTTTCCGACAACGGTTCGATCTTTGCTGCCTACCGGACTATCGAAATCGCCCTGGCCCTCAACCTGGTGCCGTGCTTCACCCCGGTCGAAAGCCCGGAGAGCAACGGCATGGCCGAAGCCTTCGTGAAGACCCTCAAGCGCGACTACGTCCGGGTCAGCCCGATCCCGGATGCCGCTGCCGCCCTCGCGCTCATCAATGCCTGGATGGAGGACTACAACACCGTGCACCCGCATTCCCGACTGGGCTACCAGTCACCCCGCGAGTACATTCTGTCCCAACCCGTTGCGTGTCCGGTTTAACGGGGGCAACTCCACCTCTCTTTTAACCGACTCGCTGTCTCAAAAACTCTGACGACGGACAGTAGGAGTAAAATACCACCAGATTATGAGTATTTAGGTGATACGCTGGGCGGCATCTTCAGGCCACTGGATTAATATAAGACCGCTTCCCGCCCAGAGTGCAGTCGTCCCGACCTGCTGAAAAATCTTCAAACGTAGTCCTATAATTACTCAGAAACGTAGTCCTATAATTACTCAGAAAGGAGTGGCTTTCGCTGGCGAAGAGAGCGTCAGTGTCGGTCGGGCAGATGCCCGGCAACGGAGGACACCATGACGTTTTATATGATCCACGGCGAGAGCGTCACCGCGCACGCTTCAGCGCCACCGGCGATCCCGGAAGGTGTGGTGATCGTCAAGTCGATCGAGGATATCGAGGCGAGCACCCTGTCGAAGGCACAGCTGGCCGCAATCTGGAATGCGCTGCCGGGTGCGACCCCGATCGCCCGGTTCAAGGACCGCAAGGCCGGTGCGCAGCGGCTCTGGGCCGCTTTCGCGCAATTGCCGGTTGATCCGGAGCCGGTTGGCGGTGCGGCCGGCCCACGCCCCGGCTCGAAGCAGGCGCAGGTCATCGATCTGCTCAAGCGCCCGGAAGGTGCGACGGTCGCCGAGATAATGGCGGCGACGGCATGGCAGCCCCACACCGTCCGAGGCATGTTCGCCGGGGCGCTGAAGAAAAAGCTGGCGCTCACGGTCGTCTCTGCCAAGGAGGAGCGGGGGCGCGTTTATCGCATTGCCGCCCAAGGGCATGCGTGAGATCGGCGATGACCCGGGATCGCACTCGCCGGGGTTCCGGCGAGCTTCCCGCGAGTGGTGCCGCAATCGCTGATATCGCGGCGGCGATCACGGCCCTGGAGATGTGCACCACCGATGACTTGCGGATTGAGTGGCGCAAGCTACACCGGGCCTCTCCCCCGAGCCGGCTGAGCCGTGACCTGATCCTGCGGGCGATCGCCCATGGCCTGCAGGAGCGCGCCTATGGCGGGCTGAGCCTGGCGACGCAGCGGTACCTGAACACCCTGGCCGACGAATTGAGCGCCAAGGGTGCCGCGTACTTCAATGCGGCGGTCGCCCTCAAGCCCGGCAGCAAACTGGTGCGCGAATGGCACGGGCGCGCCCACAGCGTGATCGTGCTCGATGACGGGTTCGAGTATGAGGGGCAGCGCCATCGCTCGCTGACCGGGATTGCCACGCTGATCACCGGGGTGCACTGGTCGGGGCCGACCTTCTTCGGGCTCAAGAAACCGTCGCGCACTCCTTCCGAGGCCCGGCGATGAGCAAATCCAGCGCCGGCCCATCGCAGCGCCGGCACACTCTTCGCTGTGCGGTCTACACCCGCAAATCATCCGAGGAGGGGCTGGAGCAGGAGTTCAACTCGCTGCATGCCCAGCGCGAAGCCTGCGAGGCGTTCATCACGAGCCAGCGGCATGAAGGCTGGGCCTGTCTGCCGCAGGCCTATGATGACGGCGGCATCTCGGGCGGCACGATGGAGCGGCCGGCCTTGCTGCAGCTGCTGGGTGACATTCGGGCCGGCAAGGTCGATGTCGTCGTCACCTACAAGATCGACCGGCTGACACGCTCGCTTGCCGACTTCGCCAAGATCACCGAGATCTTCGATGCCAAGGGCGTGTCGTTCGTCTCGGTGACGCAGCAGTTCAACACGACGACCTCAATGGGGCGGTTGACGCTCAACGTGCTGTTGTCCTTTGCCCAGTTCGAGCGCGAGGTCACTAGCGAGCGCATCCGCGACAAGATCGCCGCCTCGAAGCGGAAGGGCATGTGGATGGGCGGCATGCCGCCGCTTGGTTACGAGGTCCGCGACCACAAGCTCGTTGTCGTTCCCCGCGAGGCCGAGACGGTGCGGCACATATTCCGCCGGTATGTTGCGCTCGGATCGGTGCGTCTGTTGAAGGAGGAGCTGGCAGCCCACGGCGTCGTCAGCAAGCAACGCCCGATCAGCTCCGGGCGGAGTTGGGGCGGCAAGCCGCTCGCGCGGGGCGCCCTCTACCTGATGCTGCAGAACCGGATCTATCGCGGCGACATCGTCCACAAGGACCAGGCTTATCCCGGCGAGCACAAGCCGATCATCGACCCGGATCTTTGGGACACGGTCCAGGCCCGGCTTTCCGCCAACGCGGTCGAACGCCATTCCGGTGCCCGGGCCAAGAACCCAAGTCTGCTCGCCGGTTTGGTGTTCGACGGCGACGGCAACCGGATGACCCCAACCCATGCTGTCAAGAAGGGTACGCGCTACCGATACTACGTCTCCCATCCGCTGATCACGCAAGTCCGTGCCGGGGTACCGGGTGGACTGCGTGTTCCAGCCCCGGAGATCGAGCAACTGGTCGCCGATCGGATACGCCAATTTCTCTCCGAGCCCGACAGCATCATCGAGACCACCGAGCCGCAGTGGCTGGAGCGCGGCCATCGCCAGCTGATCGATCGTGCCACCGAGATGGCGAACAGCTGGGCAATGTTGCCGCCGATGCAGACCCGTGCTCTCCTGAGGACGCTGATCCAGCGGATCGATCTGCACCCGGATCGCGTCGATATGCACATCTACCCAAGTCGCCTCGCAGCCGTTCTGGGCACAGCCACCCCTGTGGTCGCCACCGATCACCCTGCAGATCAGCCGACCCTGACCCTCTCCATCGCGGCGCAGCTGCGTCGCACCGGGAAGGCGATGACCCTGCGGATTGAGCGGAACGACGCCTCGCCGGCGAAACCGAACCCGAGCCTGATCAAACTGATCGTCAGGGCGCATTTGTTCAAAAGGAGACTGCTGCAGAGCGGCGGCGGCAAATTTGCCGACCTCGCCAGGAACGAGAAGCTGAACCGATCGTACTATTCCCGGGTCGTCCGCCTCAGCTATCTCGCCCCCGACATCACCCGGGCGATCCTGGAGGGTCGCCAGCCACCGGGCCTGACGGCGGCAAAACTGATCAACGATGCCAGTCTGCCGTTGGGCTGGCCCGAGCAAAGAGCCGCGCTCGGGTTCACCTGACGCCAAGCGATCCGGCCGCGGGCCGCACTCCCGATCGTCCGCCGGCCGCCCCGGCCCCACGCCCCATCGCGCGTCGGTGACTACAGCAAGGGCGTACAGAGATATCCCGGCGGTTTGGCGCGCTTGCGCCCTCCGCAAGGCTCTCTCCTTACCCCTCGCCGGAGCCGGCGCGCCACAAAGCCCGGGGAACCGCGCCCCTTTCCCGGCCGAGCGGCCTCATCAAAAAATACTGATATTTCAATATGTTAGTTGGCTGGGGCGGGAGGATTCGAACCTCCGTATGGCGGAATCAAAATCCGCTGCCTTGCCACTTGGCTACGCCCCACCAAGCCTATTCTGTCAGGGAACGCACCGACAGTCGCTATTCGGGTAACCTACCTTGAGGGCTCACGCAGCGCCAACCCCCAGATCGGCGGGGGAGGGGGGCTCCGGACGTTGCGCGTTGCCCGGCTCTTTCAGCCGCTTGCGCTGGTACATCAGGCGGTCGGCGCGGTCGACGATCTCGGCAAACTTCTCGCTGCCGGCCGGCTCGCCGGTGGCTTCCCCGACGCTGTAGCTGACCCGGTAGGGTTTGCCCCTGCTGTTTGCCGCGCCGGTCGCCCCTGCCAGGCGCTGCAATGCGGCCAGGGAGTGGCCCAGCCCGTTAGAGGTGACGACGGCGAATTCGTCGCCCCCGACGCGCGCCACGACATCGCTGGCGCGAAAGCTGGTGCGCAGCAGCGTGGCGAAATCGACGATCAGCTGCGAGCCGACATCGTGCCCCAGCGTATCGTTGACGCGCTTCAGCCCGTCGAGGTCGAAATACAGCACCGTGACCGGCGCGCCGGCGCGCCGCGCCTGGCGCAGCGCATATTCGCCGATGAGCGAGAAGCCGCGGCGGTTGTGAATCCCGGTCAGTTCGTCGTCGAGCGACATATCGCGCAGGTCGCGTTCGAGGTTGTTGATCTTGCGCCCGATCGCCAGCACGAAAAGAAACAGCAGGGCGGATATCGATACCGCCGACAAGAGCCCGGGATATGGCGCTGGCAACCAATTGTTTATCGTCATGTAGGAGGCGCCGAGGATGATCAGAAACGGCACCAATAGGACGAACGCGACCGACTTTCGGCAGATCTGGCTGCCGATGCCGATGCCGATCAGCACCGAGAAAAAGCCCAGTTCGGTGCGCCGAACGACCAGCGCAAACCCCATCAGGACCATGCAGACCAGGGTGTGCGGCGAGGTGCGCGTGTCGAAGGATTGCCCGAAGAGATGCTCGGCGCCAAAGAAATAGGCAGCGATGATCACCAGCACCATCGCCAACAGCAGCAGCGTCAGCGCGTCGGAGATCTGCTGCCACTGTTTCCGCGGCCGCCCTTCGAGCAGCAGGATCCCTCCGCTCAAGACCAGAAACCTGGCCGTCTGAACCGAGATCCGGCCGGGCAGCGTCGCCCCGCTATTCGCCGCCAGCACGGTCTCGAGCCACAGCGAGCGGCCGCTCAGATGACCGAACAACGCCGTTCCCGCCAACAGCACCACGGTGGCGGCACAGACGCGGCCGAGGATGATGCGCCGCTCGGTCGGTTTCTGCTGGAGCATCAGCGTCAGGCTCAGGGCGCTAAAGAGGAAAGCGAGCGCCGTGTTGGCCTTCATCAGCGACCAGCCGGCGGCGAGCGCGGAACCGAAAGCGGGGACCAGCCAGCCGCAAAGCACCACGATCGCGATCAGCCCGACAATCGCCAGCGCAACATGCTGGGCGATGAAGAGCCGGGCCAGGAGCTGCAGATCGGGCTGGCTCGATGGCGCGATCGCCGCAGGTTGGGCCGCGCGCGTCATCGCCTCGCAGCCCGGGCGGCCGCGGCGCGGCCATTCTCGTCGAGCAGCGCGGCGACCCGGTCGGCCGTGACCGGCCGGCTGAAATGGTAGCCCTGGCCGCCGTCGCACCCGATGGCGCAAAGCCTATTCCACAATTCCTCGCTCTCGACCCCTTCGGCGATGCTGCGCATACCGAGATTGCGCGCGAGGTCGACGATGATCGCCGCGATCACCCGGGAGCTGTTGTCGTGCAGCATCGAGGTGACAAACGAGCGGTCGATCTTGATTTCGCAAAACGGCATCCGCTGCAACTGAACGAGCGACGAATAGGCCGTGCCGAAATCGTCCATCGACAGCCGGAATCCCTTGACGCGCAACCGGGTCAATACCTCCAGGCTGCGCAGCGGGTCGCGCATCGCGCTCGTTTCGCTGACTTCGAGAATGATCCGCTCGAGATCGACCGCCAGCGTGCCGCAGCGCCGGGCGAGGCGGTCCGGCAGGTCCGGGCTGTCGATGTCGCGCGCCGAAATGTTGAGCGCGACGTCGAGCCTCCAGCCGGCGCCGTGCCACGCGGCCGCCTGCCTGACCGCGGCATCGAACACCCAGTCGGTCAATCGTTCGATCAGCCCGCTTTCCTCGGCCAGCGGGATGAATTGATCGGGAACCAGCCGCCCGCGCACCGGGTGGTTCCACCGAACCAGCGCCTCGACCCCGGTGATCCGGCGGCTCTGGCAATCGAGCTTGGGCTGGTATTCGAGAAATAGCTGGCCGGCCGCTATCGCCTCGGCAAGCTCGGCCTGCGACGGCGCGGGCGGCGCCATGGCGCGGCGCAGCAGCGCCCCGACCGCGTCAAGCTCGAACGGCTTTTGCAGGCGGCCCGCCATCTGCAGCCCGTGCTCGCGGCCGATCCGCATCGCGGCGTCGAGGGTGCGGCTGTCGGCGCCGCTGGCGATGATCACCTGCGCGGTGCAGTTGCGCCGCCCGAGCTCAACCAAAACCTCGATCCCGTCGCACCCCGGCATCTGCAGATCGAGGATGATTACGGCCGGGCGCCACGACGCCAGCATTTCCCTGAAGCCGGCGGCGTCGGCGGCGGCCCGCGCAGCAAAGCCGGCAGCTTGCGCGATCATCGTCAGCGTCTGGCGAATGGCCGCGTCGTCGTCGACGATCAGCACGCGGTCGGCCGCTGCCTCGTTCATCGAATTTTGCCGAACTGGCGCGGCCGGTTGCGGGGCAGCCGTGGGCGGCGTTGCGATTTCCGCGGCGGGCCGCGGCGGCGGCGGCGTTCGTCCGCGCAACGGGGTCGGTACAAAAGCCTTCAGTTGCGATAGCACCCGTTCGCAGCCGGCCTCCCAATTCTGGAACATGTCGACCCATTGATGCGTCGCCAGCTCGTAGGCCAACGCGTCGCCCGGTTCGGCGTCTTCCATCCGCAGCGGGATGACCTTGAGGTTATAGCGGCTGGCAAGCGACAATTCCTTGGGCATTTCAGAAGAGGAATTGGAATTGTCGGTAAAAACCGCGATCATTATTTTGGCGTTGCGGATGGTATGGGTGATCGACTCCTGATAATTCGCGCCGACATGAACATCGCGGAACGCGGCCCAACAGCGAAATCGCTGCGCCTCGATAAACGCGATGATCTTCTCGGCATGGAAGCGGTCTTGTGATGCGTAGCTGATGAAGATGCTGGCCTTCATCGAAATCTCCAGTGGACGCCTGAATTATCCGATCGCGCGATTGACCTCGTCGAGCAATTGACTGTTGGAAAAGGGCTTCCGCAATTCGCCATCGGCGTCGAGCCGGGCGGCGACGGCGCCAGCATCGCCGCCCTGGCGGCCGCCGCCGGACATCGCCAGGATGCGCACGCCGCGCCATTGCCGGCGGATCGCCCGGATCGTCTCGATGCCACCCATTTCGGGCATCACCAGATCGGTGATGACCAGATCGAAATTGCCGTTGTCGAGCCGCTCCAGTCCCTCCCGGCCGTTGACCGCGAGAAGGACGACATGCCCGTTGGCGCCCAGCACCGCCGCGATGCTGGCGCGCACCAGGCGTTCGTCGTCGATCACCAGGATGCGGGCCATGCGTCAGCGCTTCCCGGTGGCGTCGCTCGCCGGCAGATAGATCTCGAATGTCGCGCCGGCGCCGGGGCGGCTGGTCGCGCGCAAATGGCCGCGGTGGGCGCTGACGATCGTGTGAACCATCGCCAGCCCGAGCCCGGTTCCCTTGCCGGGCGGCTTCGTCGTGTAGAACGGCTCGAAGATGCGCGCCAGCGTCGCCTCGTCCATGCCGCCGCCATTGTCGGCGACCCGCAGCCGGTAATAGGCGCCCGGCGCGATCCGCCCGTCGACCGCGTCGAGTGGACGCCGCAGCTCGGCGCGCGCCAGCGAAAGCGCGATGACGCCACCGCCGTCAATGCCACTGGCGGCGCCATCGCCAATCGCGTCGGCGGCATTGACGCAAAGGTTGAGGATGATCTGCTGCAGCTGGCCGCAATCGCCCTCGATGATCGCCGCCTCGGGTTCGAGCCGGCTGCGCAGCTCGATCGTCGCCGGAAACGTCGCGCGCAGCAGATCGATCGAACCGGCGCAAATCCCCACGAGATCGATCGGCGCGATCGCGATCTCCTCATGCCGGCTGAACACCAGGATGCGCCGCACCAGATCGCGGATCCGCCCGCCGGCTTCCCGGATCAGCTCGATGCATTCCCTGTCGCGGCCGCCGGCCGGCAGTGCGCCGACCACCAATTCCGACAGCGACATGATCGGCACCAGACAGTTGTTGATGTCGTGCGCCATGCCGCCGGCCAGGGTGCCGATCGCCTCCATCTTCTGCGCCTGGCGCAGTTGGGCCTCGGCGATTTTGCGGTCGCTGACGTCGCGGACGATCGCCAGCACGGTATCCTGGCCGCTGATCGCGGCGACGCGGATCGCGACCTCGGCCCAAAAGAGTCGGCCGCCCTTCGCCTTGCAATGCCATTCGAAGCGCTGCGGGCGATCGGTTTCTCGCGCCCTCTCGACCCATCCGAGGGCGCCCGATTGCGTGTAGGGCGCGAGGTTCGACGAAATCATCTGGAAGTCGCCGCCGACCAGCTCGGCGCCGCTATAGCCGAACATCGCGCCACCGGCGGCATTGACCTCGATGAAAACCCCGGCCGGCGACACGATAAAAATCCCCTCGCTGACCGCCGCGACGATCGAGCGGAACCGGTCTTCGCTGTGGGCAAGCGCCCGCTGCGCCCGCTCGCGCTCGTTTATCTGTGTTGTCAGCAACAGGGCGTGCTCTTCCAGTTCGACGGTCTTGCGCGCGTCCTCGTCGTGCACAAAGGCGTTCTGGTAGGCGAATCCGGCCTGCCAGCCGAGGGTCGCGGCCAGCCGCTCGTCCTCGTCGGTGAAGCACCCGCCGGTGGATTTCTCGGCAAGATAGAGCCAGCCCGGCGTGCCGTCCGCGCCGTGGATCGGGATCCCGAGAAAGCTGTCGATGTAAGGATGCTGCGCCGGCAGGTCGACGCGCCGCATGTCGCCGGCAATCGCCCGCCGACGCTCGGCGCAGCGATGCCGCATCATCCATTGGAACAAGCTGCCCTGGCGCGCGCCCTGCCGCAGCACCTCGGCGGTGTCCGCGGGCAATCCGCAGGTGTGCAGATGCGCGATCTCGCCGCCGCCGCCGCGCTCGATCATGCCGCAGGCGGCGTATCGGGCGCCGATGATGTGCTGCGCGCCGCGGCAGAAGGTCTCGACCAAGAGCGCCGGCTCGCGTTCGCGCATCAGCTCGACGCCGAGCTCGATCGTCGCGTTGAGCCGCAGGACGGTGGCGCCGAGATCCTCGACCGTGGCAAGAAATTCCCGCGTCAGCCGATTTTGCTCGGCGGCGACGATCGGCGGGGCGGGCGCACCCGCCCTTGGCGGCAGTGTGGCGCCGCGAACCCCGGTCACCGCGCCCGACGCGGAGAAATATCCATGCTGCGCGCTCCGCGGCGGTGAGGGCGTCATGCCCTCCTAAAGGAAGTTATGGCGATACATATATGTTGATGAGAGAATTATACGACTTTTAATAACAATTTTATCGATCCCAGCGCTGACCCAGCCGCGCATGAAGAGCGTTGCCAGGGCGGCCGAAAATTCCGACAATGACGGCTTGCGGGCCGCGGTCGCAGGTGTTGCTGACAAATTGCGATCGGCCGGCCGGTGGTGACACAAGGGGCTGTTCCGATGTGGGAGAACCTGACGCCCGCCGACATCGAGCAGGCGAAAGACGAGTTGCGGCAGCGCCGCGACGAGGTCTTGCGCCGACAGGCCGAAGAGACGCGCGGCCTCGACGCCGAACAGGCCGACATTGAGGCGCTCGACCGGATGCTTGGCGCGTTCGCCGGGAAATTCGGGACGGCGCCAGCCCGGCCGCCCGAACCCGCCGACACCAGCGACGAAGAGGCGGTCGCGGTCGAAGCGCAAGCGGTGGAGGAGCCGGCGGTGCCCACCCCAGCTCCCGCCCTCGGGTCATCCCCCGCCGCGGCGCCCAGAAGCGCCGGCAGCGACCGGGCCGCCGCCAAGAAGGGCATTCTCCAGAGCAATTTCGACACCTTCGCCCGCGCCCTGTCGAAGTCGATCTAAGCGGCCTCCCGGGGCGCGTCAGGCGTCGGCCGGCGCCTCGCTCAGCAAGGCGCCGGCCGCCGACCACCAGCCCGGCTCGGCCTCTGCCAACTCGGCGCCGGCCGCGAGCGCGGCGGCGCGGTCGGGAAAGAGCGCAAAGCAGCTGGCGCCGCTGCCGCTCATCCGCGCCAGCAGCGCGCCGGGCAAGCGCGCCAGCCGAAGGAGCACCGCCGCGATCTCGGGAACCAGCCCCAGCGCCGCCGTCGTCAAATCGTTGCGGCAGGCCGCCAGCGCCGCGGCGAGGCCGTCCGCATCGCGCGGCATCGGCGCGAAGCGGCCGCTGCGCGTGAAATCGCCGCTGCGCGCCTGAAACACCGCCGCGGTCGGCAAGCCGCGGCGCGGGTTGGCGAGGACGATCCCGGCCGGCGGCAATCCCGTGACAGGCTCGAGCCCGTCGCCGATGCCGCTCACCCAGACCGGCCGGCAAGCGAGGCAGGCCGGCACATCGGCGCCCAGCCGCAGCGCCAGCGCCGCCAGCGATTCGGGGGCGAGCGCCGGCCGCCACAGCCGGCCGAGGGCGCGCAGCGCCGCCGCCGCGTCGCTCGACCCGCCGCCGATTCCGGACGCCACCGGCAGGATTTTCTCGAGTTCGAGCGCGGCCCCCGGGGTTTTGCCCGCTGGCGAGGCTTGCGCGACCGCGGCGGCCAACAGCTGCGCCGCGCGAAGCACCAGATTATCGTCGCCGAGCCCGGCCAGCGCCGCCGCCTCGGGCCCGCCCGTCGCCAGCGACAGGCGGTCGGCCGGCGCGGCCGTCACCCGGTCGCCGATATCGGCGAAGGCGACCAGGCTGTCGAGCAGATGATACCCGTCCGCCCGGCGCCCCACGACGTGCAGATAGAGATTGATCTTCGCCGGCGCGAAGGCCCGCGCGGGCGCGTCACCACCCGCGTTCATCGCGGCCGCCGCAAGCCGGTTGCGCCGCTCTCGGGAAGCGCCGGCGCCGAACGGGCGGCGGCGCGAGCGAAGAGCGCGATCGACAGGATCAGCAGCAGCGTCGCCGCTAGGGCGGCACCGACGAGGCCGGCGGTGAGGCCCGCCGGCCAGTAGCACACAACGAGCGTGCCGTGCGCGCCGGCCGGCAGCGCGACCGCGACCAGCATGTCGCGATAGGCGCTGACCGGCAGGGCGCGGCCGTCCAGCTCGGCCGCATAGCCGGGGTACCACGGCATCGCCAGGATCAATTCGCCGCCGGCAAACCCGGACGCGGTCTCGATCCTCAGCGTCCGGCGCTGCGCGTTGCCGGCGCCGGCGCCGGCAGTGATCCCGGGAGAAGCCCAGGCGACGCTGTCGTCGCGGGTAAGCGGCGTGCGGCGCGAAAAGGTTTGAGTCGCCTCGCTGTGCGCGGCCTCGGACCATCCGCGGTCGGCCGCCAGCGTTCGGAAACGATCGGCATAATCGCCGCGCTCGGCGACGACGCGCGAGACGCGCAACAGATCGATCAGCGCAAGACCGGTTGTGGCGTCGCGCTCGAACAGCTTCTCGGCGACCGCGGGGCAACTGGCGCTGATGTAATTGAAGCACAGCGCCGCGTCGAGCCCGCGCATGCCGATCGGGGTATAGCCGTTAATCGTCGTGCGACCATCGAGCAGGCCGCGATTGCCGACCGCCAGCCGGCGCCAGTAATCCCGGTCGAGGATCAGGAACGTCGTCGGCTTGAAGAGCGCAAGTTCGCTCGCCCCGCCGCCGCCGGCGACGGGAGGACGCTCGGTCGGCGGGTTCCATTGCGGCAGCGCGGTATTGGCCGGGCTGGTGGTGACGATCAGCGCCAGGAAAACCGCCTGGCCGCCCAGCATCAGCGCATAGACATGGGCCGATTTGCGCCGCGCTTGCGCCTGCGCGACAAGCCACGCCAGGACCCCGGCGAGGGCGGCGAACATCAGATCGAGCGGCAGCGTGCCCGGCAGCGCCGTCGCGGCGATCGCGAACGGGATCGCGATCGCCGCCGCGGTCGGCGCAAACCGCCATTGCGGCGCCTCGCCGCCGGCCCGTTCGGCACCGAGGAGGCAGGCGACCAGGATCGCGACGATCAGATGAAGGAAGGGGATGAAACGAAAGGTCCAGCGCAGCTGCAAGAGGCCCGGTGAAATGCTGAGGATCGCGAAGACCACCGCGCCGACCGCGAGGAGCGGGGTTTCCGGCAACCAACGCGACCCGTTGCGCGCGTTGGCGATGACCAGCGGCACAAACCAGCCGAGGTAAAGAAAGGAGGGCGCGTAGAACCGCAGCTTTCCTTCAAAACCGAACCACGGGCCAAAGAAGCTCGGCAGCCCGACCGTCAAGAGGCCTTGCAGGCTGGCCTGCCAGCCGAGGTCGGAAAGCATCGCGGCGGCGCGCGGCGAATGCCGCAGGTAGATTTCGGTCGGCACGATCGCCGGCAGCGCGAGCCCGGCGCCGAGCACCGCGGCAAGCGCGACCAACCCGAGCCGCGAGAGCGGCGCGCGCCCAACGCCGGCGACGCAGAGCGCGATCGCCAGCAGTATGAGAAGGCTCGCGGTGGTGAACGGCCAGCCGCTCAACAGCGGCATCGCGGTGGCAAGGCTCCCGGCCGGCAGCCAGCGCGGATCGTGATAGACGCGGTGCAGCGCCGCCAGGCACCACGGCACCCAGCTGATGCTGACGAGCGCCGGGATCCACGATTGCGCCCCCCAGTAGAGGAGCCACGTGCTGGAGCAGGCGAGCACCGCCGCGACCGCCGATTCCGGCCGCCGCAGCCCGATGCTGACGCCGAGCAGGTAGGCGCCGGCCGCCAGTATGGCGTAGTGGACGATCGCGTAATAGGCGCCGGCCCACGCGAGATCGGTGAACAGATCGAGCGTCAGATAGAGCAGCAGGCAGACCGGGTTGAGCACCGCATACTGAAATTCGGCGAGGATCGCGCCGCCGTGCCAGATCCGGTCGGTGACCAGCGGGAAGACGCCGGCATGCAGCTGGCGGCCGATCTCGACGAACATCGGCAGGAAATAGGTCTGGTAGTCGTCGGCGAAGTAGAAGCGGTGGTTGAGCAATAGCGGAAAGAGCAGCGCCAGCGCGACCGCGCCAGAGATCGCCGCGATGTCGAGCAGCATCAACCCATGTGCGCGGCGGCGCGCTATCTGCATCGCTGGTGCCGTGAAGGGAGAGCCCGGCCGGGGCGGGGCCGGTCCGCTGCCGGCGGCGGCGCCGGATCAGCCGCCGCGGGGACGGGACACCGAGACGTTGAGGCCGTGCTCGAGCTTGGCTTCGATCGGCTTGATGTCGCTCTGCTGCGGCCCGAACTGCAGCGCGCGGCGCCACTGGTAGCGGGCTTCGACAAGGCGTCCGGCGCGCCAATAGGCGTCGCCCAGATGGTCGTTGATCGTCGGGTCCTCGGGCACCAGCTCGATCGCTTTTTCGAGGTACTTCACCGCCCCGGCATAGTCGGCCATGCGGTAATGCGCCCAGCCCAGGCTGTCGACGATATAGCCGTCCTCGGGCTGCAATTCGACCGCCTTCTCGATCATCTTCAAGCCGCGCTGCAGGTTCTCGCCGCGGTCGATCCAGGAATAGCCGAGATAGTTCAGCACCATCGGCTGGTCGGGCTTGAGCTTCAGCGCATGCAGCAGGTCGCCCTCGGCGCGCTGCCACTGGCCCGAGCGTTCGAGCACGACGCCGCGGTCGTAAAACAGCGTCCAGCGTTCCGGCAGGCCGGCCGCGGCGGCGCGGCGGATCGCCTCGTCATAGGCCGACACCGCCTCGCTGAACCGCTTTTTCACGCGCAGGATGTCGCCGAGCTGAACCTCGGCGCCGGCCAGGCTCGGCTTCTCCGACGCCATCGCCTGGAGCTGGGCGATCGCCTCGTCGCTGCGCTCGAGGGTATCGAGATTGGCCGTGGCGCGCAGCCGCGCCGACCAGGAATAGGGCGAGCCGGCGGGAATTTCAGCCAGCACGGAGAGGCTCTCCTCGGGCTTTTTCTCGGCGCTGAGGAGATCGGCGAGCAGCAGCTGGGCGAGCGGGAAGCTCGGCCGCAACGCGAGGGCAAAGCGGTCGTAGACCAGCGCGAGGTCGACCGTCTCGGCCTGGTTGAGGACGCTCGCCAGGTCGAACAGCGATTCGGCGAGCCCGTCGGCGGCCGAGCCGATGACCGGCTGGGGCGGACCGGGCGGCCGCGCGGCGGCGACCGACAGGGCGAGATCGCTGCCGCTGTTTTGCTTGATGAAGCGCTGGTAGAGCGCTTTTGCCTGCTCGGCGCGGCCGTGCCGCTCGTCGAAATTGGCGATCGCGTCGGTCAGCCGCCAATTGAGCTCCGGGCTGGCCTTCAGCGCGGCGTCGAAAAATTGCTGCGCCTTGTCCGGCTGCTTGGCGAAATCGTAGAGCAGGCCGAGCTGAAAGGCCTTCAGCGGCTGAAAGCCGGGGAATTTGTCGAGGCCCTGCAATGCGGCGTCGGCGCCGGCGAGATCGCCGGCCGCCATCCGCGTCCACGCCAGCGCGAACGGGCCGATAAACCGGTGCACCCCGTCGGAGGGCAGCGCGGCGGCGTATTTCACCGCTGCGGCGCTGTCGCCGGCCTTCAGCCGGTCGATCAGGAGGACGAGTTCGGCCAAGGCGTCGCTCGGATCGAGCTTCAGTTCCTGCGGCGCCAGCGCCCGCGCGCGATCGAACTGCCCGGTCGAGACGTCCATCAGAAAGCTGCGGCTGATCAGCTCGGGGGCGCTGGGGTCGGCGGCGAGCGCCTTGTCGAAGAGACCCGCGGCGGCGCGGAAATCGCGCACCTGCTGCGCGTGATGGGCGGCGAGGTATTCCCCGAACAGATGCCCGGGCGCCGGCGCGGATGCCGGTGCAGCCGGCGCCGCGGCAGGGTCGGTCGGCGGCGCCGCCTGCGCCGCTGCGATGCCCAAACCAAGCGTGGCCACAAGGGCGGCCAGCGCCGAGGGCAACCGGTGCCCGCCGCGCCGCGCCGGATTTCCGCGTACCAATCCTGCCATCGGTGCCATACGCACTCCACTGCCGGGACGCGGCAGGCGTCACATGTTCGGGTAGTTGGGGCCGCCGCCGCCCTCCGGTACCACCCAGTCGATGTTCTGCTCCGGGTCCTTGATGTCGCAGGTTTTGCAGTGCACGCAGTTTTGCGCGTTGATCTGCAGCCGCTTTCCGCCGGACCCGGCGTCGTCGACGATCTCATAAACCCCGGCCGGACAATAGCGCTGTTCGGGCGAGTCGTAGAGCCGATAATTGACCGCGATCGCCTTCGCCGGGTCGCGCAGCTTGAGATGCGCGGGCTGGTCCTCTTCGTGGTTGGTGTTCGAGATGAACACCGAGGACAGGCGGTCGAAGGTCAGCTTGCCGTCGGGCCGCGGGTAGTCGATCCGCGGCGCATCCGCGGCCCTCGTCAATCGCGTGTAGTCGGGATGGCGGTGGCGCAGGGTCCACGGCGCCCGGCCGCGCAAGAGATAGGTGTCGAGCGCCGAGTAGGCGAGCCCGGCCCACAGCCCCATACCAAAGCTCGGGCGGATGTTGCGCACGCTGTAGAGTTCGTCCCACACCCAGCTCCGCCGCAGCGCGTCCTCGACCCGGGCGGAGCTGTCGCCGCCCAGCCGCGCGAACACCGCCTCGGCCGCCGCCATCCCCGATTTCATCGCGGTGTGGCTGCCCTTGATCTTCGGCACGTTGACGAAGCCGGCGGCGCAGCCGATCAGCGCGCCACCGGGAAAATCGAGGCGCGGGATCGACTGGAAGCCGCCCTCGTTGAGCGCCCGCGCGCCATAGGCGATGCGCCGCCCGCCCGCGAAGAAGGGGCGAATCGCCGGGTGCGTCTTGAAGCGCTGAAATTCCTCGAACGGCGAGAGGAACGGGTTTTTGTAGTCGAGGCCGATGACAAACCCGACCGCCACCTGGCGCTCTTCGAGGTGATAGAGGAAGGAGCCGCCATAGGTCGCATGGTCGAGCGGCCAGCCGATGGTATGGACGACGAGGCCCGGCTGGTGGTGCTCGGGCGCGACCTCCCACAATTCCTTGACGCCGAGCGCGTAGGTCTGCGGGTCGCATTCCTCGCGCAGGCCGAAGCGCTCGGTCAGCGTCTTGGTCAGCGAGCCGCGGCAGCCCTCGGCGAAGAGCGTCTCGCGGGCAATCAGCTCGACCCCCGGCGTATAGCGCTCGGTCGGCTCGCCGTCACGGCCGGTCCCCATGTCCCCGGTGGCGACGCCGCGCACCCGGCCACCCTCGTCGTACAATACCTCGGCGGCGGCAAAGCCCGGATAGATCTCGACGCCCAACTCCTCGGCCTCTTTCGCCAGCCAGCGGCACAAATTGCCGAGGCTGATGATGTAATTGCCGTGGTTGTGCATCTGCGGCGGGGTCGGCAGCCGCAGCGCGCGGCTTTTCGTCAGATAGAGAAAGCGGTCTTCAGTGGCCGGCGTGTTGAGCGGCGCGCCGCGTTCGCGCCAATCCGGTAGCAGCTCATCAAGGGCGCGGGGCTCGAAGACGGCGCCCGAGAGGATGTGGGCGCCGACCTCGGAACCCTTCTCGATGACGCAGACGGCGAGTTCGCTTCCCGCCGCCGCGGCGAGCTGCTTCAGGCGGATCGCCGCCGCGAGGCCGGCGGGTCCGGCCCCGACCACGACGACGTCATACTCCATCCGCTCGCGCTCGACGTCCGCCACCCTGTCCTCTCCGCTCGCCATGGCGGCGGACTATATGCGAGGCGGATTGGCGGCTCGATGGTAAACTTGGCGCATGTCGCAGGTGAATTTGTCGCCCGCCGCGGCCCGCGCGCTGCTCGAATGGCAGATCGCGATGGGCGCCGACGAGGCGATCGACCCGCTGGCAACGGACCGGCTGGCGCCGCACGCCCCGGCGGTCGAAGTCCGCCCGGCGCCGGCGACGCCGGCTGTCGTCGCGCCGCCGCCGGCCTACGCCGCGGCGCTCGGGGAAGCGGCGCAATCGGCGCGGGCGCTGGCCGCCGGCGCCGCGACGATCGAGGAATTGGGCGCGCTGGTCGCCGCCTTCGACGGCTGCGCCTTGAAGCGCACCGCGACCAGCACGGTCTTTCTCGACGGCAACCCGGCGGCATCGGTGATGATCGTCGGCGAGGCGCCGGGGGCCGAGGAAGACCGCCTCGGGCGCCCCTTTGTCGGCCGCGCCGGTCAATTGCTCGACCGCATGCTGGCGGCGATCGGGCTCGACCGCACGATGGTGCAGATCACCAACGTCATCTACTGGCGCCCGCCCGGCAACCGGAAGCCGACCTCGGCCGAGATCGCCGCGTGCCTGCCCTTTGTGCTGCGCCACATCGCGCTGGCCCGGCCGCGCGTCCTGGTGCTGGCGGGCGGCACCGCGGCCGGCGCGCTATTACCGACCGGCGACGGCATCACCCGGCTGCGCGGCCGCTGGTTCGAGCTCGCGGTGCCGGGGCTGGAGGCGCCGGTGCCGGCGCTGCCGATGTTCCACCCGGCGTTCCTGCTGCGCGCCCCGGAGAGAAAGCGCGACGCGTGGCGTGACCTCCTGGCGCTGAAGGCGCGGCTCGACGAGATTGCTTCGTTGCGCTCGCAATGACGATCGGTGTCATTGCGAGGAGCGCAGCGACGAAGCAATCTAATGCCGTCTGTTTGAGGAGCGCGCGATGCCAGGCCGAATTGACGAGAGCCGCCGGTTTCTGCCGGTCAACATCGCGCTGTTGACCGTGTCGGACACCCGCACCGCCGCCGACGACCGCTCCGGCAACACGCTGGCCGAGCTGGTCGAGACGGCCGGCCACCGCGTCGCGTCGCGGCGCATCGTGCGCGACGATCAGGCGGCGATCGTCGCGGCGCTGCGGAACTGGATAGCCGAGCCCGACATCGACGTCGTGATCGCCACCGGCGGCACCGGCGTCACCGGCCGCGACGTGACGCCGGAAGCCTTCCACAGCGTCTACGAGAAGGAGATCGCCGGGTTCGGCGAACTCTTCCGCTGGCTCAGCTTTGCGAAGATCGGCACCTCGACGATCCAGAGCCGCGCCACCGCCGGGGTCGCCGGCGGCACCTATCTCTTCGCGCTGCCGGGCTCGCCCTCCGCCTGCCGCGACGCCTGGACCGACATCCTCGTCCACCAGCTCGACAACCGCTTCCGCCCGTGCAATTTCGTCGAATTGATGCCGCGCCTGCAGGAGCATCTGCAAGGATAGGGGTCAGAACCCGCGCCGCGGCGCGAAGGGGCGCCAGGCGGCGCCGTCGTCGACATCGGCCAGGCGGTCCACAAAATTGACCGAGACCCGCGCCGGCAGGTTCGCCAATACATCGGCGAGCGCATGCGGGCCCGACCAGCGGACCGTGCCGAAGAGCGGCGGCAGGCGGGGCGAGCGTCGGGCGCCGACCAGCCAGAAGCCGCCATCCTCGGCCGGCCCGAAGACGAGATCGCAGCTGCCGAGCCGCTGAAACGCCGCGGCGATGTGGCGAGCCGAAAGCGCCGGGATGTCGCTGCCGACCAGGACCGCCGGGCCGGGCGGGCAGGCGTCGAGCGCGCGCCGCATGCGCCGCCCGAGGTCGCCCTGGCCCTGCGCCATGACCGGCACGCCCGGCGGCCACAGGCGGGGGCGGCGGCGGGCCTTGTCCGGCGTCACCGCGAGGCGCAGCCGCCAGCGCCGGTCGCGCCCGAGCCGGCGGTACATGAGCCCCAGCATCGCCCGCTCGAACCGCAATGCCGCGTCGTCGCCGATGTCCCGCGCCAGGCGCCGCTTGCCGCTGCCGCGCTGTGGCGCGCGCACGAACAGCACGAGATGGCGCCGGACCATGCCAACTTCAGCCGTAGAGCCGCGCGATGTGGCGCGGCGGCAGGCCGGCGAAATAGAGCGACAGACAGAGGAGGTTGCGCAGCGGCCGCCGCACCCAGCCGCCGGCCTGGTAGCGCCGCGCGGAGGCGCAAACCGTCGCGGCGATCGGCTGCAGCCGCCGCCGGCCGAGCCGGCGCACCAGGTCGACATCCTCCATCAAGGGCAGCGCCGCGAACCCGCCGACCGCATCGTAGAGCGGGCGCGCGATCAAGAGGCCCTGGTCGCCATAGGGCAGCGCCAGCGCGCGGCAGCGCCACGCGACGAGGCGCTCGAGGCGGCGCGCCGCCGGGCTTGCATCCTCGGCGGCATAGCCGAAATACCCGGCCCGGCCGACCGCCCCCGGGGCCGCGATAAAAGCGGCGACGGCCCGCTCCCAGCCCGCTTCCGGGCGGCAATCGGCGTGTAGGAACAATAGCCACTCGCCGCGCGCGGCGGCGGCGCCCTCCAGCAGCTGCGGGCCGCGGCCCTTTGGCGCGACGAGGGTGCGCGCGCCGGCGGCGGCGGCGATCGCGCGGCTGTCGTCGGACGAGCCGCCGTCGGCGACGATGATTTCGCCGACCAAACGGGCACCGGCGAGCGCGGCCAGCGTCGCCGGCAGCTCGGCCTCGGCGTCGAGCGTCGGGATCACGACCGACAGAATGTTTTGTTCTTGAGTCGTTCTCATCGCTGGGGCATGCTGCGGCTTATGGATATGCCGGTCAACATCCAGCTGCGCAAGGGACGCGGCGCCGCCAGCAACGCCAGCGGGCGCTTCGAGAGCGAGCAGCGGGTCGCCTTCGACGACGGCTGGGGCGCCGCCGAGGAAGCCCCGCCGCGCGTCGCGACAACCCTCAGCGTCGATGCGACGCGCACGATCATCGCGCGCAACGCCTCGCCCGACATCGGCTTCGATCGCTCGATCAACCCCTATCGCGGCTGCGAGCACGGCTGCATCTATTGCTATGCGCGGCCGAGCCACGCCTATCTCGGCCTCTCCCCCGGCCTCGATTTCGAGACCCGCATCTTCTATAAGCCGCAGGCGGCGGCCCTG
>Ga0209579_10000978_pt1 | contig 24759 bp, 18 predicted proteins | sample Coa_R1_2_FD_187152 | JGI IMG/M metagenome (GOLD analysis project Ga0209579, IMG submission 187152) | Surface soil microbial communities from Centralia Pennsylvania, which are recovering from an underground coalmine fire - Coalmine... | ecosystem: Environmental > Terrestrial > Soil >... | reverse complement strand
TGAAGCACAGAGGAATGGGCTGGACCAAAACCGGAGCCGACAATATCCTTCGCATTCGCCTCGACCTTCTCCAGACTTTTTGAATGCAACCAAGATTTCGCCGCATGTTGCCTTGCGCGCCAAATCCGCTAAACTTCAACATCACTTTTCCGCCACATGAACGGAGCGGTGCTCCGTTCTACAAAACCATTTTGCAAGGATCACGCGCATGTCTACGACAACTCCACCCGCGGGCGACAAAATTCATATCAAAAACGGCAAGCTCGAAGTGCCGGATCAGCCGGTGCTCCCCTTTATAGAAGGCGACGGCACCGGCCCGGATATCTGGAAGGCGTCGCAGTACGTCTTCGATCAGGCCGTCGAAAAAGCCTACGGCGGCAACAAAAAGATCAAATGGTACGAAGTGCTCGCCGGCGAAAAGGCGTTCAACCTCACCGGCAACTGGCTGCCCGATGAAACCGTCACCGCGTTCCGGGATTATCTCGTCGGCATCAAAGGCCCGCTGACCACGCCCATCGGCGGCGGCATCCGCAGCTTGAACGTCGCGCTGCGCCAGATGCTCGACCTGTACGTCTGCCTCCGTCCCGTGCGTTACTTCAAGGGCGTGCCGTCGCCCGTGAAGAAGCCCGAAGCCGTGGACATGGTCATCTTCCGCGAAAACACCGAGGACATTTACGCGGGCATCGAGTACGCCGGCGGTTCGCCGGAGTCGCAGAAGATTCTCGATTTCTTTGCGAAGGAATTTCCGAAGGAATTCAAGAAAATCCGCTTCGGCACGCAGGAAGCCTCCAACGGCTGGCAGAAGCAGCTCGAAACCATCGGCGCGCCCAAGCGCGAAGTGAGCGTGCAGGTCGGCATCGGTATCAAGCCGGTCAGCTATCTGGGCACCGAGCGGCTCGTGCACAGCGCCATCGGCTACGCGCTGCAGCACAAGCGCAAATCGCTGACGCTGGTCCACAAAGGCAACATCATGAAGTTCACCGAAGGCGCGTTCCGCGAATGGGGCTACTCCGTCGCGACGAGCTTCTTCCGCAACCAGGTCGTGACCGAGCGCGAATCGTGGATTTTGGGCAACAAGGAGAAGACGCCGAGCTTGAGCGCCGAAGCCAACGCGAAAGAAATCGACCCCGGCTACGACATGATGACGCCCGCGCAGAAACAGAAAGTCTGCGTCGAAGTGGAAACCGCGCTGAAACTGTGGGAGACTCACGGCGACGGCAAATGGAAACAGAAGCTGATGGTCCGCGACTCGATCGCCGACATCACCTTGCAGCAGGTGCTCACGCGCCCCAAAGATTTCGACGTGATCGCCACGCTGAACCTCAACGGCGATTATTTGAGCGACGCGCTGGCCGCGCAAGTCGGCGGCATCGGCATTGCGCCGGGCGGAAACATTAATTACCTCACCGGCCACGCGATCTTCGAAGCCACGCACGGCACCGCGCCCAAATACGCCAACCAGGACAAAGTCAACCCGGGTTCAGTGATTCTGTCCGGCGAAATGATGTTCCGCCACCTGAAGTGGAACGAAGCCGCCGATCTGATCATCAAAGGCATGGACGGCGCCATCGGCGCGAAGACTGTGACCTACGATTTCGAGCGCCAGATGGAAGGCGCGAAACTGGTGAAGTGCAGCGAATTCGCAAGGGAGATTGTGAAGCACATGTAGATTTCAATGCAAAATGAAAAATTCAAAATGCAAAATGGAAAGACGGCGCGGCGCTTCGCGCCGTTTTCTACGCGAGAGTTGCGATGAATCTCAAATTAGAAGAACTCGAAAAGCTGCCGCATTTCCTAATTCGTGACCGATTCCAACGAGCGGAGGAAATCTATCTCACGGGGGTGTTTGCGCCACGGCTTGAGAGTTGGCAGAATTGGTGTTTCGCATACGCTCTTGCGGATCTGAACGACGTTCGGCAGGCTTGGATCGAGGTTCTTTGGGAAGCGCCAGACAGCAGTTCGGCTGTCGTCAGGTATGACGAGCATTCGGACAACAACGAAATGGCCGTCGGAAATTCAATTCCTTGCGGCACTCTTAAATTGGATGCATTGTTGCTCATTCTGGATCTCGACACTACATGGAGTGAGCGTACTTTTAAGTCGGAAGATGCGTGGACTTACGAGAGTTCTCCCGGTTGGCGCACTACGTTGCAGCCAGCGGCGCTGCCCCCACCGGACGCAAAGAACGTCAAGAAACGAAGCAAGGGTTGGGATCACGAGCACTGCGCTTTCACTTTTTGCTGGGCGACAATTTCGGAGCATGAAAACACGAGCGCGTACGTTGCAACATCTTGCTTTGGAAGAGAAATGTGGGTATGTCCGAAATGCTACGAAGCTAACGTTGTGCCCCATAAGCTGCCCGCGTCGTTGTGCATGCAATGAGCAATGAATGGAGGAACGCCATGCTCGCATACGAAGAACGATTGAGACAAGGCGGCATCGACGCGTTAAAGCTCACGTGCGATTTCTTTGGCGACGGAGATCGTCTTCTCGATTCCATTCTTGAGCTCGCCCATCGCTCCCGCGAAGCCAAAATCCCGTACGCCATGCTCGACGGCGTTCCGTTGAGCATCTACGGAATGAGCGGCATGAGATGCGAAATCGGCATTCTCGTAAGACCGGCGGAATTGCCGCGCGCCCGCAAAATGGTGGCCAGGCTTGGTGTGAAAATTATATTCACTACGGCAGGCAGCTTTCCCGGCGACGGCAAACCAAAGCCAGTTGTGTTCCCCGATCCTTCGGCGTGATCAACGCAAATTGACGGCATTCACTACGTCAAGTTGGACACTTTAATCGAGCTGAAGCTCGCTTCCGGCATGGTGGGACTGGCTTTTCTAAACGATCTTGCCGACGTGATCGCATTAATCCAAGCCCGCAACCTCGACGAAGATTTCGCCGCGAAGCTCAATCCCTACGTCCGCGAAAAATATCTTGAACTCTGCCGCGGTGTAAAGAACGCGCCGCAGCCCTTCGATTAAACAGCAGCGTTGAGATTCGCAAGCGCGGGAAGGTCGTGGCGCATCTGGTTTCGGCGCTCAGAGATGCGCGGGGGCAATAACGGTAGGGCTGCGTAACACCGGCGCAGCAAGGTAGCGCAGCCAGTTATTCTTTTGATGCATCCGGAATGGGCTGCAATGCGTTTGCATCGAAGATCCATCGATACGTGGCCGATTTTTGGGCCTTTACACAAACAGCCTGGGGTTCCTGGATGCGCGAGACAAGCTCTTTGTCCATTCGATTCGTGAGCGACGTTCTTACCCAAAATTCACCGGCTGTCGTCTCTGAAAATTTAGAGTCCTTAGCGAGCGCTCCGTTGATGCCCAGCGTATTCTGCCCATTTGAGACCATGTAGAGCCTGGTGTCATCGGAAATGAACGCCCACGAAACCCCGTAAGTATGTTTGCTCTCCCCCTTCGCGACAAAGTAAATGGTGTCGCCATTGACGAGTGCAATCGAAATTGGCGTCAATTCGCCCCATTGAGAGCTTTGGCCGATGACCTTGTTGTTATAGAGCACGTCCACTTTATCGCCGCACGAGACGTACAGTTTGCCCTGGCAACCCGCCAAGCCCTGATCGGGTTTTCGTATCTGGCCGGCCAAGTCTTCCAACCGCTTCTGAATTTTGACCTTGGTCAGGCCGTCCAATTTAGGCAGCGCCAACTTGTACCAGTAGCACTCACGCTCCATCATCCTCGTTTTGACGGCGCCGTGCATTTCCTTTTCAGCCAAATCATGCCAGGCAATGCCAAGCGCAAGAGGGTCTGCATTCGTTTCATTTGCGGCCTCGCGCAACGCCAGTTCCTTGAGCTTTGCATCGCTTCCCTTCGCCAGCAACGGCAGTCCCGCCTTCCAATCGCCTTTGTCGAAGCATAGAAATCGGCCGACGACCGAGTTCGCTTCAGGATCGTCGGGTTTGTTTTTCAACGTTTGTTGCGCGGCTTTGACTTTGACGAATGCAATTTGAAGCGCGTGCGCATCTTTGCTTCGGGATTGAACCCGGGTGACAAGCGATCCGTTCTGGCTTTGGCGAGCGGCGGATTCGGCAGCCGAGAGCAGTTTCACGGCGGCGGGATAATTGTCCGCGGCGATGGCGTCGTCAATGGCAATGAGGCCGGCAATGGCGAGCGCTTTCGCGGCTTCCGGCGATGTGATGGCCGCGCCCGCTTTGGCCAGAGCGTCGGCTTTCATGGCAAGGCCGTCAACATCGAAGGTACTCGCCAGTGTATCGATGGCCTTGAGCGCGGTGTCGAAGTCGCCGCCTTGAGCGGCGGCTGAACTGGCCTCTCTTAACAGCACAAATTGCGCCGCCGGGTCGTCCTTTGCTTCGGCCGCCTGTTGCAGCAGTTTCTGGCCCAGCGCTTTTCGGCCCTCGGCAGTTTGTTTTGAGAAATCGTCCTTATTGATCTCCCGGATGGATTGTTCGGCCTTCTTTAATTTTGCGGCCTCCGGGACTGGCGGCTTGGACGCATGAGCGGCCTGCGCTTTGGGCTCTTCACTTGGACTTTCGACATGCGGTGCATGGGGCGCTGAGGACTGCGCGACCAGTTGTATTTCATCGAGCGACTTGCGCTGCGCCTTCACGCTTAGCTCAGTGCCAATAAAACGATCTGCCACTTCGAAGTAGCGCACGGCGATGAGCAAGTGTTCATCGGGATGGGCTTGTGCATAGGCGTCGGCGCGTTCGAAATAACTCTTGGCGTGCTCTGGCGAAAGCACTGCCGATTCCATTTCTTTCATGTGTTTGGCGGTGGCGGCAACCGTATCGTCGCCTGCACTCAGGAACGCATCCATTTGCTTCAGCGTCATTTTCTTTTTGCACCAATAAAGGAACGAATTCATCTCGGTTGCTTTGGCATCGTCTTTTGCCTGGCCATAAGCGGCGACGGCTTTGCCGAAATAGATCGCGGCGGAGATGACGGCGTCAGGCTCTGCCTGAGAAAGCTTGAGCGCCGCAATGCCCCGCGCTTCGAATTCCGCGGCGGTTTCTTCGGCGAACACTGCCGATGAGAGGAGGTGAACGCAAACGATTGCAAGCAGACACGTGGCACGCATGTCGGGGATCCTAAACGGTGTCGAGGCTATTAAAATGCATCCGGCGGCGGCTTAGGCGGTTTGACGACGGACGGTGCTTTCGGCGCCTCGGGCTGGGCTGGGCCGGGCGGCGCTTCGATTCGCTTCGGTGCCGTCGTAGGAATCGCCGAACCTGTGCCCGTGATTTCGAGCACCTGCAGCGAATGGAATGTCGTCTGGCTATTGCTGCTCCCGATTCCCAGCGCGCCGGGCGTCGGCAACCGCCACTCCTTTGACGAATGCGAACCTTTGTAGCCGCGTTCCCAAAAGCTGATCAGCTTGCCATCGATGAACGCCGCGTAGCCCTGCTTGCGGACTTGCACGATAGACTCGTAGCGCCGCCCGTTTTCGATGAAGTCCTTGGCCCAGACCGTCGTGGGATTGGTCCCATCAAACGCGCTCACGCAACGGAACATGTTCAATTCGTTGCCCCACATCGCCATGCCCCAAAAAAGGCTGCTGCGATTCTGCCCGAAGCACTGCGCGATCGTATCCCAGCCGGTGTTGCGCGTGAAAACCATCTTGTAGTCGTACTCCTCCGGCGGCTTGTAGGGAATCTCCAAACGGGCAAGCGATCCCTTGTCCGAAACCAGCGCGCCGTCGTTGTTGCGCACCCATGTGCCAGAAACCGCGTCGCGTTCGGGATCGATCAGCGGCATCAGGTCCACCGCCTTGCTCCAATCGGCGGCCGGCGTCAGCACCGCACGCGCGCGCGCAACTACGGGCTGCCCTTCCGTGCGCAGCCACGTGCCGTGTCCGCTCACCTCGACGACTTCCAGGCTCTCGAAGCGCGTCGGCGTGCCCCACGTGCCAACGCCCAGCGCGGTTCTGTTCTGCAGTTGCCAATATTCGAAATTGGAGAAATTGCGATAGTCGGTTTCAAGCTGGCTGATCAGTTTTCCATTAATGTAAGCGGCCAAGCCATTGTTGCGGACTTGAACGGTCACGTCGTAATGTCCGCCGGCAGCGAACACGGCGTCGAATTCGCGCCGGCTCGAATTCTTCTGGCTATACAACGGCGTGATGTCGAAAAGGTCGGCGTGGTTCTCGTTCGCTCCCATCCGCCAGCCGAAGTCCGCGCCTTTGTGCGCGCACAGCATCATGACCTCGCCGCGCGGGTCCAGCACCTTGAACGACGCGTGAAAATCGTATTCCTCCGGCGCGCTGTACGGCAATTGCACGAGGCTGTACGCGTACGCGCCGGATTGCAGCACCCCAGGCGCTTGTGTCCATTCGCCGTTGAGATTGTCAGCGGAAATATCCACGCGCGCGAGCAAGTCGATGCGTGCACCCTGCGCGGGAACCAATTGATCGGGCGGAGCGAATGGCGCGCGCGCGTTTTGTATCGGATTATTTCGTGCAGTGTCGGGAACGGCCACGCCGCCAGCGGGAGGCAGTTCAATGGGATCTTCCTTCAGCGGTGCCGGAGCGACGGCTGCGGGCGCCGGCGGGATCTCAACGGGCCGGGAATTCGCAACGGTCGATGCCGCCGGACGTGTCAGCACGAAATATGTGAGCAGAACGCCGCCGATAAAACTCGCCGCAACCAGCGCGGCCGTGCCGGTCAGCAGCGGCTTGATGGCGCTCCCCTTCAGCGCCTGCATCGTATGGTTCGCAAGTTCGACGCTGGGCGTAATCTGAATGCCCGCCGCGTCGGTGGCGATCGCGCCGCTGAGCTTGCCGGCGATTTCCGCCGGAGCGGCGGAGACGCTGGAGTCCGTCAGAACTTGCGCCAGCCCAATCAGGCTTAAGACCACGCCGCCGCGGACCAGTGATTGGCGCAGGCGCTCCGCGGCGCGGCTGACGCGCTTCTCCGCTGCGGCCGGCGTCACACCCAGGCGCTGCCCTACTTCCGCCAGCGAGCAGCGCGAGAAATAGCGCAGCACCAGCGCGTTGCGGTCGCTTTCCGCCAGGCTTGCAATCGCGTCATCCAGGAGCGGCGCGACGCGAGCCGCCTCCGACGCGGACTCTCCAACTTCGCCGGAAGCCGGCTGCGTGGTTCGCTCGGTTGTCATGGAAGCCGCCTTTCGTTCGATGCGAAGCTGGTTTTTCCGCTGGCGCACGGCATTGGAGGCTGTCAGGCGCGTGACATTCAGCAGCCACGCGGGCAGGATCACGCTGCTTCTCAACGACGCCGCTTTGCGAGCCAGCACGATGAACACCGCCTGCGTCACGTCTTCGGCCAAATGCGCATCCGCGGTGCGCCGCCGCGCCGCCGTGTAGACGAGATCGACGTGCCGGCGCATCAACTCGTCGAAAACCGCATCCGAGCGGGTTTTCACAAACGATTGCAACAACTCAAAGTCATCCATCGACAACCTCCAGTGGACTGACTGTATTTATCAGCAGAATCGCCATCTCGACTAAGAAACCGTGAGAATTTTAAAAATATCAAGGAACGGCGCAAGGATGGCCCGGCGTCGTCATAGGACATTCGGCCAGACAAAGGAAATTAAGAATGGCTTGGCGACGATTCTAAAACCGCAGCAGTTGAAATTTTATTAGGAAGTCAAGAAGTAACGGCGAAGCGCAAGTGAGGAGTCCCAATTTGGGGAACCCATATCTGATACAAACCCCTTACACGGTGCCCCGGCCTCCCGCTCAGCCAATGATCGCTGCCGATCTAAGCTTCTGATTGCATAGTCGCTCGGAAGCGGCGTTAAGTATCCTGACAATCCATTTCCTGCGATGGCGTCGTCCAAGTGCAGCGGGCCGAGTGGCTACGCAATGCTGTAAACGAAGATGCGGCCAAACTCTGGGTACTTTCCGTCGCTTGCAAACTTGTTGGGCTGGCCAGTGTTCCCGGAGAGATACAAAGTGTCGCCGCTGGAGTTAAAGACGGCCTTGGCCAACCGGCACTTGGTATCGACGGACTGAAGCAGCGCGCCGGTGGTTTCGTCGAAAAACGCCGCGTTCCATTTGCCTTGGGCCAGCCGCCCGGCCATGACGAAGTATTTCTTGGACGGATGGTAGGCGAGCGATTCCGGGTGCCCGCCCCCGCTTTCGCCGTCGTGGATCTCGGCGATCTTCGGCGCGCCGGCCTTGCGCCAAGCGAAGCGCTGCCAGGTCTGTTTGCCATTGGCGGACATGGGGTCGCGCATCGGACCCATCCCGCACGCGATCAGGTTTTCGGAATCGGGGCTGAAGGCCAGCGCATAGACCCCGCCCTGATAACAGTGGCTCTTGATGATGCCCCAACTGCTGAACGCGGGCGTGCTCCATTGGGCAAGCTGCTTGCCGGTGGCCAATTCCCACACGCGGATTTCGCCGACGAGGTTCCCGGCGGCGACGTACTTGTTGTCGGGGCTGAAAGCCACGGCCTGCACTGACGGCACGTGCGGAAGCTCGTGGAGGGTTTTGCCGGTTTTGGCGTCGAAGACCTTGACGGAGGGTTCCGTCTCGGGCGCGGGATCGTACTTGATGCTGCCGGCCATATATTGGCCCGTGACCGACGCGAACATCGTTCCATCGGGCGAGACGGCAGACTGCCACGACCAGAATTTGTGCGCGGCCACTTTCCGCAGCGTTTTTCCGGCGGTCAGATCGTACCACTGGAGCATGCCATCGTAGCCGGCGGAGATGAGCGTCGATGTGCCGGGAACCAGACTGACGCCGGACGCGAAACTCTCATGCGTCGCGAGCAGCTTGTAGTCCCCGCTTTTGGCATCGACCTGATAGACGCCGCCGTCCATGCAAGAGGCGTAAAGCTGCTGCGCGTCGGCGGACACATCCAATCCCAATACGGCGGTGGGCATCTTGAACGTCTTGGTTTGTTCTACCTTCACGGCTGAGCTCTCACTTTCTTTAGCATCATGCCAGGATTTCGCTGATCGCCGGGGCCTTGTCTTCGACACGATGGAAGGTCGGCATGTTGGGAAGGTCGTATTCGGCGTAAGGATCGATGCCCAGCGCGGAAAAAATCGTGGCGAAGAGATTCTTTTCGTTCTGCGGTTTCTCGATGGGTTCGAAACCGTCCACGTCGGTCGCGCCGACGACGACGCCGGGTTTGATTCCGCAGCCGGACATGGCCAGGCTCCACGCATTGGGATAATGATCGCGGCCGTGGGCGGCATTCATCCACGGGCTTCGGCCGAATTCGCCCATCGCGATCACCAGTGTCTTTTCCAGGAGTCCGCGCTGCTCGAGATCGGTGATCAAGTGGTAAATCACCCGGTCCAGTTCCGGGACGAGCATCTGGTGGGTCTCGTGATTGAGCGTGTGGCAATCCCACGGCATGCCGTTGGCGACCATGACGAACGGCGCGCCGTTTTCCACTAGATTGCGGGCCATCAGCGTGTGCATTCCGAACGTTCCGGGACCGTAACGGCTCTTGTCGGCCTCGGGCAGGCGATTGAGATCGAAGAGCGACGCGCAGCTCATCAAGCCTTTGACGCGTTCGAAAGCCGCATTCTGCGATCCGGCGGCGGCGCTCTTGTGCTCGTTTTCATATTTCTTAGTGAGGAACTGGCGGAGCGCCTCGCGATCGCTTTGATCGGCTTCCGTCATGTCGGCCAAACGCTTCACGTCTGGGATGCCGTATTCCCCGCCGGCGCGCACGGGGCCGTATTGCGCGCCAAGCCATCCGGCCATGTTGCCGGCCTTGAAATCCTTGAACTCATTGCCTTCGGGACAAGGGTCCAGCAAGATGAAATTGGGAATCGCGCTGTCGAGCTGTCCCAGTTGCTGCGCCAGAACCGAGCCCAGCACCGGCCGCACAAACGGCTGGCGCGGCTCGGCGCCGCGGCTCAGCAGATTGATGCCCTGAAAATGCTCGTTCGGCTTGGTTTTCATGGAGCGGACGATCGAGAGCTTGTCCATGATCGTGGCGCACTTCGGCATCAACTCACTGATCCGCGTGCCCGGTACGTTGGTGGAAATCGCCCGGAACGGACCGCCGGTTGGGCGCCCGGGTTTGGGGTCCCACGTTTCAAATTGGCTCGGCGCGCCGCACAACCACAAAAGTATGCAATGCTTCTGTTTCTTCTTGGCCTCATCGGCAAACGCAGGCAGCGAAAAAAGCCCCGCAAAACTGGAAAGCGACACGGCACCCGCTCCGGCAAGTCCCTTCAGGAACATGCGCCGGTGCAGCGTGTGCTCGGGAGGCGAACAATGGCCGGTTGCGCGTCTGGATTTCTTGTCTCTCATGGTCTACCTGCTCTGTAATTGTACCGCCGGCTTCCAGCCGGCAAGTTTCAGAAACGTGCCGGCTGGAAGCCGGCGGTACACTTGGGTGGGCAAGCCACACTCAATGGTTCATCAGAAATTCCGGAGTCGTCAACAGCGCCCACGCCACTTGGCGAACCGCGGCCTCCGGACGGGATTTTCGCGCATCCAGATAAGCCACAAGGCCGCTGAGTTCATCTTTATCCGGAGACCGGCCGAGAATCTGCGCGAACATCTCGCGCGCCTTTTCTTCGTTCGAGGAAAGCGTAAGCAGCCGCGCCGTCAAGTCCTGCCCGGCGGGCTTGAGCAGATTGTCCACCGCCGGGTTGTTGGTCAGGAATGTCGCCTGCTGAAGCGTCGCGTTGTATTCCAGATCGAAGAGCGTCGGGAAAGCGGTGATCAAACCGTTGCGCAACGGCTCGAAATCGGCGGCATCGCCGCCTTCGGAATCGTGAACCGTCGCCACGAGCAGCGAGCGATACAGCACCTCGGCCGACAACGGCTTCTCCAGTCCGCGTGCAAACAGTTCGGGAGCCGACGGAGCCGCGCCATCCACTTGAGCACTCAACTGATACGTTCGGCTCAGGACAATGACCCGGATCAGGTGTTTAATGTCGTAACCGCTCTTGGCGAAGTCTTCGGAAAGCCACGCCAGCAACTCGGGATGGCTGGGCGGATGGCGGGAGTCCATCTGATCGACCGGATTCACAAAGCCGCGGCCCATGAGCATGGCCCAAGTGCGATTCACAAACGCGCGCGCCAAAAGAGGGTTGTCGCGCGTGATGGACTCGGCGATGGCCTGGCGCCGGGAGAATTTCGGAATCGCCGCCACTTTCGGATTGGCATTCGGACGCCTTTTGCCCTTGGCCTGCGGCTCTGGCGGCGGTGCGTCCGCCGAGACAAAAACCGCCGGAGGGACGATGTACTTGCCGGGCACGTCTTCTTCTTTCGCGTTCTCAGCCGGGCGTTTTTCGTCGATGGTCCGGTCATTGAGCAGCGACAAAACCGCCGGCTGGCTTTCTTTCTTAAGATTCGTAAAATTCACGAAGCCGCCAACGGCCGATTCCGACAACGCCGGCCCGCTGGGCGTGTCGGCATTGGTGCTGCGATTAAAAGCCGCGACCAGCCCCCAGTAATTCTGCTGCTTGATCTCGTGCGCCAGCGGGTGATTGTGGCACTGGGCACAGCCGATGGAGACGCCGAAGGCCACCGGCGCAATCGCTTCCGCCATCAGTTGGTAATTGTTCTTGCGTTCATAGAGAAACTGGACGGCGCCTTTGTCGTCGGCCGCTTTGGGACGGGCAACGATGAGTTCTCCGACCACTTCGTTCCACGGCAGGTTGGCCGCAATCGCATGTTCGAGAAACGAATACCAGCCGTGCGATTTGCGCTCCGATTCCGCGCCCTTGCCTTTGCGTTCCATCAGCACGACATCCAGCATTTCGGCCATGCGCCGGGGATAGTCGCTGCCGTTCAGCAGGCTCTCGACGAGCTTGGCGCGTTTCGCCGGCTCAGCGGATTTCACGAACGCATCCGCTTCCGTGCGCGTCGGAATTCGTCCGGCCAAATCCAAATAGATGCGGCGCACAAAAGTGCGGTCGTCGCATACGCCGGTCCCCGACGCCTTTTGTTCTTTCCAATGGCTTTCGATCTGAAAGTCGATGACCTCGGACGGCGACATTCCTGGCGGCGGCTGCCACTTCGAGCTGGCCAACTGCTCGATCAGAGACGGCGCCGTCTGAGTCGAAATGAGCATCGCTCCGGCTCCGATTGGCGGATGGCCCGGTTCGGGAAGCGTCGCGATCCATTGTTGGATCAACGAGAGTTCTTCGGGATTAAGCTGCACCTCTTCGTTGGGCGGCATGTGGTCTTTGTTGCCAGGCTGAACGCGCTGATAGAGGGGGCTTTCACCTGGCCTGCCGGCAACCACCACCGAACCATCGGTGCCGCCGGCCAGAATGGATTGGGGCGCCCGAAGATCGAGCCCGCCTTTTTGTTTCTCGGCGCCATGGCATTTGACGCAACTCTTGCGCAGAATAGGTTCGATATGGTCAACCCACATCGCCTGGCCGGGAGCCGCGGCGGGGGCAGTCTGCGCGGCGGCGGCTTGAGCGGTGGAGACTTCCGGTTTGGTTTCGGCTGCAAACGCAGGCTGCGCCGCGCGAAGAAAAATCGCCGCCAGCGCAAACGCGGCCAGACCGGCGCGCTGCCGGCAACTCCGCTCCGGTCGTGGAGAGTCCATCAAACTCAGTGGCAGCATCAAGAATTCCCCAAGCGAGCCGCACGCTTTCTGCTGCATTCTCCGAATTGCTCTGTTTACACTCACTACACTCGCTTGTTGAGTGGAAAGGTTACATTTTTTGTTTTTTGAGAAAAACACCGATGATAATTCGTAAAATGTTGCGCCGCCGCGCGCGCTTCGGCGTTGGCGCCAGCCGTGTCTTTGGCCGCAATGGTCATCGGCCGCTTTTGGGCTGGCCGCCAGCGGCGTTCAGACCTTTGGCGGAACAAACTACGACAGCGCAAACGTACTGGTGACTGGCAATGGAACAATCTTTGCGGCCGGTTCGCTGCAAGCAGCAATGCCAAAGTCGGCGGGGCCGGACCCGCTATTTCCCCGGCGGGCGGCACCGATGCTTTTGTGCTTGCGTTGGATGCCACGACGGGCGCGCCCAAGACCGGCCTCGGCGTGGCTTCGAGCGGGGGCAGACATTTGGCGGAACGACTACATCAGCGATGACGCGAATGGAATTGCGTTCTTCGGAACAACCGTCTTCGCCGTTGGCGTGGCGCCCGGCGCGGATGAGCGCGACAAAAACACCGCTGTTTTAGAGCAAGAAGTGAAAACAGTGGCCTACAAAGTGGACTACAGTGGGAAGAACGAACCGGCGAGTGCAAAAATAGATCTCGAGAATTTATTACAATACCTTTCGAGAGAAGAAGTTAAGGAAGGGGTAGTAAACAAGACGCCGTTCGAACCATTCTCGTCTCCTACGCCGGAGCAACAGCGAGTCTACGACGGCGCAAGAACGCGGGATTGCCTATTCGTTTTCCGCCAGCATTCAGGCCATGAAGTGGGGCTCGCCATTCAGGCCGCGCCTACAACTTGGACATCGTATTGTCCAGGTTCGCCGTCCAGATGTTCACGCCGTCAAAACAAATTCCATAAGGCTGCTGGCCTGTGTTGAAGGTTCCTATGACCGCGCCTGTGCTCGCGTTCAGTTTCGTGGCCGTCCCGGTGTTGCTGCCGTAGTTTGCCGTCCAGATGCTGCTTCCGTCAAAACAGACGTTGACCGCTCCCGCTCCCGTTCCCACAGGGTAAACACCCACAACCGCGCCCGTGCTTGCATTGACTTTCGAAACAGTACTGTTGGCCGGGTTTGTCGCCCAGATGTTCGCCCCGTCGTAGCAAAGGCCCGAGACATAATAGTTGCTGAAGCCCGCGTTGTAGGTTCCGATGACGCCGCCGCTAGTGGGGTTGATCTTGATTAAATTGCCGGAGGCGCTGCCGACCCAAATACTGGTGCCGTCGGAGCAGACGCAGTAGCTGTTCCCCACGTTGTAATTCAACGAGATTCCGGTTCTCGGATCGACTTTAATCAGCGTGATATTCGCGCCGAAACTGCCTGTCATCCAGATACTGGTGCCGTCGAAGCAGAGTCCGGTGCCGCCCAAAAGCCCGGTAATATAATTCCCAACCACGGCGCCGGTGGCCGCGCTCAGTTTCGCCAAAACAAGGTTGCTGCCGTTGGGACCATTCCATGTCGCCCAGATACTGACGCCATCGAAACAAATGCTCGGTACACCGTTGCCGCCAACGGTTGTCGTGCCCAGTACACCGGCCGTCGCGGCATTGATTTTTATCACGTGGCCGTCCTCGGTTGCAACCCAAATGTTGGCGCCGTCGTAACAAACGCTCATGGCCGCTGAAACGGCAACCTGATTGAGAACCTGGGTGGCGCCCCACCATTTAAGCAGCGCCACCCGTTGTAAATTGAAGCCGGCTGGAACGTTGGTCAACTTCGAGCCGTCGCCAGCGAAGGACGGCGCGGTGACAGTGCCGGTAAACGTCGGTGACGCCAGCGGAGCTTTGAGCGCCGCGTTGCCATCGAGTTTGTTGAGCGCCGTGAGAATCGAGTCGGATGCGCTCACCGTCCCCGCTGCCGACACAAAACCGGTGATCGCCTTCCCGGTCACCGTGGCCGGCGCGATCGCCGTCGCGCCCTGAGTGCCCGTCACGTCGCCGGCGAGATTGCCGGTGAACGATCCGGCCGATCCCGTGACATTGCCCGTGACATTTCCAGCGACATTGCCAGTGACATTCCCAGTAACATTGCCGGTGAGATTTCCGCTGAACGCCCCGGTCGTAATGCCGCCGAGCGTCAGATTCGAATCCAGCGAAAGCGTGGTCGTCCCGCCCAACGATATGGTTCCACCGCCCGTCAACCCGGTGCCGGCCGTAACCGTCAGCGAGGAGTTCGTCAGTTGCGAATTGCCGATGGTGCCGGTTAGATTCGCTGCAGAGAGCGTGCCCCAAACCGACTTCCCGGCCCCATCCGCCGTCAGCACCATGCCCGAGGACGCCGCACCGCTGTCGATGGCGGTGCCTTTGACAAACGCCCAAACCGACTTGCCCACGCCGTCCGCCGTCAACGCCTGGCCCGCCGGAGCCAGCGCGGTGCTGCTCGCCGCGCTGTTGAACTTCGCATTCGACGGCCTGTACGTCACCGCCTTGCGGGCGCTCATCTCAGGAATGGGAGCCGCCGGCGGCGCGGTTTCCTCTGCGCGCAACACACACACGAAACACGACACCAGCACAATCGCAACAAGCAGACGCATGGCAAATCTCCCGATGACGAGTGGATGGGTACCAATATGAAGCGAGTCTACCGCGTTTTCAATTACCGATAGCGGAAAAGCCGATTGGGATTTTGGGAAGGAGTAAAGAGGGGTGGCTGAGCGAAGTTACTTCGAACCGTTCCGCTTTGTTTTCGTTGATCCAATCCCGGAGTATCTGCTGGCCGCGCATATGATCACCTCTTGAATTCGATGCCGGCCCCGCTGGATTGGCACTCTCTACACAACGGCCCCCAATGTCGGGGGCCGTCGCGGACTCAATTGTGAATGTGCGGTGGGTTCTACTTCGCCTCAAAGCCCGCCGGCAACAGGTGCGGTTCTCCGTCGCCCAGGAGCTTTTCGATCCGGGCCAGGCGGGCATCGCGGGCCTTGTCCTTGGCTTCGAGCGCGTCGATTTTCGCCTGCATCGACACGATTGTCTTCTGCTGTTCCTTGATCGCTTCCGTCAGCACGGGAACGACGGCGGAATAAGCGACGGAGAGGTAACCTTCGTTGTCCGCAGTGACAACATCGGGAAGCACTTCGTGGATTTCCTGGGCGATGAAGCCGAGTTGGCGGCGGTCGTCGAACTTTTTCTCCGGGAACTCTTCGCGCTTCCAATTGTAACTCACGCCGCGCAACTTCAGCACGCTGGCGAGCGCGCCGGATAGCGTTTCGACGCGCGTCTTGTAGCGCGCGTCAGAGGTGGTGTTGACCGCACCGACGCAGCGAATGCCGCCGTTCACATCCAGCGTGAAACCGGGGCTGCTCACGCCGATGCCGACGTTGCCGTTGGCGTCGATGCGCATCCGTTCAGTGAGTGTTGCCGTGGCGATGTTCGTGAAGATGCCGACTTGATCGGTCTGTGAGAAGATGATCGGCGTTCCGGCTGCCGACGCGATCACGGGCCCACCGCCTGATTTTTTGATGAAACCGAGCCTTCCAGTGCCCGCAGCGTCGATGCCCAGCGCCGTGTTGTCAATACCACCGAAACTTGCGCTGCCGACCACGGTAAGCGATTGTCCCGGATTGGTTGTGCCGATTCCGACGTTGCCGGCGGTTGGTTGCAGCAGAAGGTTTCCGCCGTCTTGGGTATCGAACTGAGTTGTCTGCACATAAACAGCCCGATTGCCCAATGCGGCAGCACCGGTGATCCGTACGTCTAACCCAAAAGGATTGGAGGAGCTTCCGACCCCGACATAAGCATCGTTGCTTGTGATTGCAAACGCTCTCGAGGTGGCTACGGTCGCTTGTGCCGCAGGCGCCACCACTTGGAGCAGCGGACTGCTGCCGGTGCCGCTTATGATCGGCTTGGCGGTGCCAATGCCGACGCTGCCGTTGGCAAGCATCGCAAGCAAGGTCGTGTTCGAATTGTTCAAGAAAGTGAATGCGTTATCGGTGTTGGTTGCATTTGCGTTGCTAAATTGCAAAGCATGGTCGGGACTGTTAAAACTTTTCTGGCCAATGGAGGATGTGAAACTACCGCTTGTCAGGGTTAAACTCGCTCCATTGACATTGGAACTATTCAAAGACAACAGAGATGATGGAATGCTCGTGCCGATGCCGACGTTGCTTGTGAAGTTCTTGGTTCCGCCGATGCTCTGCGGGGTCGTCAAATCCACAAAGCTTTGCGTTGAGGAACCGGTGCCGCCGTTGACGATGGCAACGATACCGGTGACGTTGGTTGCCGTGCCGGTGTGTGTGCCGGCCGTATTACCGGTAAACGTGCCGCCCGCGAAATTCCCGCTGGCGTCGCGCTTGACGATCGTGCTGGGCGTGTTGGCATTCGTCGCCGCATTCGCGGCATTGGCACCACTGGCCATGTTGGCCGCGGTGACGCTCCCAACGGTGGCGACGACGGTCGCACTCTGCGTGCCCGTAACGTCGCCGGACAAAGTCCCAGTAAATGTTGTCGGTGCGCCTGTCGTACCCCACGCCGAGCCGCCCGAACCGTTGGCGGTCAGCACCATGCCGCTGGAGGCAGTGCCACTGTTAACGCTCGTACCGGTGATGAAAGCCCACACCGAAGCGCCCGAACCGTTGGCGGTCAACGCTTGCCCCGCAGGCGCGTTGGCCGGTGGCTTCTTGGAGATCGCGCTGTTGAACTTGGTATTCGACGGCGTCAGCGCCGCAGCACGCGCAGACACGTCCGGTGCCGCTGCATCCTCAGCCGCTAAAATAATCCCGCAACAGCACGACGTGAACACAAGCAAAAGTGCCGCGTAACGCATTCAATCCTCCGAGGAAGTGGACGCGCTCAGCGTCAGTTAGATTGTGAGTGCCCGACAGGCTATGCGATTTCAAACGCTTTGGAAGGAGAAAATGCGCGGCGGGAAGTTGAGGGGTGGCTGAGCGGATTCGAACCGCCGACCTTCTGAGTCACAGTCTCAATAGCGCACTTTTGCAAACCTTGAAATTCATTTCCCTTGTGATAATTCTCGTTTTCCGTGTGGCGGTTATGTAGCGGATTTCCTTCAAAAATCGAGACGGGCGCATTGTCTGTGCCTGTCTTCAACGCGGCGGCGGTTTCCTTGCGGGCGGCGGGCGCGATTGCTGGCAGACTTTCGACGGCGGCGGTCATTTGATTCTTGCTTTTGTGAATGTAAACGCCAAGCGTCATGGCGGCGGTTGAATGTCGCATTAGCGCTTGAATCGTCTTCACGTCGGCCCCGTTGTTGTTTAGGCGCGTTCCAATCGTGTGACGCAAGGCGTGAAGGTCAACGGTCCGGCCAGCGGCGTCTTTCTTTTCAATCTCGGCGGCGGTTAGATCGTTGTTGAGTTGCTTCAAGACGCGGCTTGAAATGTGGACAACGGGCGCGCCTTCTGCGGGCTTCAATTCCTTTTTCCGCGCTTCCAACGCGGCCAGCAGAGCGGGCGCAAGCGGCAACGTTTCCGCCTTTCCGTTCTTTGTCGTTTCGGCGCGTAGCCGCATTGTCTTTGCGTCCAAATCCAAATCGGCCCACGTCAAACAGCGCGCTTCGTTCAAGCGCAATCCAGCTTCCAACATGAGGCGATACAAAAGCGCGGCGTTGCGGCCTTCGCTCGCAAGTTTCGCTTGAACCAAAAGCGTCGGCATTTTCACGGGCTTGAAGGTCTTGTCTTTTCGCGGGCGGTTTTGACGTGAGTGAAGGTTGCGGCGCGTCGGCCCGTCCAATGCAGCGGCCAGCAACGCGCCGATTTCCGCTTCGGACAATGCGCGGCGCTTGCGCTTCTTTTCTCCGATCGTGGCCTTGATGCACGTGAGCGGATTGTAAGGAATTCGGCGCGTCTGTACGGCCCAATTGAGCATGGATTTTATCGCGACAAGGGGCGCGTTAATTGATCGTGCTGAAAGTTTGCCAGTCTCTTGAAGCCCCGCCAGATAGCCTTCGATTCGTTCCGGCTTCAAGTCTTTTAAGAATGCGCAACGCATCGCGGCCAGCATATTTTCAATTGCCGTTTCGGTGCTATCGGCGTGCCGTTCCGTGACGTGTTGCCGCAACGTTTGAAGGTACGCGGTCAGCATTTCCGATAAAAGAATTTCCCCGGCCTTGCGCGTCGGCAATCCGTTCTTTTCGGCCAGCACTTCCGATTCCGCTTGGCGCAAGGCGTCTTTCGCGGCGGCGGCGGTCAGCCCGGCCTTGCGGCGGCGCGTTCGCCCGCATGAGTCGGTGAATTCGATATAGAAAGCATCGTATTCAATCACGACTTGCGCGCCGTCCGTTCCGATTGCTTTTCGTGTCGGCTTGTAAACGCGGCCCATAATTATTTCCCTTTCAGCGTTTCAAATGCGAAGTCAATTAACCGTGTGACAAGTTCCGTTGCGGTCAGCCCGCACTTTTTTACCAATTCGTCAAGCTTCGCTTTGTCCGTTCGTGTCATGCGCAACGCGACGCGCTCCGTTTTCGTGAGCACGTCTTCAAGGCGTTCCGGTGAAGTGCGCTTCAACAATCCGGCCAGCTTGTCGTATGTCTTTGCTTTGTCCGCTTTGCTCATTTTCGCCATGCGCTACGCTGCCTTTCTCAAAATTCCCGCAATCACTTTCGGTGCCCACTTCACCCCGCCGCTTTTCGTCTTAATGCCCCGGCGTTCCAATTCCGCCGCTATCGCCTGCAACGTTTCGCCGTTGTCTTTCAAATCCTTCATGCACGCAATGGCGCTTTGTTCATCGGCATTCAAAGTCAAGTTTTCGCCGTCGATGCAATCGAACCCAAAAGGAATTGTGCCGACGCGCTTTCCCGTGTTTTTCATGTGCTGCATTGCGGCGCTTGTGCGCTCCGAAATTTGATCGCGTTCAAATTCCGCCATGACTGCCAGCAAACGGAAAATCATTTTGCCGGCGGCGCTTGTCGTGTCGATTCGTTCCGAGAGTGAAACCAAATCGGCCCCGGCCTTGTCGAGACGCTCCGAAATTGAAATGGCGTCCTTTGTGGAACGCGCCAAGCGGGAGAGTGAATAAACCACAAGCGCGGCCTTTTGCTTGCACGCGGCGTCAAGCGCGGCTTGCAATCCGGGGCGATTGTCAGCGCGCCCGCCCGAAAGCCCGGCGTCCACTTCAACGGCCATTAGCTCAAAGCCGTTCAAGTTTGCCCACGCTGCGATTTTCGCTTTTTGCGCGTCCAAACTCACGCCTTCAACCGCTTGCCCTTCCGTCGATACTCTGCAATAGCCGATTGCTTTCATGGTTTCCGCGCTCCCTTTGATGCTTATACTGTACGCCACGGAAAGCGCACAATCAAGCGAATTCTGAAAGTTTTTTTACCAACGGGACGGTTGGTAATAGAAAATCCCTTCAACCGTTCCGGCGTCGGGCGCGTTCCCCCGCGTCTTTCCATTGCTTGAACGTGGCGGCGGGCGGGAAGCCTTGCGCGGCCCACGTTCGAAGATCGTCGGGAATGAATCGCGGATTCCTTCCAAGTTTTGAATGCGGAATGCTTCCCGGCTCATTTTCCGGCGTCTGTAGCGCGTAGAAAATCCAGCGCGAAGACTTGCGCAGAAACGCGGCGGCGTCTTTCACGGTCCATAGATTGTCAAAAAGCGCGGTCGCGTTTTTTTCTACTGGCATTGTCGTTGTAGTCGTGATGCTTTCCATTTTTAATCCCTATAGTTAATCTATTACCTTGGCTTCCCTTTTCTTCATCTATTGTCCTTCTTCGTTGCTACTCTCACGCGCTTTGGTGATGCGGGTGGTGAAGTCAACCCCGTCCGAAAATCCAAAGATAATCAGACGGGGTAGGCACGCACCCCGGAGCCAGCGGTACGGAGCCAGTCACGATACGTTTTCGGTTTCGCGGTCGTATCAGCACCTTTCGGCACACCTCCGCGCCAGCCCGCAATGCGTTCTGTTCGTTGTCACGTAAAACGCATTACGCCAAATGCTTCACTGGTATCTGTCGCATGGTTTCTGCGTGGAATCTTCGGCATAGCCGTCTCGCGAAACTTTAGCGCTCAGTCCGGAGAAAAAAAAACCCCGGAGGCTTGCAGGCCATGACCGGGGCGGAACGGGACTTTGTGAAGATGCTGCTCAACGCTCTGAAATTGTATTTGGGAATCCCGTTCCCGTCAAGCGCCTGCAAGCGCTATCCACACTATACACTTATTTTGGAGCTATTCGCATTTGAACAATTGCGCGGAATTGCGCGGGAATTGCGCGTCCTATGGAAAATGGACGGCAAGAAAAAATTGCGCGGAAATTTCACTACTTCATTTGTCCGCACTTTTGATAAGTTGCAGCGCATTTAATCGTGCAAGCACGAGATTCTTGCTGTAGTCGTTGCCTTCTTTGCAATGCACGCCACGCGAATATTTTGTTTTTGCGCCAAGCCAGTATTGAACCGTTCGTTTCGAACACCCGTACACCCGCGCAAGGTGTTCTGCGAATTCTTTCATCGGCTTGCGATTCCCCCAGGCACGCGGCCAAATCGTATCTTGGCATTGCGGCTTTGCCTTCGCTTGGCCCGGCTTACGGCCCGGCTTTGAAGCGGGCGCGGCCAGCGGCGTGACAAGCTCGTCTTTGATTGGAATGTGAGGCAGAGCATTTAGAACTTGTGCTACTCTCTTAGGACCGCTCGAATACGCTGCCCCTTCACGGCCAGCGCTCGAAATTGTAGTGATATATCTCAGCAGTTCCGTCTTAGTCGATTGTTCTAAATCCTTCTCTACAAGTACGCTCAATAATCCAAGCGCAGCGTCTACACACTCGAATTGCAATTCCCGATACCGGTTTTTTAGTGGCCGTGCATTCGGCAATTCGAATCTGACCTTATGTGAGAATTCAAATTCCCGCATGGGGTTTCTGGGCCGTCGCATTTCCTTAAATGTGGCGAATTGATACTCAATTTCTTGATACCGCGACAGCCAAATAACGATGGCCCGCCGTAGCTCCGAAGGTCGTAATTTTTCGGTAATCGCAGACACTTGTTTTTTCCAATTGTACGGCACGAGATATTGCGGTTCATCGTCCACAAGCATCCACACCCCGTTTAGCGTGTCGCTGAATCCTATAATTTCGTTTTTCCGCACAAACTCTTCAAATCGCTCCATTGCGTGCTTTCGATACCCTTCTGTCATCTTTCGATCTTTTTCCGAAAGCTCGACGCCTTCCCAAAAGAAAAAATGGATATCCAATATCCTATTTTTGAGGTTGTCTAACTGTTCGAGGATTTTGTCATATTCGGCTTTGAGTAAAATGTCAGTCATGGAAAGCGCCGTCCTTGCGCCGTGTCCAAAAAAATCGCGGAGAAAAACGGTGGACAACCGTTCTTGTCGGGTAGCTATTCCCTATCCCCGCATACTCGAATCTATTGCTTTCCCGTCGTCTTGCAAGCGCGCCGTGCGCCCGCCCGCGTGTTTCCTTGCGGCTGTGGACGGCTCTTTTTCGCGGTCCGTGACTTTGTGCGGATTGCGCTCGAATTCGCGTCTACGGCGCGCCTGTACGCGGCGCGGCGGGCATTGGCGCGGGGTCTATGGTGCTATTTCAGACATTCGCGACTTCTTTTCCAGTTTCCGCTTCGCATACCTTTTTAGAAATTTCAATTCATGGCCCTTGAGTTTTTCACCGGCCATGCTCTTCGTTTTCAATAGCCGCGCCTGCTGCGCATAAATCGCATCAATCGTTTGTTCTATCGGCAGCGGTTCATCGCGAATGCGCGGGCGCTTTGTGTGTTGGTGCACCCGCGCCCATTCACGCTTGCGCCGCTTCTCTCGCTCCGCTGCCTCTGCGCGTGGTAGTTTTTTTCGTGCCATGCTCGGATCCAATTTCGCTATATTTTCTCAACACGCGCCGCGCGCTTTTTCTCCTATGCCACGCGCCGCGTTCGTTACAGCTTATCGTCACAGTTTTTTTCTTTTTTTTCTGTGAATGTGTAAGACTTGCGCCCAATCGCCCTATGTGCCCTATGGGGGAACCCTCTTTTTTCTCTCCTATGAGCGCAAAAACGCCTCATAGGGACGCCTACAGGCGTGTCTTTCATGGACGCGCCATTCAAGCGTCAATCGTCATTCCGTGGCTTTTCGCGCCCGGCGTTGCCTTTGGCGCGTTCCAAATTCAACGACAGGAGCTTTTCCAAAATCTGTTCGTCGCTCAAATCGGCGGGCCAGCCGTAAGCGGCGCTCACGGCTTCGTCAAGCTTTTTGTGTGCCAAGTCCAGCCACGCGGGGCGCTCGTTGTAGAGATTCGTGAGCGTGCGCTTCGCAAGCCGCTTGGCGCAATCGGCGTCGGCGGGCAGAAGGCGCGGATAACGCACGGTGCCGATTCCGGCCTTGTCCGGCTTCGTCACATAGCGTGCCCACGGGCCAGCGACAGAACCGGGGAACGTGAGCACGTCTTCGCGGGTCCATTCCGGCGGGTTAAGCCAATTGTTGCGCAGCGTGTCAAGTTCCTTCGCGGCGGCGGCAATGGCTTGCTCTTGCTTCGGCGTGGCTTGCGGCAAGGGGAATGTTTCGAAGCAAGTTGTCGGCGTGTAGCGCGGGCGCGTTTCAAGGCGCGTGCCAAGCTTCAACGCCCACACTTCATGCAAGCGGGAATGAAGGACGCCGAAGAAAAAATCATCGTCGCGCGCGAAAACTATTAGTTGGCAATCCGGCACAACATATTTTTCCAACCAAACGAACAAGCGAAACTTTGAAACACGTGCTGTAGCGATGAAACGACAACGCAGATTAATGGCAGCATATAATTCAGGGCGTGGCGCGTACAGTTCCCACCATGCGTCGCGATACCAAGTTTTGCCTTTTCCTTTACGGCCAACACTGATGCTTTTTTCCAAATATTCAAAAGGCGCTTCATAGAAAGAACATGCTTCCTGTTTTGTTCCTCTGCCAAAATAGATAATCCATTTTCGCGAAGGACGACGGGTGATGTCCATGCCATTCATCCACGGCAGCAAAACATCCGAATTCGGTTTACCATTCGGGTTAGGCTCACGGCACCACTTCAAGGCTAATTGTTCGTCAATGTCGAATGGGCCAACTTTCGTTGTACCCATAAATCCAATTTTAAGATTGTCCTTTAGGTGTCGTGATTTTGTCAAGTCGGCGGTCGCTATTGTCAAATTTGCATTGATATTCTGAACCGGCTTTTCGTCAAAAATCCTTTGCGTTTCCATTCCGTTGTCGAATCCGATGATTGAAATATGCACATTTGCGCCATCAAGAACCCAGTCCTTATCGCTCACGGCAAAGAATATATCCCCGGTTTCTTTGATTCGCAGTAAAGCTTCTCGGCTTGCCCCTCCGCGTATTCCTTGCGTTGCCAATAGTCCGGCGCGTTTGCATTTGTCATCGTCAATATGCTTGCGCGCTCGTTCAAACCAATAGCAACAAAGGTCCGCTTCGTGTGGAACACGGTCTTGATAAAGCTGGAAAAGTGAATCGAGAAATTCGTTTCCAAGTTCATCGCGCATTTTCTTTCCGCCCAAAAACGGCGGATTGCCCACAATGACTTCGCACTCCGGCCATTTCGGTTCGGCGGGCACGCCGCTACTCAAATCAAGAATTGCGTCCTTTTGTTGAATGTTTTTCAGCGGCGTCAAAATCGGCACTTCGCAGCGATAAAGCCCGTTGTTTTTGTCCCATTGAATGTGCCCTATCCACACGACCAGCCGGGCCAGCTCCGCCGCATAAGGATTAATTTCAATGCCGAAAAGTTGCTGCGGGTCAACAAAGCGCATGAGCGAGTGCCCGCACTTGGCGGCCAGTATCACGACTTCTTTTTCAAGTTCTTTCAACAAGTTGAGCGACACATAAAGAAAATTGCCGCTTCCACACGCGGGGTCCAACACATTGACCAGCGACAGGCGGTGCCCGAAATCGTCCAGCGTTCGCAACAGCAGCTTGTCGCGTTTGTCATATTCCTTGCCGGTCGCTTCGTTGCGCCGTTGCAGTTGCCCGGCCGCGGTTTTCTTCACGGCTTCCCACTCACGCCGCAACGGTTGCATGAGCACGGGTTCAACCAGCGTTTCGATATCCGCTTTTGACGTGTAATGCGCGCCAAGTTGACTGCGTTTCGACGGGTCCAAACTGCGTTCAAAGAGCGTGCCGAAAATGGACGGTTCAACCGATGACCAGTCTTGATTGCAGCAATAGTGCAAGACTTCAATGTCTTGCCCGGCCAGCGTGAAAACTTCGTCGTCATCAAACAGCCCGCCGTTGAAGAAATCGACACTTTCGCCCCAAAATTCTCCGCCCTTTTTCATCGCGCGGAACAGTTGC